>Ga0207811_10361_pt1 | contig 24554 bp, 25 predicted proteins | sample CeladaPassaD2F04_FD_187493 | JGI IMG/M metagenome (GOLD analysis project Ga0207811, IMG submission 187493) | Cellulose-adapted microbial communities from the Joint BioEnergy Institute, USA - Passage D2F04 (SPAdes) (version 2) | ecosystem: Engineered > Bioreactor > Continuous culture > Unclassified...
GACGATGACGGAACGGGTAATGCCGACGCGGTCGGCGATTTTGCTGGCGACGAGCAGCCCTTCCTTGTCGTCCAGCTCTTCGAAGATTTGCTCGATCGCTTCCAGTTCGCTGTAGGACAACGAGGCCACGGCGACCTGCGCCGCCGCTTTGGAACGCGCTTCATCCTCGCTCGCTTCCGCCCGGCTGCGCAAAATTTCCATTGCGACCACCACTGCGCCGGCCTCCGCCAAAATGAGATCGTCGTCCTGGAACGTTTTTCCTCCACGCACAAACATCAGCGTCCCGAGCCGTTCCGTTCTGCCGATCACCGGGACGATGGCCGCATATTGATCATCCAGCAGTTCCACAAGCTCCGCCGGAAGCGAATCGACCGGTATGCTAAACGATGCGTTGGCGGCGGTGTCCGTAATCCGGTTGATCCGATCGAGCAGCATTTCTGACAGCCGTTTTTCCGCCAGCATCCGGTTCTGCCACTCGCTGTTCACGACGGGGGCGGCCAAGGCATAGCCGAGTACGCCGCCGTTGTGGCCGATGACGTACACGTTCGCTTCCAACAAATCTTTCAACAGTTCGGCCAATTCCGAAAAATGGATCGACCGCCCTCCGCTTTGCAGCAGCAGCCGATTGAGTTTGCGCGTTTTTAGGATGGTTTCCATGTTTTCTGCCTCCACTTGCTGTTTACAAAATATACTGGCTCAAGTCGCGATTTTGCGCAATTTCCGACAATTTTTCTTTCACATAGGCCGGAGTGACGACGAACGTCTCCAGAGGCAGGTCGGGGGCCTCAAACGACAAATCCTCCAGCAGCTTTTCCAAGATCGTGTGCAGACGCCTCGCTCCGATATTTTCCGTATGCCGGTTTACCTCGGCGGCGATGCGCGCGATTTCCCGGATCGCCTCTTCGGAAAATTCGACGCGGATGCCTTCCGTCGCCAGCAGTTCCGTATATTGACGGGTCAGCGCGTTTTCGGGCTCCGTCAAAATTTTCACGAAGTCGTCCTCCGTCAGCTCGTCCAGTTCGACCCGGATCGGGAACCGCCCCTGCAGTTCGGGAATCAGGTCGGAAGGTTTGGCCATATGGAACGCGCCGGCGGCGATGAACAAAATATAGTCCGTTTTGACCGGCCCATACTTGGTCATGACCGTCGATCCTTCGACAATCGGCAGAATGTCGCGCTGCACGCCTTCCCGCGACACGTCCGGGCCCGCCCCTCCGCGCGAGGAGCTGGCGATTTTATCGATTTCGTCGATGAAAATCATGCCGGACTGTTCGGCTCTCGTGATCGACTCCTGAATCACTTCATCCATGTCGATCAGGCGTTGGGCCTCTTCCTGGATGAGCGCCTTTCGGGCTTCCTTGACCGTCAGTTTCCGCCGCTTCTTCTTTTTCGGCAGCATGTTGCCGAACAGTTCATGGATGTTGACCCCAAACTGCTCGGTTCCCTGTCCGGTGAACAGTTCGAACATCGGCGGCGTGCTGTCCTCCACCTCGATCTCGATGATCTCGTTTTCCAGTTCCCCCCGGAGCAGCCGGCTTTTTAATTCCGCCCGGCGGGCGGCGAGGTCTTGTCCGACCGCTTCGTCAACCGGAGGTTCCTGAGACTGCGATGGGCCGCCGAAAATCATCTCCAGCGGATTGCGCTGCGGCTTCTGGCGGGCGGGCGAAGGCGCCATGATGGACACGATGCGGTCGTTCGCCAGCATTTCCGCCTTGTCTTTCACCTTTTCCGTTTTTTCCGCCTTGACCATGCGGATGGCGGTTTCCACCAGGTCGCGCACCATCGATTCCACGTCGCGGCCGACGTAGCCGACTTCCGTAAATTTGGTCGCCTCCACCTTGATAAACGGGGCGTTGACCAATTTCGCCAACCGGCGGGCGATTTCGGTTTTGCCGACGCCGGTGGGGCCGATCAGCAAAATGTTTTTCGGAACAATTTCGTCGCGCAGCTTCTCATCCAGAAGATTTCGGCGATAACGATTGCGCAGCGCCACGGCGACGGACTTCTTGGCCTGTTTTTGCCCGACGATGTACTTGTCGAGTTCCGCCACGATCTGCCGGGGTGTCAAGGATACGTGGTTCACCGTACAGTCCTCCTTCAGATCTCGTCGACGATAATGTTCGAGTTGGTGTATACGCAAATCTCCGATGCGATTTGCAGCGCGGCCTGGGCGATCTCCAGCGCCGCCATGTGCGGAGCGTGCCGCTTCAGCGCGCGGCCCGCCGCCAGCGCGAAGCTCCCCCCGGAACCGATCGCCAGCATGCCGTCGTCCGGCTCGATCACTTCCCCGTTTCCGGAGATAAGCAGCAAATGTTCCCGGTCCATCACGATCATCATCGCTTCCAGACGACGGAGCACGCGGTCCTGACGCCAATCCTTGGCCAGTTCCACCGCCGCGCGCTGCAGCTGGCCGTGGAATTCTTCCAGCTTTCCTTCAAACTTCTCGAACAAGGTGATCGCGTCGGCGACGGATCCGGCAAAACCGGCCAACACTTGTCCCTTGTAGAGACGGCGCACTTTCCTCGCATGATGCTTCATGATCATCTGGTTGCCGAAGGTGACCTGCCCGTCACCGGCGATGGCGCCTTTCCCGTTGTGACGGATGGCGAAAATGGTCGTGGCGTGAAACGCAGTTTCCACGCGGTTTCCTCCTTGCCTCAGGCTCGGGGATGAGCCCGGTTGTATATCGACTGCAGATGGTCCTTGGTGACGTGAGTGTACACCTGGGTGGTGGACAGATGCTCGTGGCCGAGCATTTCTTGTACGGTGCGCAAATCGGCGCCCGCTTCCAGCAAATGCGTGGCGAACGAATGTCGGAACGTGTGCGGGCTGACCCGTTTGTTCAGCGCGAGCCGATCCACCCAGGAGTCGATCATTCTCCGTACGCTTCGGTCGCTCAGCCGCGTGCCGCGGCGGTTCAAAAACAGCGCGGGCTCCTCCCGCGAGTTCAACAATTGGGGGCGCGCCGTCCTCAAATAATGCTCCAGCGACCGGATCGCGTATTCGCCGAGCGGTACGTACCTTTCCTTGGAACCTTTGCCGAACACAAGCACGATGCCGCTGGCCGGGTCGATGGACGTTACGTCGAGCGATACGAGTTCGGAAACGCGCATGCCGCTCGCATACAAAGTTTCCATGATCGCGCGGTCCCTCGCGCCGAGCGCCGTCGAAACGTCCGGCAATTCAAGCAGTTCGCGCATTTCATCCACATACAAAAAACCCGGAAGCTTCCGCTCCATTTTCGGCGTACGCACGGGAGCCACCGGACTGGATTCGCAATGCCCTTCCTTGACCAAGAACAAATAAAAAGAACGCAGCGCCGACAATTTTCGGGCCAGGCTCCGCCGCGCGTATTCTTTCGCACTGAGTTCGGCGAGATAAGTCCGCACGGTGCGGTAATCCGCCTCCGTCAGCGATCTCCCGCGATGTTTCCGCTCCAAAAAGTCGCAAAACTGCAGCAAATCCGACGCGTAGTGGTTGACCGTATGTTCGGAGGCATTGCGCTCCGCGCGCAAATATTGCAGAAAACGTTCCACCAATTGTCCGTTATTCAAAGCGACGGTCACCTCTTTTCGCGCGGACGCACAAGGTTTACGCCAATATCGTCACAGGTTTCGCCAAATGATGTCGAATCTTGATACACAATATTCATCGTATCATATCGAAACTAGGACAGGGGCATCGATATGTGGAGATTGTATGAAAAATTTTTGATGCTCTCCAGCGCGCGGGCGGCCAAACGCTCGTTCTTTTCCTTCTTGCCGCGAATGGGGCGTTCCAGCGGAGGGAACAGGCCGAAATTCGCATTCATCGGCTGGAAGTTGTCAGGGTCGGCTTCCGTAATATAATGCGCCATGCTGCCGAGCGCGGATTCCCGCGGAAAGACGACGGGGCGAAGACCCCTGGCCAGCCTTGCGGCGTTGATGCCCGCGATGAGACCGGAAGCGGCGGACTCCACGTAACCTTCGACACCGGTCATCTGCCCGGCGATCAGCAGCGAATCCCTGCGCACAAACTGGTATGTCGGCCTCAGCAGCTTGGGCGAATTGATAAACGTATTGCGATGCATGACGCCGTATCGGACAAACTCCGCTTCCTCCAGTCCCGGTATCAGCGAAAACACGCGCTTCTGCTCGCCCCATTTCAGGTGGGTCTGAAACCCGACCATGTTGTACAGCGTTCCCGCCGCGTTGTCCTGGCGCAGCTGCACGACGGCAAACGGCGGTTTGCCCGTGCGCGGATCGATGAGACCGACCGGTTTCATCGGCCCGAACAGCACCGTCTGCTTGCCTCGTTTGGCCATCACTTCGATCGGCATGCATCCTTCAAAATAGATTTCCTTTTCGAACGTTTTGAGCGGAACTTCTTCCGCCGTCACCAGCGCCTCGTAAAATACGTCGAACTCTTCTTCCGTCATCGGACAGTTGATGTAGGCGGCCTCTCCCTTGTCGTACCGCGAGGCGATGAACACCTTGTCCATATTGATCGAATCTTTTTCGACGATGGGAGCCGCCGCATCGTAAAAATACAAATATTCCTCGCCGGTCAGCGCCTTGAGCTCTTCGGAAAGCGCGGGCGAAGTCAGCGGTCCGGTCGCCACGACGACGATGCCGTCCGGAATTTTCGTCACTTCCTCGTTTCTCACTTCCACAAGCGGATGTTCCCGCAGCGACGAAGTGACGTCGGCGGCGAAGCCGTCGCGGTCCACCGCCAGCGCCCCGCCGGCGGGAACCGCGTTGCGGTCGGCGCACGCCATCACGAGGGAGTCGAGCATTCTCATTTCTTCTTTGATGACGCCGACCGCGTTGGTCAACGCGTTGGCACGCAGCGAATTGCTGCAGACGAGTTCCGCGAACTTGTCGGTGTGATGCGCGGGCGTGCTCTTTACGGGCCGCATTTCATACAGGGTGACCGGCACCCCTTGCCGGGCGATCTGCCAGGCGGCTTCGCTGCCGGCCAATCCCGCGCCGATCACGGTGACCCTCGTTGCGTCGGACATGCGGCGCCCTCCTTTCTATCCTTGCTGTTCGACCAGTTCCGCCACGTTTTCCTTGTGCCCGCAGCCGGTGCACTGCGCCTGTGTGCCCGTGCGCGTGCGCTTTTCCACCATCAGGCGGCCGCATTCCGGGCACGGTTTCGCATACGGTTTGTCCCAGGACACGAAATCGCAGTCCGGATAGCGGTCGCAGCCATAGAACACGCGGCCTTTCTTGCTGCGGCGCTCCACCAGCTTCCCCGTCCCGCAAGCCGGACACGCGACGCCGGTGTCCTTGACGATCGGTTTGGTGTTTCTGCAGTCGGGAAATCCGGAGCAGGCGAGAAACTTGCCGAACCTTCCCATCTTGTATACCATCGGGCGGCCGCATTTGTCGCAGGTGACGTCGGATACTTCATCGCGGATTTCCACCCGCTTCATTTCCTCCTCCGCCACGGCCAGCCGTTTTTCAAACGATTGGTAAAACTCGCGCAGGATTTTGACCCAGTCTTCCTTGCCTTCCTCGATTTCGTCCAGTTCTTCTTCCATGCGCGCGGTGAACTCGACGTTCAAGATTTCCGGGAAAAACTTCTCCATCTGCTCGATGACGAGCTCGCCGAGTTCGGTCGGCACGAACTTTTTGTCTTCCAGCGCGACGTACCCGCGTTTCTGGATCGTCTCCAGCGTCGGCGCGTACGTGCTCGGACGGCCGATACCTTTTTCTTCCAGCGTTTTCACGAGCCGCGCTTCGGTATAGCGTGGCGGCGGCTGCGTGAAATGCTGTTTGGGCTCCGTCTTTTTTCGCTGCACCTTCTCGCCTTCCGAAATCGGCGGCAAAAATTTGTCGTCTTCCCCGGCCTCGTCGTCGCTGCCTTCCACGTACACCTTCATAAATCCCGGAAACTTGACCTTCGATCCGTTCGCCCGGAACAACGCGTCGCCGGCGGCGACATCGACCGTCATCGTGTCCAGGACCGCCGCGCTCATTTGGCTCGCGATGAACCGCTCCCAGATGAGTTTGTACAGCCGGTATTGATCGCGGTTCAAGTACGGTTTCACTTGTTCCGGTTCCCTCATGACCGAGGTCGGACGGATCGCTTCGTGCGCGTCCTGCGCACCCGCCGCCTTCTTCGTATATTGGCGGGGCGTTTCCGGTATATAGGATTTTCCGAATTTTTCCGCAATATACTGCCTGGCCTCTTCTTGGGCCACCGGCGATACGCGGGTGGAATCGGTACGCATGTAGGTGATGAGGCCGACGGTCCCCTCTTTGCCGATGTCGACGCCTTCGTACAGCTGTTGGGCGACGGACATCGTTTTCGCCGCGCGGAAATTCAGCTTGCGGGCGGCTTCCTGCTGCAGGGAACTCGTAATGAACGGCGGCGCCGGATGGCGCAGCCGTTCCTTCTCTTTGACGGACTGCACGACGAATTGCGCGTTTTCCACCATCGCGACAATTTCGCGAACCTGCTCTTCGTTGGAAAGTTCGGTTTTTTCCCCGCGCAGGCCGTAAAACTTCGCTTCAAATTCGCCGGCTTCCGCGGCGAGTTTGACGGTGATCGTCCAATATTCCTCGGGCACGAAAGAGCGGATTTCGTTCTCCCGCTCGATGATCAGCTTGACCGCCACCGACTGCACTCGTCCCGCGGACAGTCCCTTTTTCAGTTTTTTCCACAAGATCGGGCTGATCTTGTAACCGACCAGCCGGTCCAGAATGCGCCTCGTCTGCTGCGCGTTGACCAAATCCATGTTGATGCGGCGCGGCGACTGGAACGCTTCTTTGACCGTCTGTTTGGTGATTTCGTTAAATACGACGCGGCACGGTTCATCTTCCGGCAGTTCCAAATAATTGGCCAAATGCCAGGCGATCGCTTCGCCTTCGCGGTCGGGGTCCGCCGCCAGATAGACGCGCTTGACTTTTTTCACCGCGTCTTTCAAATCCTTCAGCACGTTTCCTTTACCGCGAATCGTAATATATTTCGGTTCGAAGTTGTTTTCCACTTCGACGCCGATTTGGCTTTTCGGCAAATCGCGGACATGCCCCATCGACGCCTTGACAATGTATTTGCTGCCCAAATATTTTCCGATCGTTTTCGCTTTGGCGGGCGATTCCACGATGACCAGCGAATCTGCCATTCCATTGCCTCCCCCTTGTCGCTCCGAAACAAACGAATATGCGTACGTTCGCACCGCCGCTCCCGGCGCGGCGCGCTTCACGAACGAATATACAAAAAACCGGGAAGTTGCTCGATCTGTTTTTTCATTGTTAAAGATAACAGAATCGAATGCAAATGTCCAAAGTCCAACCGACTCCGCCGCTGCAGTTCGTCCACGGACACCGGTTCGGCCGCGATGTGCGCGAGCACCGAACGTTCATCCGGATTCAAATGCGCGGCTTCCGACCATGACGTGCCGGCGGGGGCGTCGTGCGGACGCACGGGTTTGCCGGGCCGTGGCGTGACGCTCTGGGCCGCCGCAGGCGACGAACCGCCATTTTGTAAGTTTATCATATGCACATACTCTTCAAGTATGTCCTCCACGCCGGTCACGAGTTTCGCCCCCTGCCGGATCAGCGCGTTCGGCCCCGCGCTCTGCGGCCACGTGATCGGTCCGGGCACCGCAAACACGTCGCGCGAAGCTTCCAGCGCGTAGTCCGCCGTGATCAGCGCGCCGCTCGACGCGCTGCCTTCCACCACGAGCGTTCCGAGCGCGAGCCCGGCGATGATGCGGTTGCGGCGCGGGAACAGCCCCGGATGCGGTTTCGTGCCGAGCGGGTATTCCGTCACGATGACGCCGGATTCGGCGATCGCCTCCAGCAGACGCACATTTTGGGGCGGATACACCCGGTCCGGCGGCGTGCCGAGCACGGCGATCGTCCCGCCGGCGGAAAGCGCCCCCCGGTGCGCCGCCGTATCGATGCCGCGCGCCATGCCGCTGACGACGCACCACCCGTGTTCCGCCAGCTTGCGCGAGAGCGTCTCCGCCGTCTTCCGCCCGTATTGCGTCGGCGTGCGGGTGCCGACGACCGCGAACGAAAGCCGGGATGCGAGCCATTTCACGTCACCGCGCACATAAAGCACCCACGGCGGCCACGGCGTTTCCGCGAGCAGCGCGGGGTACTCGGGGTCATACCGGCAGATCACCCGGTATCCCAGCTTGCGATACCGTTCCTTGCGCTCCTCGATCCATTCCCGAGTCAGTTCGCGGACCATTCGCGCCGCCTTCCCTTCTTCGATTCCGGCGGAACGCAGGGCATCCGCGTCCCGATTCGCCGCATGCTTCAACGCTTTGGCCGCCACCATCGCCTCGATCGTCTTCCAGCCGATGCCGGGCAGCTCGTGCAGCCCGAACAGGATGTCTCTTTCGTTCATGATTCGTCCCTCCCCGGTTCGCTTCTCCTCGGTTCGTTTCTCCCCGGTTCCTTCCCGGTTCGACGGTTCCCCTTTGCCGCGCCTTTCACCAGGAATTTTCCGTCGTCCGGACAAGACGCCGATGAAAGAAAAAAGCAACCCCATCCGCCGTCTGCGGCAAATGGAAGGTTGCTTACCTTCGTTAAATGCGATTATGCGGTTGTTTCATTTTTATTATAACGCAATCAGGATTTTTTGGTGATGCATTTTTCCAGCAGGCCGCGCTCTTCCAGCACGGACACCAAGGTCGCGCCCATATCCGACGGCGTCGGAGCGACGCGGATGCCGCACGATTCCATGACGGCGATTTTTTCCGCCGCCGTGCCCTTTCCGCCGGAAATGATGGCGCCGGCATGTCCCATCCGTTTTCCAGGAGGCGCGGTTTTGCCGCCGATGAAGCCGACGACGGGCTTGGTCATATTTTCCTTGATCCACCGCGCGGCTTCTTCTTCCGCGGTGCCGCCGATTTCGCCGATCATGATGACGGCGTAGGTGTCCGGATCTTCATTGAACATTTTCAGCACGTCGATGAATTCCGTGCCTTTGACCGGGTCGCCGCCGATGCCGACGGCGGTCGATTGGCCGATGCCGCGCGTCGTCAGCTGGTGAACCGCTTCATAGGTCAGCGTGCCGCTGCGGGAAACGACGCCGACATGTCCCGGCATATGGATATATCCGGGCATGATGCCGATCTTGCATTCGCCCGGCGTAATGACGCCCGGGCAGTTCGGCCCGATCAGGCGCGTTTTCTTGCCTTCCATATACCGTTTTACTTTGACCATATCCAACACGGGGATGCCTTCGGTAATGCAGATGACGAGATCCAGCTCCGCATCCACCGCTTCCATGATCGCGTCGGCGGCAAACGGGGCGGCCACATAGATGACCGATGCGGTCGCGCCGGTTTCCTTCACCGCTTCCTCCACCGTGTTGAACACCGGCAGCGACACTTTGCGGCCGTCTTCCAAATCGAAGTCGACCTTCGTTCCTCCCTTGCCGGGCGTGACGCCGCCGACCATCTGCGTGCCGTATTCCAGCGCCCCCTTGGCGTGAAACATCCCGGTGGCGCCGGTGATGCCCTGCGTGATGACTTTTGTATCCTTATTCACCAAAATGCTCATGTTGGTCGCATCCTCCTTTGATGGTCACGGTTGGTCACTGCACCAGCGACACGATTTTTTGCGCGCCGTCGGCCATGGAATCGGCGGGAACGATGTTCAGACCCGATTCGGACAAAATCTTTTTGCCCAGGTCGACATTGGTGCCTTCCAGCCGGACGACGAGCGGACGGTCGAGTCCGACCTGTTTGGCGGCTTCGACGACGCCGTTGGCGATGACGTCGCAGCGCATAATGCCGCCGAAAATGTTGACGAAAATGCCTTTGACCTTCTCGTCGGAGAGAATGATCTTGAACGCTTCCGTCACTTTCTCGGTCGTCGCTCCGCCGCCGACATCGAGGAAGTTCGCCGGCTCGCCGCCGTAGTGCTTGATGATGTCCATCGTCGCCATCGCGAGTCCGGCGCCGTTGACCATACAGCCGATGTTGCCGTCAAGGGCAATGTAGCTCAGATCGAATTTGGAAGCCTGGATTTCCTTCGGATCTTCCTCGTCCAGGTCGCGCAGCTCGAGCAGTTCGGGATGGCGGAACAACGCGTTGGAATCGAAATTGAGTTTGGCGTCCAGCGCCATCACGTCGCCGCTGCCGGTGACGACGAGCGGATTGATCTCGGCGATCGAGCAGTCTTTGTCGATGAAAGCGGTGTACAGCGCGGTCATGAATTTCGCCGCTTTGTTGACGAGTTCCTTGGGAATGTTGATCGCATACGCCAGTCTTCTGGCCTGGAACGGCATCAATCCGACAGCGGGATCGATGACTTCCTTGAAAATTTTCTCCGGCGTGCGCGCGGCCACTTCCTCGATTTCCGTGCCGCCCTCTTCGGATGCCATCATGACGACGCGACCGGTCGCGCGGTCGACGACGACGCCGACATAATACTCTTTGCGGATGTCGCATCCTTCTTCAATGAGCAGCCGCTTGACTTCCTTGCCCTCGGGTCCGGTCTGGTGCGTGACCAGCACTTTGCCGAGCAGTTCCTGCGCGTATGTACGTACTTCGTCAAGCGATTTGGCGATTTTGACGCCGCCGGCCTTGCCGCGGCCGCCCGCGTGGATTTGCGCTTTCACAACGGTGACCGGCCCGCCCAGTTCCTTGGCCGCTTCCACGGCTTCTTCCACGGTGAACGCCACTTTGCCGCGCGGCACGGTGACGCCGTACTGGCGCAGCACTTCTTTGCCCTGATACTCATGGATGTTCATGCGAATCCTCCTGTCGATAATTATGGTTGGACGGTTTTGGAGTAACCGTATCGGTCGCACGCGTACACAAACCTACACTATTGTACCATATTCCATGCCAATATTTCCTTCTTTTTTTGGCATTATATCATTTCCGTTTTGCGATGGATTCGTGCGGGTTCGACAGCATTCCGCCGATTCGCCGAATGTGATGGCGAACCGCGGCCGCGCGTTTCGCCAACTCCCGCGCGCGGCGGGAAAATTTCGGGGAAACGCGGCGACAAATCTTATTTTCCCGGAAATAGCTTTCGGAATCCCGTGTGGACGGGAGCGGCCTTTTTCCGTTCCCCGCGCGGACGCCCGTTTGCCGCCCATGAAGAAAGCGCCTGTTCCCTTTCGGAAATCGGGCGCTTTTTTGCGTGTTCGGCTGCTATTCCCTCCGCCCGCCGGACGGCGCCGCGGAAGTCCGAACTTCCGAAACCGCGCACCCCGCCGACGGTTTTACGGCCCGTACGTGGACGGCACGTGAACCGGCGTCCGAGGTTCGCGTTCAGCCTGCCGGATGAACCGCATTTCGTTTCCGGTAAAACCGCACACTCCGCAGCGCACCGTCGCCTCGACGGCTTGTTCCGGCACCGGTTCCGACTGCTGCGTGACTTCTCCGGTGATCGCGTCTTTGAGGATATTTTGGCTGAAGCTGGTGATCAGGCTGAATTTCACGCGGTTCGACCGGCAGTTTGGGCAAAAATAAGGCTGCTGCTGCAACGGGGTCACCTCTTTTTTTCTTTCCAGTATTCCCCGGCAAGAGCAGATCATTCCTCGGAAACGCGCGTCAACAATCCGTGTTCCGCTCAAAATCCTTTGGCGATCATCAGGTACAGCACCGCCACGGGCAGCAACGTCGCCGCCGTACCGAATACCGCCCACGCCGCGGACGCCCGCCGGTACGCCGCGCTGATCGTTCCGCTTTCCAGCGCACGGCGGCTGTGACGAATCATGCTGCGCTGCAGGGGAAGCAGCACCGCCGCCCAAATAATGCCGGTGACGGTAAACAAAAACAGGGACAACGTCAGCCAGTTCCAACCCGACAGCGAATATCCCGCCTTCTCCGCCATCAGGCTTCCCGAGACGATAATCATGACGATGCCGGGCAGGGTGAACACCGCGTCCGCCATCATGACATTTTTCGCCGCGCTGTGAATCACGACGGGCTGCCCCTGCCAATCCGCACGCAGCTTCCAAAATGCGGCCGTCACGATGTTTCCCACCAACAATACTGCACCGAGAACATGCACAAACAGCCAAAAATGCATGGGCGCACCTCCAATGCGATTCCGTTTTTCCTACCGCGATTCCCATTTTCCGCTTCCGATGCCGGATTCCGGCTTCGGCCGCAAGATGTCCGCGATCCATTCGGCAAAATCCCCGCCTCCGAAGGCAAACGTCCCGGACGCCATGACACTGCGCATGCGGATCCCCAAGGAAATCAGCACAAACAATTCGGCGAACTTGCTCGCATCGACATCGGCGGGAATGACCCCCGCCCGCTGTCCGGCGTCGATCCATTGGCGGGATAAGCGGACCGTCTGCTCATAAAATTGCTGCAGCACCTCCTTGACTTCCGGTTTGTCGCTGTTGCCCAGCAAATACATCAACACCCGGTTGCCTTCATTGCCCGCGTCTTCCAGCTGCGGCATGCTGTCGGCGATGGCGCGCATCGGCCCTTCGAAGGAAACCTCCCGTTCAGCCGCCGCTTGAAACTGGCGGTCCGTTTCCTCCAACTTTTCCCGCAGCACCAGACTCAACAGTTCGTCCTTGCTTTTCACATAGTGGAAAATTGCGCCTTTGGACAACCCGGTGCGATCCAAAATGTCCTGGAGGGTCGTTCTGGCACATCCCTTTTCCCGGATGATCTCCTTGGTCGCTTCCAAAATCTGCTTTTTCGTTTGCTCCCGTTTTTGCTCCCGTTTCATGAATGCGCTTCTCCGCCTTTCGTCGCTATTTTCCGCACGGATTCCTTGCTGAAAAAAGTTCAATGCCGGATGGGGAACGACCGATTTGGCTCTAAAGGATAAGGTATATGTATTATAAAATACCGACTGTCGGTTTGTAAATATTCCGATTGCTCCATTGAATTGCAAAAGCAGTTGGACACCATAAAACGGCGCGCCTTTCCGAACCGGATCACTTCCCGGCATCGAAGCGGCCGCGCCCTCGATTCACCTAGCGCACATCACTTTAAAATGAATTCAAACTCGATTTCATGTTTGACAGGTATCCCTTCGTACCCGATCGTGGGAATCGTCGGCTTGATTTTTCTCGCTTCCGTGATCGCATTTCGATGGATTTGGACCATATCAAATCCGCACTTCTGATAAAATTTAATGACGTTAATATTATTCATGCTGTCTCCCCTCGCTCAACCTTGCTTTTCTCGCAAACATACAATAGAACCTGATGCTCGGGTACCGATCAAATTCCTCCGTGGCCACAACAGTGAACCCGGTTTTTTCTAATAAAGCATTGATTTCTTCTCTCCCATGATACTTTTCAAGGTTCATGAGAAATAGCCAACCGCCGTTTTTCAGAACTTCATGAGCTTTGGTTAACGCCTGTTGCGTTTTCCCCATTTGGTTCAGTGTAGACCCGATGATCGTAAGCAGGTCAAACGCATTCGGTTGTTTGTAAGCCAAAAAATCTTCACAAACGACGCGAGACGGGTTACTGTGACCTTCCATCCGTTGACGCAACTGAAAAATTCGGCATATCTCGGGATCCATATCTACGCTTGTCAAAGGATAGTATTGTTTTTTCACGGAAGGAGCTCCATGATGGACATCATTTCTTTGCAATCCGTCACAAAGGAATATAAGCAGTATAAGCGGTATCAAGGTTTTTGGGGATCCTTTCGAAATTTGGTGACCCAAGAATACACGATTCACCGGGCGGTCGAGGACGTCTCTTTTTCGATCGCCAAAGGAGAGGCAGTCGGCTTGCTGGGACAAAATGGAGCGGGCAAATCCACGATCATCAAAATGCTGACCGGCATCCTGGTGCCGACTTCGGGTCATATCCTTGTGCGCGGAAACAACCCGCACAAAAAAAGAAGAGAATACAACCGGCATATCGGGGTCGTGTTCGGACAAAGAAGTCAACTGTGGTGGGATCTTCCCGTCATCGATTCCTTTGATCTGCATCGTCATATTTACAAAATCCCTTTACCTTTATATAAGGAAAACTTCGATAAGTACGTCGAGCTTCTGGGCATGGAGTCGTTTATTTCCCAGCCTGTGCGCCAATTGAGTTTAGGGCAGCGCATGCGTGCCGAAATCGCCATTTCGCTTTTGCATGAGCCCGACATTTTATTCCTGGACGAGCCTACGATTGGCGGCCACTACATCCTAGCTGCCAAATAACGCGATCGAATTTTTCTTATTTTCGTTCCCTTCTCGCAAAACCGCCGAATAAGACGAAGCAAATCACCCTATTTTCCGCGCAACCCGATTTGTAACCGCTTTCCAAAAAAGATAACGATATTTTATCATCGCTATCGAAGCCGATCTGGTACCTGCTTCCAAAATAACAAATACCCGATCGTCTTATCCACTCATACATCCACTGGAACATCCGCTCATTCTCCGTACAAAGCTCGTGCGATCGGATGCGGGTAAACCCATTTACGATCTCATGAACAGGGCCTTGTCTACAAACTGTGGCCCGGCCATTCGGACCGGGCCTGCTGATGCGGATTCGGTATGAGGTCTAATGATTGCTTAAATAGCTGGTTTCGCGGATTATTTGATCGTTCGATTGTACTGCTCAATCTTGCTTGTAATTTCTTTTTGCGCCCCGTCCAACGCCTCTTGCGGCGATTTGATATTGTTGAGCACTTCTTCGATCGCGCCTTCCACGATTTGGCGCGCTTCCGGGAACACGCCCATGACGGCTCCTTGGGTAGCCGTGTTCAGTTTGGTTTGATGCAATTGATCGACCGCCGTTCTGAATTGCGGGAATTGATTCATATTGTCGATGACGATTTGTTCGTCGTATGCTTTCTTCGTGATCGGGAAATATCCCGTGTTAATATGCCAGAACGCTTGCACTTGCGGCGCCGTGAGATATTTGATGAATTCCCAAGCCGCCTGTTGCTCTTCGTCAGGACGATTGTTCATCATCCATAGGCTCGCGCCGCCGACGATCACGCCGCCTTCCGACGAGGCGTCCGCCGGTTTGGGCAAAAATCCGGTGCCGACTTCGAATTTTCCGGCGGCGTTGTCGACCACGCTTTTCAGAGCGGCGGTAGAATCCAGGATCATCGCCACTTGACCGGCGGCAAACGCCTTCTTCGTATCATCCGTTTTTCGTCCAAGGTTGATCGCCGCTTTCGAGTCGACCAAGTCTTTCCACCAGGTCAACGTTTTGACACCGGCCTCGCTGTTGACCAACGATTCGGTGGCGGGTGCATTGCGTCCGTTGCCGTTGTTCACATATTCTGCGCCCTGGTTGGCAAAAAACTGTTCCATAAACCAGCCGTAAATCGCAAAGCTTGCTCCGGAAGCCTTACCGGTATTCGTGACCGCCAGAGCTGCCTCTTTTACTTCTTCAAACGTTCGCGGCGGTTTTTCCGGGTCGAGCCCGGCATCTTTGAATAAGTCTTTGTTATAATACAAAATCGGATTGGACGTATTGAACGGCATCGAATACAGTTGCCCGTCGAATGTATAGTAGCCGATAATATTCGGCTCAAGCTGGGACAAATCGTAGTTGCCCGCATCGATAAATTTTTGCATGGGCGTAATCGCCTGGGAATCGATCATGAACCGGCTGCCAATCTCGTACACCTGGACGATGGTAGGACCGCTGTCGGTCCCCATGGACGCTTTCAATTTGCTGAGCAAATCGTCGTAAGTTCCCTGATAAATGGCTTCGACTTCGATCTTGTCCTGCGATTTGTTGAAATCTTCGGCCATCTGATTCACCACATTCGTGGTGTTGCCTCCCATCGCATGCCAAAACACCACCTTGATTTTTCCTCCGGATCCGCTGCCACCCGAGGAATCGGCCCCTCCTCCCGACTGGCTGTCCCCGCCGTTGCCGGAGGAGTTTCCGCCTCCGCACGCTGCGGAAAAGGCCATGAGAAAAACCAGCAACAACGCGATCCAGATTGTTTTCTTCCTGTTCATCAAACTACCCCTTTCATGAAAGAAATAATATGCTCAATGCGACGTACCGGGAAGGCGGCACGCCGCAAAGAACTACAAAACTCCCGCGCCGTGCCCAACGGCGTAAAACGATGGAAGTCGAACGGGGTCAGCCTTTGATCGCCCCTGCGGTAATACCTTGAACGAGCTGTTTGATGCCGAAAGCGAGCAGCAAAAAGGATGGCAATAGCGCTAGGGTCACCCCTGCCAAAATCAGATTCCACGCCATGACTTCCTCATGCTGCAGCATCGCCACGCCGATTTGCACCGTACGCATCTCGGGGCGGTTCGTAATCAACAGCGGCCACAAGTAACTGTTCCAATGGTTCAGAAACACATATACGGCCAGCGTAGCCAAACCGGGACGGGCTAGCGGCAGCACAATTTGCACGAACTGCCGAAAATGTCCGCATCCGTCCATTTTTGCCGCATCAAACAGTTCATGCGGGAGCTGAAGAAAAAATTGTCGAAGCAAAAACACCCCAAACGCACCGGCCATAAACGGCACGATCAATCCTTGGTAAGAATCCATCCATCCCCAGTTTTTGATCGCCAGGTAGTTCGGAATGATCGTCACTTCCCAAGGAATCATCATGGTGGACAAGAACAGCATGAATAAAGCGTTTTTTCCGGTAAATTTAAGAAACGCGAAAGCGTAAGCCGCCAAGCTGGATGTCATCACCTGGCAGAGCATGATCGCCCCCGATACGATAAAACTGTTCAAAATAAAGCGAAGCACGGGCACCGTTTCCACCGCTTTGGAAAAATTTTCGAGGTACAAGCTGCTCGGAAACAGAGGCGGCGGATAAACGGACACCTCATTTTCCGTCATAAAGGATGAAAAAATGGTGAATAAAAACGGATACAATACGATCAACGCCAATGCGATCAAAACGAGATAAAACAACCCCATTTTCAAAGTTCGCACCATCATTGATAATGCACCTTCCTTTCAAGCACGGCAAATTGAAGCAAGGTCAGAATCAAGATGATGACGAAGAGCACCAAAGCTTGCGCGCTGCCAATGCCGAATCGGTAATTGATAAACGCGTCCTGGTAAATTTGATAGACGACGACATTCGTGGCGTTGACGGGCCCGCCTTTGGTCAAAATATGGATTTGCCCGAACGCTTGAAACGCGTTAATGATCGATACGACCAGCACAAAGAAAATGGTCGGGGACAACAGCGGCAAAACGATCCGCAAGAAAGTCCGAATCAGGCCGGCACCGTCGATTTTAGCGCTTTCATAGATTTCATCCGGGATGTTTTGCAGCCCTGACAGCAAGACGATATACACAAATCCCATATTCATCCACACTGTCATCAAAGATACGGAAAACATCGCCCACTTCGGATCGATCAGCCATGAAATGGCGGGAATCCGGGCGAGACTCAAAAAATAGTTCAACATCCCGGCGGTCGGATGAAACAGCAGCAGCCAAATCATCGACCCCGTGCCCACAGAGACGATGACCGGCATCGAAAAGATAAATTGAAACACCTTCATTCCACGCAGTTTATGATGTGTAAGCGCACCCAAAAATAAGGACCAAACGATACATGTGGGCACCGTCAACAAAATGAACAGGAGCGTTGCTTTCAAATTGACGTAGAACTGTCCGGACCAGAACAGATCCCTGAAATTTTCCAATCCTACGAACTCGGCGACACGGCCGCGCGGATCGGTGATCGTCAAACTCAAATAAACGGACCGGAGCATCGGATAGAACAAAAACATGGCGAATACGATCATGGCCGGAGCCAGAAAAATATAGGCCAGCAGGTGTTCCTTCCATTTTGCAATGTTCGCAGAAGATTTCATTCGAACGGGCATGATGTGAACTCCTTCCCCGAAATTTTTCCTTAATGAACAAAACACACATAAACTGCCCTACAAGGATGGCCCCATCCTCGTAGGGAACAATTTATGTGTGTCTCCCGATCTCAACCACAAAATATATTTTTTTCCAATTATAGATGATGTTACACGTTGTGTCAATCTTTCTTGAAGTTTGTTCGATGTGCAGAACGGGTTCCCAGCCCATGTTGTGGTGAAACCTTGAACGTCATCGGCAACCGGCAAAGGTAGCTCGTCAGCGAAAGCGGAGAACACCGTGTCCTCATCATCCGACGCTTGCGCTGCCATCCATGCCGGTAGATCCATCACGAATTTCCTGATTGCGTGATGCCCTACAAGCGTTATGAATCGGCCTGTGTTGAGCAAGTCGTATCGCTTCTCAACTTCCAGCCGTCAATTTCAAATCCGCCACATTTGTTAAACACATGCTCGGTTAGTTTTTGATAAATTTTTACTTTCTCCTCTTGACCATGGATCTGCATCGCTTGGATGAATAGATCCCCAAAATCCGGGTCTGGAAATGGAGCCTTCATATACTTCTTCAGATATTGGGGATCCGTAAAATATTGGGATAACTGATAGTAAGGAACTTCCTCAACCCCAAGAATGGAACAGTAAACACGATAAAGTTGTAGAAGGGAATGGTCGTACACCAAATCAAAATCTTTTCTTCTTTCTTCGTAGCAGTCCAACAGATTGTCCAGCGCGTCCCATAACTCGTATTTTTTCAATTCCACCATTGAAGCAGCCAACGCCTCATATGGTTTTTCCTTCCAAATGCGCGCCTCTTCGATCAGTGCTTTCACAATTCCGTACCGATCTTGGATGATCCTGCCTGTCATAAATTGGACCATCGACATGGTGCTTCGGCGACGAAAATCTTCTTTGAAGTAGCTTCTGATTTGTTTGGGCGGGTTGACGAAATACTCGATCAAAAAACCATCTACGTATTGATTGCCGCGTTCCCGCCAATTGCAATCGTCATGGAGAATGATATGGACATCGATATCCGATCGTTTGGAAGCCCCGCCCGTAATATAGCTGCCGCAAACCAAGATCCCCACAACGTCTTCCCGGTGTTTCCAATCTTCAAGAAAGCGTTCCAATGCGTCTTCCCAAGACATGATCGATTCACCTCGATGCAGCTTAAAAAATGGTGAGAAGTTCCACTTAACGCGTTTTCAATCCGACAATATGCGCGCTACATGTTGCCCCTTATTCAATGCATTCCTCCACAAAATAGAACCTTTCGCGCGTTAACTCTCCCCCGCACTCCTATAGCGAATCATTTCCTTTGCTTCCACAAGCATTCAATTTCAAATTCACATCCATTTGAGAACCTGGGCATCAATGGATATCGCCTGCAGCCGTCCCGCTTTACGGGCGAGCCGCTCGGCAGCGATCCATCCCGTGCCCCCGACCAATGCAACCAAACCGATCAGAGGCCAATCGATCGCAAGCAAAGCGATAAAAGCCAAAACCCCCGAAACGGCAATGTGCATCATCGTGCCCAGCAGCCATGGCACCACGCCGGAAACCGAAGTGATATCTTCGCTCAATGTAAACATGACGTCTTCCATTTTCCTGTCGCGCAGTTTTCTGTAATCGAGCGTGAACAGGAAACGGTAAAACACCATCAAACCAAATTTCCCCAAAGCGAGGGAACTGGAGTCGTACAGCAGCCTTTGCATCAAATCTTGCTCATGACGGAAAGTCACGGTTTCCTCATCGAGATCAAAAAGCCGCTCCAAATGGCGGGTTTGCGCATCCATGGAAAGTTGCTGCGTGTATTTGAACGTCATCCAAGTGGACAGAAATCCCAGCACGAGTTCCCCGACCGCAAAAATGCCCGCAATGACGGCATACGTCAAGAATGCATCAAAATTTTGATTTTCGACGCTTTCTATGGCTCTCTTGAACATTTCAGCCACCGCTGCCGTCATCGGGTAAATCAGCAAGCCGACAAAGACAACGAGAACTCCTTGCAGCTTTCTGTTGACGGGTTTGACGGGCGGAACCATTCGCACACCTTCCGGAATTCACTTTATTATTACTTTTGAGCCACAAAGAAAGTATAATCACTGCTTGAGAGATCAAAATCGGAGATGACTTCCCATACATAACCAGAATCAATATGTTCTTTTAATAGCTGCAAACCGCTTTCGATTTCTTTCGAATCCGACAAATTGGCAAAGGAAGAAATACCCGCACGGACTTCAGGGTGGAGATAAATTTCCGGCCTGGTCTTTCCCGAATAGAGGAACAAGTCTTCCAAATCCTCGGTCACGGAGTACGGCAGCGATTGAATATGAACAAAACCGGCTTCCGTTAAACTTTTGATGATGTCGTCGGAAGAAGGCATTTGACGGATGGATTTTTCCATCATTTTGGGGAAGTAATACTTTAACCAATAATGGTCCATTTGTTCTTTCGTGGATGAGAAAATAACAAAACGTCCGCCTTCCCCCTTAAGCACCCGGTACATTTCCTTTAATGCGGAAGTGAAATTGTCAAAATGATGGATGGCCTGGGTACAGACTATGCCATCAAAAAAGTTGCTCTCGAAATGGAGATGCGCGGCATCATCAACCATCCATACCAAATTGGGCAGATGACTCTTTCGCTTCGCGCTGGAAATCATCCATTCGGACTGGTCGACTCCATAAATCGTGACATTATCATTTTTTTTCGCCAGCCCGATGGTGTAATTCCCGGTACCGCAAGCAATATCCAAATATTTCCGGTTGTTTTCCATTTGCAATAATCGATGTAATGTGTCCAAAATGTACGGATCCGCGGTTCTTGTTTGATCATAGGTTTTACCGATTTTGTCATATAACTTCATAGGCATCCTCCCAGGACTATGTCTTTTTCCGTATTTTTTACACACGATTTCTGAAAACTTTGACAAAACAATACGAAATATTCGTCACGAAATATTCGTCGTTTTTCGTCAAAACCATTCCCCCTCTCGTAAATGATTCTCCGAATCGATACCGTAAGAATAGATTCTGTCAGATGGACGGCTAAACATGCAGTAATCGCTTGCCTGGGGAATCAGCGAATACGAGTTCTCGCTTTGTAACACAACCATGTCTTGAACAAAGATTCACCGTCCCGATGCGTCGCCACCTTATTTTAAAGTAAAAATCGTTGAGGGTGACGGATCCCTGTCCCGATTTCTTAAAAAGATTTCGAGGCAAGATGTATACGACACCGTCGGTCCAAGGCCGGTTTTTCATGGTGGATTCGTTCAAGGAGTAATAGTGGTACGTCTGGTTCCGGCCGACGATACAACCGTTGCGAAAACTGCCGACCAAGCGGCTTCGATCCAAAACGGCGAAAATGATCGCCCAATTCGGGTCCGTCGTCGCAAAAACGGCATTTGTCCATTGGTTGTTATACAACGTCTGTTTCCGGGGTTCCAACCGGTCGATATGACGGTTGTTGGAACCGTGAAACACATACTTTTTTTTCAAGGACAAGTACTGCAAAAAACGGTGCTTGGGATACGGCGTATTGTCAGCGATCAGCCGGTTTTCCTGCATCATGGACGCCCATTGTTCATATTGCGCGATCTCATCGTCACGGAACCGGATCTTGGGCGACGGATACAACAGCAACCGCAACAACAAAGAAATCATGTAATTTGAACGAGCCTCCTTTTATGCGAGGACACATATCATTGTGGAATGAACCATAAAAAAACTCCTATCGTTTTGTTGCCTTGATCACGAAGGTGACCGGAAGCATCTTTGCCTTGCGGGCAAAATCGCTGTTGCGCGCTTGAAGCATTTCATCATCCGATTCCTCAACCAATTGCTCAATGACAAATCCCGCTTTCGCCAACGCATTCACATAAGTTGACAATTTTCGGTCCGTTAATGTCAGCGTGCTTTCATCAAGCGTTACCGAATACCAGGATTCATCGAAATAACATTTTTTGAAAACCAATCGGTCGTTTTCCGCAACAACGCATTTATGGATCGGGTGAGACCAGCTGAAGATGAAAACCCCGTTCTTCTTCAGATAGGAAAAAATCCGGCAAAACGTGGCTTCCAAGTCGGTGGTCCAGCCTATGGCATATATGGAAAAGACGATATCAAAGTAATTCTCCGGAATGCCGCATTCTTCTTCCATCGGAGAACGGATCAATGTCGCCGAAAGTCCGCGTGATGTCAAAAGCTGTTTCGCCTTTTCAATCTGATTTTCCGAGATATCCATCCCCCATAGTTCAGCTGCGTTTCGTTCCCCCAGGTACAGCAAAGATTGACCGCTTCCGCATCCGATCTCCAAAAACCTCTTCCCTGAAATTTCGCCAAAAAGCCGGCACTTCTCTTCCGAAATGAACGAACCGTACAACGGAAGCGCGGTCTCCCCCAAGAGTTCATTGCCTTTCGTATCCCAAAACAAGCTGTTGGTTTCATGAATCTTGCGCGTTTCCATATCGACCGTAATCGCGCCAACCTCGGCACTGCCTATTATGTTTGTTCTGTTGACAGGAACCTTTTCCATGTGTAGTTGGCCTCCGCAGAACAGTTTTTGAAAATTTCACCTCACCAGCAGTTCCCCTGACAAAGTCCAAATCCGTTCATTATAAAAACTCATCTCTCGCTGCTTCGTATTCCGAATAAACCCATGATATCATCAGGCCAACTTGCAATCCTTGCCCAAATCCCTGCCGATGTTGAAGAAAAACGATAGCACCGCTCTTCACCGTGTTTTTTACTCACTCGGCAGATCCACCAATTCATTCACAGACACAGGAAATTTCCTTACACTTAACTCCAAAATGGCCTTGGCGTAGAGCGAAATCTCTTTTTGCGCATCGTGTTGCAGTCGCTGCGAGAGAAAATGACATACGGATTGCAAGGATGCCGTCCAATACCATCGGACGTACATTCCGTAGGCAGGCAAAAACAACCTCGCCTGCTCGGCACAAACTCCGGCTTCCTGGGCGGCTTCATATTTTTGAATGCCCAGTTCAACGTAGTTCATCAGTTCCGCGGTCATCCGTTCGCCGATTTCCCAAGATACGGCATCGCCGCTTCCCTGTTTCGAGTGCTCGGGTTTTTCCCGCCATTCCCCCGGTGAAGGAATATAAAACTGCGGTTCTTCCGTTATATATCTGCGGCTTGATTCGTTCCACGCTTCCAAGCTGTCGCCCGTGCCCTCATAATGAGCGGAACCGACCACATATTTCCACCACTGCCGAGCCACCATCAGCGGCGCATAAATTTCAAACTGCAATATTGCATGCCTGAACGGGGACGTATGACCTTCCCGCGCAAGAAATTTGATCAATCGGATGTCTTTTTCATTTAATTCAAAAGATTCCTTTGAATAGGAAACCCTGGCGGCGTTCACCACGGTAAGATCCGATCCCATCGAATTGACCAATCGCACGTACCCTTTGTCCAGAACCTGAATGAAAGACATTGAAAACCCACCCATGTTTGATTAATAGAATCTGGAAAATAATTGAAGCCTTCGTACTGTGTATATTATAATGGCCGCTTAATCGAAAAACATCATTTTTTCGCTGGGATGCTTCCATCAACGAGTCACATTTTTGATAAGAACATCGGCGGCAAGTGTTTGATCAGACCCATTTCATGCCACTATATATGGAAAATAATTGATGATGATGGCATTATAATACAAACGATGGGCGGGACACACCTGACATTTTTTGCAGCTTCAAACCATGGGTTTTATCGGTCTACCGATTCCCACAATTGAATCTATAAAGAAAAACTGCGACTAGGGTAAGGAAAATGTGCAATGATGCGGATATTCGATACATCAGACAAGATGAACTCCAGAAGTTATTGGATTTGTACAAGCATCTGCACCAAGATGACCCGGAGCTTCATGTGGAGAATATAAAATCCCTTTGGGATCAAATTTACCATGACAAAAATATGCATTACCTCGTTGCCGAGAAAGATGGTCAATTGGTTGCATCCTGCGTTTTGGTGATCGTTCCCAACTTGACGAGAAGCGCTCGTCCCTACGGGTTGATCGAAAACGTGGTGACTCATCGCGATTTTAAAGAAAGCATTGAGTATTGCCTGGGAACATTACTGCTATAAAGTCATGCTGCTAACAGGCCTCAAAAGACGAGGGAACCTTAAAATTTTACGAGAATGCCGGATTTAAAAGGGGAGTGAAAACCGGGTTTGTCGCTACACCATAGTCTCAAACGCTTCATTAGCCGTCATCGGTTCGGGCGGATCAGGGAAGATGTTTATAATTCTCTGATCATCAATATTTTTTCATCATTTTTTTGGCTGGGAATAAACCCTTTTCTCTCATAAAGTCGTTTGGCATTGATATTATCAACATCCACTTTTAATGATATTTCTTTATATTTGTTTTGCTTAGCATAGGTGACAGCATAATCAATTAATAAACTGCCGATACCCTGATTGCGCATATCTTCTCGCACAACAAGATAAGCGAAGTAAATTTGTATTTCATTGATAGGTTTGAGTGAAAAACCTGCAACATACTCATCGTTGACAGCATAAACAAACATCATTCTTATATTAGCATTTATTTCATCAACAATTCTTTTTTTCTTAACTTCATCTTTTTCAAAATCCCAAAATGAAAAGCATTTATTCAAATTTTCAGGTCTGAGTTTCACAATTTCGCCTGTTAACAAGCAATGATTGCCTCCTTACGATTTTTAAAATGTTAGCTGTGTTTTGGTTCATTGTTGAAAAATTGCATTATACGAACGAATGTTCTATACTGATAATAAGAACATTTATTCGTAGAGGTGTGCTATGGACTTCAAAGATATTA
>Ga0207811_10376_pt1 | contig 23390 bp, 22 predicted proteins | sample CeladaPassaD2F04_FD_187493 | JGI IMG/M metagenome (GOLD analysis project Ga0207811, IMG submission 187493) | Cellulose-adapted microbial communities from the Joint BioEnergy Institute, USA - Passage D2F04 (SPAdes) (version 2) | ecosystem: Engineered > Bioreactor > Continuous culture > Unclassified...
GCTTGGTCCTCGCCAGCTCAGTGGTGACCTTGTGCAAGAAGTCCCGGCGAATGTTCCGCACCCTGCGGTGGAGCCTCGCCAGTCGGAGCGTGGCCTTGCGGTAATTATTGGAACCGTTTTGCTTACGGCTCAGCGCTTTGCTTCGCCGCCTCAGCAACCGGAGGACTTTCCCCAGAGGTCTGGGGGCTTCTATCCGGGTGCCGTCGGAGAGGACGGCGAAGGCGGAGAGGCCGAGGTCTATGCCTACGATATCGTGCTCGCTTCCCACCTCCTTGGGTTCGGGGTCGGGGCGCTCCACCTCACAGGTCAGGCTCACATACCAGCGGTCGGCCTCCCGAGAGATCGTAGCAGACAGAATGCGCGCCTTGCCCGCGGAAAGAAGAGTCAGAAGCCTGTCCGTCTTCTCCTTGCTCCGGACCTTCCCGATGCGGGGGAGCTGAATGTGACGGGCAAAGACCCGGATGGTCCCGGTAAAGCGGGCTTTGTTGTCGTCAAGGCTCTTCTTTCGCTTGAAGCGGGGAAAGCCGGCCCTCCTCTCCCGCCAGCTCCGGAAGGCCCGCTCGAGGTCTCGGAAGGCCTCTTGCGGCGCGCACTTGGAGACCTCCACCCACCAGGGGGCGTGCGCCCGCTTCCAGCGGTTCCAGGCCCTGTGAAGCTCCACGGCTGAAGGAATCCGCGCCCCCGCTTCCAGAGCCTTCAGACACTGTTCCAGGCCCCAGTTGTAGGCAAAGCGGGCAGCGCCCACGTGCCTGGCCAGCGCCCGTCTCTGGCTGGCATTCGGGTCCAACTCAAATCGAAACGCCTGATGTGCCTTCACCGTATGGCCTCCAGCGCTCGTTGTGCCCGGCGGCGGGCCGAACGCCGTCCGTAGAGCCGCGCCGCCAGCGACGTCAACACCTCCAGTACGTCCCGCACAAGGTCGTCCTCCACCTCTCGGTCGTCAACCACCAGGATCCTGCGTCCCTGCGCCGCAAAAGCTGCCTCCACAAGATCGAAATCCCAACGCATAAGTCGGTCCCGCGTCTCCACGATGATAACCGCTACCCGCGGGTCCACAAGTAGCGCCCGCAGTTGCCTGCGCCGTCCGTTGAGACCAGAGGCCACCTCCGTCACCACCCGCGCCACACGCAAGTGCCTTTCGGTCGCCCACCCGACCAACCGCGCCACCTGCCGGTCCAGATCCCCCTTTTGCTCGGCCGACGACACCCGCGCGTAGATCACTACCTCCCCATGAGCTTCAGGCACCGCCTCTTCCTCTACCAGAATCGTACCCGTCGGCAGTTGCCGTGCCCGTACTGGCAAAATGCCCGCCTTCCACCACTTCCACGCCGTCTTGTAAGAGACGCCGTGCTTTCTGGCCCAATCGGACAGCTTCATAATTCCACAGAATATCATAAAGTTCTATGAGTGATACCTCAAAATTCAGCTGTTGTCAGCCCCTGGGTCCCCCCACCCCTGTAGCAGAAGGGGTCTTTTGAGCCAGTTCCCCCTCCGTCAACCCCTGCAAACTCTCAGAGCCAGCACGTAGAGGGTTTGGGCAACAGCCGCCGGAGGACCGTGCGCAGATCGGTGCGTTGCAGGCGCTTGTAGACGACCTCGAGCAAGACGCGCATTTTTGCCGTGATTTTGTTCAGGCGCGCCGAAGCGGGCAGGCAAAATGGCGGCCAGGATTTCGGCTGTCTGATGGAGCCGGTCGAACAAATGGCGGGGCCTTGATAATCAGCCGTCCTTTTGCTATATTTAGACCAGTCGTAGACCAGTCTAAATGAAGAGAGTATTATGCCTGAAATTGGTGCCTACGAGGCGAAAACCCGATTTTCCGAGCTTCTTCGACGGGTAGAGAAGGGAGAGCGATTCGTGATTACACGCCACGGTTTGCCCGTTGCGGTCCTGGAGCCAATACCTTTTCGTAGAAAACGAGATATAGAAGAAGTCATTCAAGACATTCTGGAATTCGGCCGCAAGCACAGTCTGGGCGGGTTGACAATCAAAGAGCTTATCGAAGAAGGGCGTCTGTAATGGTACAGGAATTCGTACTGGATGCCTCGGTAACTCTGTCGTGGGCATTTCGAGAGGAATTGAACCGGTATGCACAGGGAGTACTCAAGCAACTGAAACAGGGGCAGGCAAGGGTGCCGGCCCTGTGGTTTCTGGAAGTCGCAAACGCCCTGCTTGTGGCCGAGCGCAGAGGGAGAGTAAAGCCCGTGGATTCGGAACGATTTCTGGAGCTTCTTCAAGAACTTCCCATTTCGATAGAGCCAATCTTGCCGGAACGCGCTTTTGGAGAAATTCTGCTGCTGGCTCGAGAGCAAGAGCTATCGGTATACGATGCGGTCTATCTGGATCTGGCCCTGCGCATGCGTATACCTCTGGCTACTCAAGACAAGGCTCTCAGAGCCGCTGCATCTCGAGTGGGCGTGGAAATCTGCGGCCCATTGGGCGAGGAATGATGCAACGGAATTGCAGGCGGAGGCACTCCGGCATTCAAGCACCCTGCAGGATTCCGGCGTAACTGGCATCAGGAACTGTCTCCGTGCACGCGGAGAACCTGGTCGATATAGACGGACCATTCTGAATTAGAACGACACATAGTGTTTTCCAGGCCGGGAAAGTTTCTCTAATCCGTTCCGTGGCGCATAACCCTGATGTTGACATGCCGCCAGCATTGCTTGCAGAAAAGCTCAGAGACACGCATCTTTTCCGTAGCGGCCGAAGCAAACCTCCCTCCTGATGCAGCACTTTCGTTGTGGAGATCTCTCCGTCAGCGTCTTCGGCGGCTGGGCCGAAATCGGCGGCAACCAGATCCTCCTGGAAGCCGAAGGCGAGGCCCTGCTGCTGGACTTCGGCCGCTCCTTTAACCGCTGGAACCGACACTTCACGGAATTTCTCGGGCCGCGCTCCACACTCGGCTTGCGCGATCTGCTGGCCCTCAGGCTGCTGCCACGCTTCCGCGGACTCTACCGCGACGCCGCCAACGACACGCTCTTTCCCTCGGAGCTGGAACGCCGCTTTCTGGACGATGCGCCCGACGGCGCTCACATCCGGGCGCTGCTGCTCTCGCATGCCCATCTGGACCACAGTGGTTCGATCGCTTACCTGCGCGCCGACCTGCCCGTCGTGGCCAGCGCCGCCACGGCCGCCATCCTCAAGGCCATGCAGGACACCTCGCAGATCGGCCTGGATGGCGAAGCTGCTTACTTAAGCCCCCGCCTTCCCAACGACGAGGGCGTCCTGGAAGCCATTCGCAAGGCGTCCTACCTGCGCCGCCCCTATCGCCTGCTGCTGGGGCGCCTGGACAGCTTCCCAATGCAATCTCCGGCAAAAACCAGAACGCTCGACGGACATCCCTGGACCCCGGCCACCACCCCGCTTTCGGTGGGCTGCTTCCGGATCGAAGCCTTCCCCGTTGACCATTCCGTGCCGGGCGCGCTGGCGTTCTACATCGAAACGCCGGCCGGCCCGGTCGTCTACACGGGCGATCTGCGACGCCATGGCCGATGGCACCACGCAACGGAAAGCTTTCTGCAGCAGCTTGAAGTCCGAGACGTCTTCCTGCTCATCATCGAAGGGACCCGCCTGGACAGCGAGGGCCGGGCCCGCAGCGAAGCGGCCGTCCGGGCGGCGTTGCACGAGGCGATCCGCCGGCATGCGGGCGCACCCATCGCTGTGGACTTCGCCCCGCGCAATCTCGAACGGCTCCAGGCCTGCCTGGAGGTAGCCCGCGATCTGGATCGCCAGCTGGTCGTCACCCCGAAGGATGCCTACCTGCTGCGCGCGCTGGCCGAAGCAGATGCGTTCTGGCAGCAAACGCTCCGCGCCGTAAAGGTCCTGCACGAACCCCGCCTCCGGATGGCTGGCTGGGAAGGCTGGCTCTGGGAGCAGTCCGAGATCCACCCCGTCAGTCTGGAAGAGATTGCACGGGATCCGGGCGCCTTTCTGCTGGCCTTCGGCTTTTACGAGATCAACCGACTGCTGGACCTGCGGCTGCTCGAGCAGGCGATGGGTCGACCGTGCCGACAGGGCCGCTACATCTTCAGCAACAGCTACTGGGCCGACGAAGAACAGATGCTGGACCTGGCGGTGCTGATGCACTGGCTGCGGGCGCTGGACTTCCGACCGCTTCCCGAATGGCTCGAACATCCCCCATCCGACCCCGCGGAAGCGGAAAATCCCTACCACACGTCGGGCCATGCGCCGGCCGAAGATCTTGTGGACATAGCGCGCCGGCTACGCCCCCGCCATCTGCTGCCCGTGCACACGGAAGCGCCCGAGCGCTGGCGCGAACTGCTCCGGGGGACAACCACCCGGGTCCTTGTGTAAGGCCAGAGGCACGCTGGCGGACCTTTCTTACACAAGGCCTTTCTCCCTCAGCCCTCCCCCACCGAAAAAACATGGCCCTCTTCCAGATCCAGAGCAGGCGTCCAGAAAAGAACTTTTCTCGGTCTGGCACCGACCCCACCGACGGCGACCATCCCTCCCGGCATAGCTGGCCGGCTCTGCAGCCACCCTTCGGCCCGGGCAGAAGGCCCCAGAGCTCACCGGAACGCGACCTTGTGTAACATCCGGTGCGTCAACAACACCTTTCCTTACACAAGGTCGGGCGGCACGTTACTACCGTAGGATGAAGATTTTGTCGGTACCCTCGGTAGTACCTTGCTCGGCCACAAGTTCGGCATCGCGTCGGCGATGCTCTTCAAATACACGACAGCGTTTCGCAAATCTGCTCCCGGACGTTCATGGGATCTTTGCAAACGCAGAAGGCCCAGCGCCCGAACTCTCCGTGGTGATTCACCGCGCGCACCCACCGCCTCGCAGCGCTCTCCTTCTGCCGGTCCTGCTCCGTCTCAAAGCCCTTCACCTCCAGGATGACCTTCACTTCACCTCCATCCGGCATCCGCCAGCGGATGAGGTAATCGGGGCGGTATTCGTGCCGCACCCCCTGCCACTCGTAGGGGATGGTGAAGTCGAGGTGGTCGTTCTTCGCGTAGGCGATCACCTCGGGGAGGCGCTCGAGTTGATACGCCACCGTGTGCTCCCATGTCGGCGCGTCCAACACGACGTGGCTGATGTGGCTCTTCGTCGTGCCCACACAGGGACGCACCGTGCGGAAGAGGACCTCCGAGGTGGAGCCTAGGGGGCGGAAGCGCTCGATCACGGGCAACAGGGGCGGCTCCCCGCTCTCGGCATCGGGCTCGATGGCCACAAGGAGGCGCTCTACGATCTGCTGTTGATACTTAAGGAGGGCAACCTCCTCTAGCACCGTGTCCTCCTCCAGGATCACCCGGCCCTCTATGTACTCCCAAACGATCCGGAGCACCTGGGGGAAGAGCACATGGCGCGCCGACCATTCCTCCCCTTTGTCCTTGAGCCTTCGGGTGATCTCGGCGGCGATCTCGTAGACCGTAGCCTGGAGCCGCTTCTCCCGGTGGAAGGGGTTGCGGTCGTGGAGGACCTCGGGCCCGGGGCCCAGGCGGTCGGGCCGGCCGATCCTGTACCCCACCGCCGGCTTGACCGTCACCTCCGTGGGGGCCTTCGTCGGGCTGATCACGAGATAGGGAACCCTTTCCCAATCCACCCGGATGAGGCTGCGCACGTCGAAGATATAGCCCTCCACCCGCGGGAAGGTGATCTCGAGGTGCTTTCGCTCCGGCAGGGCCCGCACTAGGGTGGAGACCTTGGGTGCCTCAAACTGTGACACTAAAAGCGAGACAACCTACAATTGCACCCATCCAAACAACAGCCTCATATAGTCGTATTCTTCACTTCGCTCCATGAATAAAATGTGCTTCTCCGCAAACCTGGCCCTGTCCCATGTGCCGTCATCATACCGCAGACAGAGCTCGTCAAAAGGCGTGGCGGAGACGATGTAAGCGTCTAGGGAGACATCCCGGCGCCCACTGCGCCGGGCGATCTCCGGAGCCAGCTCCCGAAGTCTCTCGTGCAGGCGGGCTTTCTCGTCGTGGATGTAGGCCCTGGCGTGGAGCATGCCGTGAGGCTCGACGAAGATGATGCGCTGGGCCTGGCCCTCGATCACCCAGAGAATGAAATCCGGATAGAAACCGCGCTCCTCGAAGAAGCCGATGCCCTTGCCCCGACTCAGATTGCGCAGCAGGAAGATTTCCTTTCCGGCCAGGGAACGGTCCTTTTCGGCTTCCCAGTACGCCTTCAGGTCGCGGACGAAGCGGGCCTCGCTCTCGTTCAGGGCCGGCGGGATGCTTTTCAGGGCCTCGCTCTTCTCGACCAACAGGGGGAGATATAGGTGGCGATCGAAGACAATCCGTGGGAGCTTGTCGTTCTCTTCCTTGGGCAAACGTTCTTCTTGCTCAATCAGTTCCCGAATGGCCTCGATCAACTCCTTGTCAGAAGGCCGCACCTGCACCACATAGGCGGGGCGACCTTCACGGACTTGGTCACGATTGAAACTCAGGTTGGGGTCGTTTTCGTCCAGCGGGCGATATTCCATGACCTGCGTTTCCCAACGCTCCCGACGCCGCCGGTAGAAGGCGTCCATGTATTTGCAGAGAATGGCGGTCACGGCTTCTTGCAAGCGCTGGCGGTCGGCGAAGGTTCGGGGCCGGACGGTGGTCTCATCGGCGATGAGGGCACAATCGATCTGAGACATCAGCTGGCGCGGGGTTTCGGGATGCAGGAATCAAGTTGTGCCATCCCTTGCGCGCTTTGTATTGTAATCCAGCAGGTCGAGATAGACTTGCTCCCAATCCACCAGGGCCAGGCTTTCCTCCGGAATGCGACGCTCGGCACCAGATTGAACGGTGGCCACGTGCAGTCCACGGGCCATGCTTTCCATGGCCTGCACTTTGACCGAAAGGTCCACCCGCACGCCGATGTGTTCCCCTTCGCCCTCCCCCAGGACGAGCACTACCCGCTCATGGAAGCCCTTGTCCTCGGGTACGCGGGGCACCAACAGCTGTTTCTCCTGGATGGCCTTTTCGTTGAGCCAGGTGAAGAGGGGCAGTTCGATGACCGGTTCTGTCTCCACCCCTTCGCGCTCCAGATACTCACGGAACTGGGTCATGTAGTTAGCCCGGACAGCGAAGATGTTGAGCGTTTCTAGGATTTTGATGTCCTTGGGATGCTCGCCTAGTAACGCCGATGAGCGCTCCAGGCTCTTCTCTTTCTTTTTCAAGCAAACGAAGTAGCTTTACCTGCCCAGCGAACCAGCGTCAGTGGCGTCATAGCTATTCCGAAATGTCCGCCAATGACCCTACTATCATCCAACCCAGTCTATCGGTAGTCTCCCTCTTGAGTGTTGTTGGGGAATGGGGTATCCTTATCAGCAGCAACTTTCAGGAGGCGTGATTATGGCATTTGCTCGGGTTGGCGATTTCTGTCCAAACGAATCCTGTCCTGACTATGGCAAGCTTCAGTCGGATCAGCAGCGGAACATCAAGAAGGCCGGCAAGACCAGGCAGGGCCGTCAGCGATACCAGTGCAAGACCTGCAAACAGACCTTTACCGAGACCAAAGGGACGGTCTTCTATCGCCGCCGGACGCCGGCAGGGGAGATCATCGAGACCCTGGCGTTCATCGCCGAGGGGGTGCGCATCAGCAGCCTGGCGCGGGTGAAGGGGCACAAAGAGGACACGATCTTGGACTGGCTGCGGGCTGCTGCTCAGCACGCTGAAGAGGTAGAAGAGATTCTCATGGCTGAGTACCATCTTGATCAGGGGCAACTGGACGCACTCTGGTCCTACGTCGGCAACAAGGGTGAAAAAAAGGCTACCCCGAGGCCGACGAAAAGGGGGAGTTCTGGCGGGCGACGATGATCGAGCCGAGGACACGACTGCGCGTTGCCCGCGGGATCGGCAAGAGCGAAACAGAGGCCGCCATCGAGGTGTTCCAAACACTGAAACGGCGTGGTCATCCCGATGCACCGCCGCCGACCGTTTCCGATGGCTGTGGCGGCATTCGCGAAGCGATGGTGGAAGTCTACGGGAAGGTGCCGGCGTATGGCGGGATAGGTCGACCGCCAACCAGGAAACGGCCTGAGGAGAGCTGGCAATACCTGCAGGTGGTCAAACAGCGGGAGAATGGTCGGGTCGTAGGCACCCGCTTACGCATCGTCTACGGAGATAAAGAGGATGTCCTCAGCCTGCTGGCCCCCAACACGGCCTATGTGGAGCGCACGCATCTCACATCGCGCCATTTCAACAGCCGTCTGACGCGTAAGACGCTGGCCTACTCCAAGACGCTCGAGATGCACCGAGCCGCTGCTGTTTGGGAAGACATCGTCTACAACCTGATCCGCCCGCTCAGCACCTTGCGCCTTGAGGTCGGCGATGATCCGCAGCGCCGCTGGTTTTCCAGAACACCAGCGATGGCTGCCGGCCTGACAGATCATATTTGGACTGTTAAATAGCTACTAACCACCATACCTGTCCCTGTTAGCAACACTTAACAGGGAGACTACTAGTCTATCGATCTCTGATTGAATCTCATCGGTAATGCCTTCAGAATGCGCCTTCTTGGACAACTCTACAAGACGTGAATGCGTAGGGTCCGCAGGAACAAAAGAAGGCAATCTAAGATGTCGGAATAGTGTTCCCACTTGAGTCTTCACTGTGAAGCTATCAACAAAGGTTCTGACAGGCTCTGAGTTCAGCAACGCACACAGGAAATGAGCCTGATCTTCGTCATCTAGTGGAACGAAGTAGATTTTGTGGTCTGGCACGATGGGTTTTTCCCCAAGCCCGTAAGGAAGTTCTTGACTTGAGACCACAGCCGCAACTAGAGTTTTGGCTATCTCAGCCCACACTACCTTATAAGGCGCAAAGGTGTATTTACCCACATTATAAATAGCATAAAACGGAGCCCCTGCTGGCTTCATGCGCGTGCGCCAAGTTGATCGGTTTTCTAACAGCGGTGTCCCCGTAGAATCCTTGACACCGTTTATACGTCGAAAATACCTGTAAGCATGTGGGTAATGCTTTCTGAATTCCTCCTCAGATAACATAGAAGTTATAGATCGATTAGGCACTATCGCGACGTATTCACCTGGTGTGAAAGAGAAAGGGCCTATTTGCTCAGCCCCTTTAAGCAGTGGATAAATCAAGTCATGTTCTATCTCTGCATCAAGCTTGGGCACAGGTTTTCTCCCAATCTCTGGTGATGTTGTCACTTTGACGCACCTATTTGTGGAACCTGGGCCAATGATCCTGACAAAATAAGCAGCATTTAAATCTGTGGTAATACCCTTTCGCCCGCGCAAAGATTTTGAACCACCGCCTAATTTCTTGATCAGGCCCACTTCCTTAGGTGAAAGGATACTCCATCTTCGATCTGGCGGTAATGGCACAGCAAGGAGATAGTTCGGCTCGATCATTTCATTAAGTACTTCTTCCAAATCGGCATCCTCCGGTATGGAACCTACTCCTTTCCTTCTCTTCCAGACCACATATTCTACCGGGTATCTGGTTTCTTCTCCTCGCTCCCAAGTAAAAACAGCCGGTTTGTTAGTGAGATTAGGGAATGGACGCACATCTGTGAAATCGTCAACGCGTTTAATGCAGAGAGGCTCGCCCCCTGGAAGGCGAAACTGTCTAAAGCCCTCCGAAGAAGGTGCCTGGAAGTGAATCTGTGTGATGACAAACCCTAAACTCCCTCCTTTTGCTAACCACTTGTCCGTTACGGTATAGGCTATCATCCCAGATATGTCTAACTCATTGCCACCGAAAAACGGGGTTTGAGAGAAGATTCCATATTGATCACATGTCGGCTTGATTCGTTCTCTGTAGTCCTTTGGCAGCTCTGACCATCTAACCCACGGGGGGTTACCGACAATGATATCCACTTTACCAATAGCCACAGATGCAAAATAATTTCTAACGATACGGCACCATATTCTATTCCAATTTCTCTTTTCCATCTCATAGACTTTATCATACATTTGAGTTAGGAACTTGACCCAATCTGGGCGTTTTTCGAGTATTGGCCGAATTGCAGGGTTCTGTTGTAGATGAGCAATAAAGTTCTCCTTAGTTTCATGGACTTCAACGTCTCGCTCCATGACAGACAAAATCTCACCGAAGAGGATCCGTTGCTGAACCAAGTCTTCTGGAAGTTCAAGCGTAATATTCCCCAAAACCGTGCCTATGCTATAAACACGCGTTGATGTATTACCATTTCTGTGTTGCTCAGGGGCATAAACAGCATCGGCCAAGTATACTGGGATCTCAATCCTGCCAGACGACGGTAGAATGTCTGCAATTGCCAGTAGGTAGTTAAGTCTAGCGGAAAGCACTGCCAGCGGATTTAGATCAAATCCAATAACATGCTGCAGAATTGAATTGGCAATCTCTTTATCTTCCCAGCCTTGTTCACGTGCAGCTTGCTTGTATCGGTCAATAGCGTGGATGAGAAAGTTTCCTGAACCACAGCAGGGATCCAGAATCTTGGTTTTCAGGCATAGGCTTCCTTTGTAGTTAACCCTGTCAAGAACGAAGTCCACAAGCCATTCGGGGGTGTAGAACTCACCAATATTCTTACGAAGCGCTTCTGGGACAAGATATTGGTAAACATCCTTTACAACATCTCGAACTCGTCTTTGAGCACTCCTGGGAAAGATATACCAACCAAGTTGAGACAGCATCTTGCGTATAGCAAGAAGTAAATCATCCGGTGCCTTTTCAAGATACCAACTGAAGAAAGAACCCTCAATGAAATTTTCGATACCATTGGCACGAAAAATTTCAGCGTGTTCAATGCGGTTATCAAGCATCTCTCGAAGCTCGGAGAGATGGGAACCACCCGCTTCACTTGCGAAACCCGAATAGTCCTTATACCTAATAGTGGTAACCAACTCAGCGGCAATGAATTTGAACAGTAGCGCGTTATAAGTATGCAAAACAAATAGAGCTCTTGTGTAATCTATAGGGGGCCCGAAACCAATGCGCTGGAGATAGGTATCAATCCTCTCCTGACCCAAACGACCAAAGTTCGTCGTCTGAGCAAACAGCTTCTTCCACTCTTGAAAGAGCATCTTAACTTTTTGGGCTTCGCTTTCTTGAGAGTCTAAGCAACCATTTAGGTGCTGCCAAAGTTGATGTAACACCTCCCGGGCTAACTCTGACCCAGGCCCGAAATCTTCCAGCAAGTTTTCCGTAGTAAAAGGACGCCTTTTATCACGAAGGAAAGCGTCTAATAGGAGAGGTAGCCCGTCAACATCTAGGCCAATTAACGCGGTGTGTCGTGCCTTGCCATCCTCCTCGAAAAAGACGAACGCGTAATGCTGTCCGTCGATGGCTACCCCAATGTACTCCCATAATTCTGCTCCCTCCTTTTTCGCCTGATCAGGAATGTACTTTTGCGTTAGCTGCGAGAAGGCCTCTTTGAACTTAGCACTGTGTATTTTGCCGCCAAACGAGCCTTTGTTCTTAAACTCCAGAATTGTCCGGTTCAATCGGGCATCACTTCGTCCCCGTTCTAGACGAAAAGTAATACCATAATACTTGTAAACTTCTCCACAAAAACGGTCTCTCACCTCAGTTTCATTGATCGCTGTTGCAAGGCGAGCCCGAAGGTCCATAAGAAACTCTTTCATTATTACCACCTCCCGATTATGGTCATATGAGGAACAAGCACTGTGGGTGTGAAGAGAAAGCGCGTTAGCAACTGGATGACCTGCGATCCTGCGTGCACCAGCAGGCCGTCGGTCATCTCGTCCAGGTTCTCGAAACTCGCCAGCAGGCGGTCGGTGAAGTCCTGGGAAAAATGGCGCATGTCCAAAGGCAACGATGGATGCTCAATGAGGAAAGCCGTGCGCTCCTCCACACTCATCATTTCGCATTCATCATTCAGCATTCCCAACTCCCGCCATTCCTGCCACTGAGCCTCGTTCCCGGCAATCTCCGGGTAGAAATCTTCCGGGATGTGCCCCACGGTGATGCACCAGAAGGTCTCGGTGACGAACTTCTTCTTCTCCCAGAGGGCCTTCTGGAAGTCTTCGATCTGCGCCAGGAAGTCGATGATGTGGTTGCCGATGCGCTTGATGAGGCGCATGAGCTGGAACCAGTCCTCGGACAGCCCCTCGCCGGCGGCTTCCAGCTCGTCCAGGTTGAGCACCTCGTTCTTCAGGTAGAAGTCCAGCTCGCGGGAGAGGAAGCCGCGCAGGTCCTTGTGGATGAAGAAGTCCCGGGTGTTGCGGGCCGTGTACCGGCGCAGGTGGTGCTCCAGGTAGGAGACGGGATTGCCTTTGGCATCTTCGCGGCGTTCGGCGGTGAGCGCGGCCAGGGCGTCGGAAGCGTTCACGCGCTTGGGAATCTCGTCCACGGCCTTGGCGTTGATGTTCTCCTGTTGGTTGTTGGCGCCATACTTTTCCTTTTCCTGCTCAGTCAGCGGGCGATAATGGAACGGAATGGTGAGGGTGCGGGTGCTCTCATCCCAGGCGATGCCGTCCAGCATGGGCACGAAGAAGCGCTTCTCCCCCTTGACGTTGTTCACTTCCACATCGGCGGCCTGGAGTTTGAAGTGCACGGTCACGCCGTTGGGCGCTTTCCAGGTGTAATCGGTGAAGTGCTCGGCGGTCTTGACATAGTACTGATCGCGGTTGGCCCAATAGAGATAGACCTCCTCGCCGTTGTAGGGGATGGCGTAGCGCTCTTTCTTGGAGTAGCGGCGTCTGGAGATGAAATCGCCGTCCTGCCAGTAGCGGCTGAAGAAAGTGTAGAGGTGGTTGTACACCTGGGCTTCCAGGGCTTCGGCGGGTTGAGCGTGGGCCGCTCTGGCACGGGCCTCCAGGTACTCCCGACCGACCTTGGTGTTGTGGTATTGCTCGGCCAGGTTGCCTTCAGCGTCAATGGCATCCTCACCCAAGGTTTCCAACACCTTCTGTCGTGCCTCTTCCAGCGCTCTTTGCGCTTCCGCCTGTTCGGCCAGCGCGCCCTTTTGCAACTCCTCCCGAATTGCTTTGGGAAGATCCTCATTCAACCACTTTTCGATGACCCGCCGCTTGTAGTTCATGATGCGGTAGATGCCGAAGTCTAGGTCGGCCAGGTTAAATTGGAAGAGTTCGCGAAGCAGGTTTTGGAATTTGTCTCGCGGTGTCATGACAATCCCCCCTTCGCGTTGGCAAACGGATCAAAGTTGCTGGCATATTTGATGCCGTAGGGCGGGTCCATGTAGATCATCCGCACCTTGCCCGCCATCCCCTCCTTGACCAGGAGCGAATCGCCTAAGATGAGGCGGTTGGCCCAGCCCACCTCATGCTGGTAGAACAGGACCTCCTGATCGGCCGGCAGCGGCGTTTCGCCGAAAAGTTCCGACTGAACGGGGTCAGGTCGCCGTACGGCGCGCAGGATGGCTTTGGTGGAGATGCGCTCGTGGATGTGGAGCGAGACCACGTCCACTTCAAAGCTGGTATGTTCCGCCTTGCCTGCCCAAACCAGTTGCAGATCAAGGTGCGGGTCGTAGACGTAGGATTTTGTTTGCTGCTCCCGCACCTCATAGGTCGACGCCATGCCCGCCGGTGGGTTGTTCCTGCGCCGGGCCTCTTCGTGCCGGAAGTCGCGCACGCCATTGCCCGGCTGCTGGGTCTTCTTTCTACGCGGCATTTAACACCCTCCTTACGAATGTGCCGTTTAAGCAGGACAGGGTTAGATACTTCCTGCAGTATAGCCGTCGATCAAATTTCGGATAGCATTTCAAAAAGGTCAAGGAGCCCGAGCGTTCTCACTGGCGGTAGTAGAGCGACAGCATTTTATTGAGTTTCGCTAAATTAAAAGAACATTTCATAGTTCCAGGCCAGCATGGGTAAAGAAGGATCGTCTGAGTCTATGCATTTGACGAATGTCGTTGATAGACGCTGTCACCGCCTGCTCGAGATGAGCCAGGTCGTCCGGAATGAAGTTGGCCAGCGTGCTGTACTTGCTGTGATTCCAAACCATCTCCACCGGGTTCAGATCCGGGGCGTAGGCCGGCAACCAGACCACTTCGAGCCACTCTGCTCGGGCCTCCTTCAGCAGGCGCACCGCCTTGCGATGCGCACTGTAACGATCCAGCACCACGATCAGTTTGCGCCGCACGTGCCGATGGACCCAGGAGAGAAACGCGATCACATCGTCGAAGCGGATGTTGTGTCCATGAATCTGAAAGTACAACCCCAAGCGCCGACGATGAGGCGATACGGTGAGGGCAGCGATCACCGAGAGCCGATCATGGCGGTCCCAGCTGTATTGGAGTGGGGTTTGTCCCTTGGGAGCCCAGGTCCTGCGCACCAGCGGTTGCAGCATAAAACCGCTCTCGTCGATCAGTACGAGGCTCCGGCCTTCCTGCTGGGCCTTTTTTTAGCCGTGGCCACTCCTCCTCGCGCCAGCGCCGAATCGCCTCCTCGTCGCGCTCACGAGCCCGCCGCTCCGGCTTCTGGGCGCTCCATCCCATCTCACGCAATAGCTTCCACACGTGGCCGAAATGGTATCTCACCCCAAAACGGCGCTCGATCACCTGGGCCACCCGCTTCAGCGTCCACAAATCGGTGGGAAAGCCCGCCTGCAGCGGCCCCTTCAGCAGGATCTCCTTCAGTTGCGCCTTCTGCTCGAGGCTCAGCTTGGCCGGCCTGCCAGGATGGGGTTTGGCTTTCAACGCCTCTGGCCCTCGGCTGTCCAAGGCCCGCTTCCATTGGTGGACCGCCGAAGGCGAGGCGCCCACCAGCCGGGCTACCTCGCGGATGCCTTTCCCCTCTTGCAACAGCTTGGCAGCGATCCGCCGCCGAACTTCCAACGCTTCAGCACTACCTTTGGGTCTCATGGCCGAAATTATACCCTACAAGCCGTTTAGTTTAAAATACAAAGGTCAATAATGCTCCTTTTTTAAGACCACCAAACCCTTTTGTTGTAACCATCGACGCATGCAATTCAGGGGGGCAGGCCCTTCGGGGCCTGCCCCCTACCCCGTTCACCGCGTGTATTTCAAACCGCCTTTCGGCAGTTCATAGACCCACAGCCTGCCCTGCTCACCCACCACCGAAAGCAAATTCCCACTTACGGTTACCTGCTCGATCCGCGTGGGCATCGTCCGCATAAACAGCATGCCTCCCCGATCGTCGTACACCCGAAGCGTCCGCCCATTGCTGTCTACTCTGACCGCGTACATGGCTCTCCCTCCTTGTTTGAGTTCAACATCCACCCTTTTCTTTCAGGACAGCACCGGCTCGCCCTTCGCCACGCCATCGCCGCTGACCAACACCGTCGCCAGCCACCGCTCCAGCGCCGCCGCCATCTCCGACACGGCCGGATGCTCCACATGTGCCCCCTGGTCCTCTTTCCGCACCTCAAGCACCGGAAGCTGCCGCGAAAGCTTCTTCAGCGTCGACTTCATGTAGTCGCCGTCCTCTTCGAGCACCAGCACCCCGCCGTGCACCCGGAAGGCCGCCACCAGCAGCTCCTTTGGCAGATTGTCCACGTCCAACTCCTTCGGCGCGCGCCAGGCCATGCCGCCCGTCAGGCGCGCCAGCATTCCGGCCACCTGCGCGGCCTCCGAAGCCCCGCACGTCACCAGCAGCCCCTCGCCGCGCTTCAGCGCCAGCCCCTCCGGCACCGGCCCCGTCGACTGCGCTATCGGCTCCAGACCTAGCAGCACGAAGATCGACGCGCCCAGCATTTCGGCCAGGGCCGCCTCGGTCAGCCGAATCCGCGGATCGTCTCCAAGCAGCGCGCCCTGCACCGACACGATCCCCGACTTACGCAAACGCCCCGTCGGCAACAAGGCCCGGATCACCTCGAACTGCTCGCCCGAAGACCGATCCCGAACCAGCAGCGGCATCAGCTGCGACAAGCGCCCGCAAAACGGCCGCAGCGACGTCCGCTCCAGCAGCGCCTGTATCAAAAGCACCCGCACCAGCCGACGCTCCAGCTCCGAAAGCCCCCGCGCGGCCATGTAGCGTTCCGGCGCCACGTCCCGCCAGGCCTGCTCCGAAAAACCGCCGGCCTGCTTCCGGGGCACCGACTCCTCTTCGTCATCGAATGGAAACGGCAGCTCCTCGTCCAGCTCCAGCGTCCAGCGCCGACGACGCGGCCGACCCAGTTCCTGATGCACCGCCGCCAGGTACTCGAACAGCCGATCCAGCTGCTTCGCGTAACGCTTCTCCATAGGACCTCCTCCGTTTGGTTTTAAGGGACAACTTCCATCTGTAAGGTACGCGGCCCCTCTCCGAAAGCGGACATTTTCGCGTCCGCTTCTGGATTCATCCGCCGGCAAAATGGCCCAGAATAGCCCTTCTCCATGCTTCTATCCGCTGTTGAAAACCACAGGCAATCGCCGATACTCTCCCTACCGGAAACCTCTCCTGCAGAGACGATGTCGCTCAGAGCCCGATTGCTGGAGCTGCTTCAGGAAAGTCCACGCACGCAGAAGGAACTGGCCGATCTCCTTAAATGCAACGTGCGCCATGTGCGTCGCCTGGCCGGCCGGCTCAAGGCCGAAGGCCTGCTACGCAGGTCCCGTCAGGGACGGCACGTCTACTACGAACTGGCCCTGCTGGTTGGCGAGACCACCGACGTCCAGCTGGAGTTGACCGAACGCGACGTGCTGGCGCTGGGCGTGGCCGGGGCCGCGGCCACCTCGCTGCTCGAAGGCCTGCCGCTGGGACAGAACCTGCGCCAGCTGCTCCAGCGTCTGGGCACGCAGCTCCGCCACGTCTACTTCGCCGTGCAGCCCGAGCATCTCAAGCCCCGCTTCTACTTCCAGGCCATCGCCCGCACCCGCATCGATCCGCACGTTTTCGAGGCCGTGCTCGAAGCGCTGCTGCACAACTGCGTGCTGGAGATCGACTACGAGCACCCGCACAACGGGCTGGACCGGGGCCGACGTGTCAACCCGCTCTGTCTGGCCATCGTGGGCAACGCCGTGCAACTGACGGCCTGGTGCCACCGGCGCCGCCGGCCGACGAACTTCGCCATGGCCCGCATCCGCGCCGCCCGCGTGCTTGAGCACGAGACGTTCGCCCGCCCGGACTTCGACCCGGAGGCCTACTACACGACCGACGCGCTGGGCGCGGTGGCCGACGAGCACTACTACACCTACCGGCTGTGGGTCAGCGCCCGCGTGGCGCATTGCTTCCGGGAGCGGGAGTACTTTCCGGGCCAGGTCATCGAGGAGGAGCACCCGGACGGGACGCTGGTGGTGTCCTACGAGGGACCGGGACTGGAGGTGATGCGGGCGTTTGTGATGAGCTGGGGTCGTGATGTGCAGGCGCTGGAGCCGCCGGAGCTGGTGGCGCGCATCCGGGAGGAGCTGGCGGCGCTCCAGGCGCACTATGACCAGACGCGCCGCACGACGTCGTCCTGAAAGCGGACACGCAAAAGTCCGATGTTCGAAGCATCTTTTGTAAGGCGGCTGTGACGGTTCGAAGCCGCTATGGGCCAAAACGCCTCGCGGCTATCTTCGCGCAATCAGGCTCCCCATTGATTTTCCGAAACCCGCCCCGCTTCAGGCACGTTGTGTTTATGCCATCGCATTACATTGTAATACATTCTGGATTCCTTGTGCCATGAGCACCGTACTTACCTGTCGCGTCGATGATGAACTGGCCCGCCGTCTGAAAGAAACGGCCGAAAAAACTGGACGCAAATGCAGCGAAATCATGCGCGAAGCGCTGCAACGCCATCTGACCCTGCTGGAGTTTGAGCGCCTGCGCGGTCGCGTCCTGGAAGCAGCTCAGCGTCGAGGGTACCTGACCGATGAAGATGTTTTTGCTGAGGTTTCGTGAAGGTCTTCCTCGACACCAACGTCATTGTAGGCGCATTTGGAACGCGCGGCCTGGGTGCCGATCTCTTTCGTCTGGTAATTACCAGATTCGAACTGATCGTCTCCGAGCTCGTGCTCGAGGAAGCAAAGCGCGTCCTGCTGGATAAGTTCGGACTCCCATCAGAGGATGTGCAGCGCATTGAGGCTTTTCTCAGGAGTTTTCGGGTAGTTCCTACCCCTACGGACACGTCCGGATTGCCCCTGGACAGGTTGCAAGACGAAAATGACCGCAAGATACTTGCCGCTGCCATCGAAGCCGAAGCAGACGTTTCATTACCGGAGACGGTGATCTGCTGGCGCTTGCCGATCACCTGACCCGGCCGCGCATTATGGCTCCGCGTAGCTTCCTGGAATCTATGCTTTCCGAATAGGTCTTCTCCTCGCCACCACAATGGCCGTCCCAGGGTTTTGCGCGGCCCCGAACTCCGAATCTGTCCGCCAGACCTACCGGCATGCCGCCCCTTCTTACGACACCAGCAGAGCTGCCAGCGTTCCATCCCAGAAGGACGTGATCTCGGCTATCGTACGCACCAGCAAGAGCAACGCAGAAAACCGACTGCACGGATCTGGAACGCGCAACGCCAGCTCGTGGGCTCGACCATAGCGTCCCCGCCGGCGAAGCCCGTCAACCACCAGCGGCAACAATCCGTTCTGCTCCGCTTCGGATAGCGCTGCAAGCCGCTCCTCTACGCGCTCAATCCGACCCTCCAGCAAAGACGCCTGAAGCCGGAAACAATCCGCCTTCGCTTCCTCGCCCCGTTCCCGCATCCTGGCCGCTACCTGACGGACCAGCCGCGCATGCCCCAGTTCCACCGAAGCCATGCCCACGAAATCAAGCAAACCCTCCTGCACCTCTTCATCCTCGATCGCTTCGATTAACGTCAGGGCCGCCCGTAGCCATCGACTCCGTCGCCGCGGCGACACGTCGGGCTGTGCGCTCAGCACGCAGGCCTCCGCCAGTCCCTCCAGCAACGGATCCACCTTCCGGGTCGGGGCCAGCCCCTTCACCCGGGCAATGAGCTCCGAAAGCCTTCCCGGGCGAAGCACGACCAGCTCCAGCAGCCGGCCGCTACCCGTCAGGTTGCATCCGGCTTCTTCGGAGTCATCCAGCTCCGCTCCGATCTGAAGCGCTTCCAGCAGCAACGTCCAGGCCGTCGCCTGCTCGTCCCGCTCGGCCAGCGCCTCCGCTACCCGAAGGCGGGCCGCAACGCGCTCGTCGCCGGGCTCCTCGTAGTAGGCAAAATACGCGTTGTCAGAAATAGCCCGGGCGGCTTCGACCGCTTCCCACAGCAACGCCCGATGTCCACGCAGGCGCAGCCGGCGTCCCAGACCGGCCAGTTGCTCGAGGTGAAACATCCGCACGTACGGATCGCGAATCTGCCGCGCGGCCGCCCGGGCTTCGCGCCAGAGGGCCCGCTGCTGCCCCGCCAGATGACGATCGCCTGCGCGCTTGAGCAACTCGGTTAGCAGCTCGGCACGCTTCTCCGGGTTTTCGATCTGCCGCGCCGCGGCTTGCGCTTCAAGCAACAGGGTTGCGGCCTCAGCCGGTTCCGCCTGCTCGGCCAGTTTCAGCAGGCTCCGCGCACGTTCGTAAGCATCCGGCATCGCACCAATGATGCGCCTGGCGCGCGAACGCCGACCGACCGCCACCCAGACCTCGGCAATCCGGGCCAGCCCCTCGCTCTGCAGCGCTCGATCCAGAAGATCTCGCACGATGGCCAGGGTGCGTCCAAGCGACTCATAAGCCCGGATGTGCTCTCCTAACCGCAAGTGCCAGCGGGCCAGCTGGCAATACGGCTGCACCTGAAATTGCGGAGGGTAGATCGAAGGAATGGCTCGGGCCCGACGTCTCAGCCAGTGCCGCACGCGCTCCCGGTCGTTACAGGCCAGACAGGCTTCCAGAAACAGATCCAGTGCGCCGAGGTAGCCTGCGTCGATCTCAGCCGCCACAACAGGCTCCAGACAGGCAACCACTTCGGCAAACTGGCCGAGTTCGTAGAAATGCCTGGCCAGGTGCCAGCGAAAATCCCGGCGGTGGTATTCCTCCATGGGATCGTCCAGCCAGCGTGTGAGCTGCGCCAGCACCTGGCGAGCGCGATCGCTGTGGCCGAGTGCGACGCAGGTGTCGGCCAGCACCAGCGCTGGCTTGAACCGGCCGTGCGTACGCAGCGCCGGAAGCAGGCGAATTGCCTCCGCTAACAACTTCTCAATAGAGAGACAAGATATCCCGGTGTTAGCCTGATTTCTCGCGCAGAAGGCTCAATATACAGGTTTCCAGTTTCGTGCTCCCCTTAACGCCGCGTTATCCACGCTTAAACGGTCCACCTTTCGCGTATCCAACCGATGGATACCATCCGACATGCAGCGCATTCCATCGTCTGTCAGGAGTGCAAGCTCAAGCAATCTGCGGATCGACTGGTTATTCAGTCTTACACAAGGTTCAAAGCCCCTCTGAAAAAGTTCTCTTTTAGACAACTACGGCATTCTCCTTTCCATGAACGACGCCCCTCCCCATCTTCCAGAACCAGTTTCCCACAGCGTCGCCGGATTGAATGCACAGGATGGTCTGCCTGCCATCCTAGAAAGATGACACCCTCCCAGCTTGCCCAGCGAAACGATCGCCGCTTCCCGCACGATTTCACGATGATTTAGGCAAGGAAGCCCACGACTTCAGCCGTGGGGAGGAATTGCCCCATACCCGTGACATAATGCTGACACCGGCGCTTCATATCCTTCCCGCAAACCCTCCCCGCCATGCAGACGCTGACGCTCCGCACACGGCTTGACCCCACGCCCGAGCAGGCGGCTGCTCTGGAGGAAACCCTCGAGCGTTTCGCGCAGGCGTGCAACCTGACGCTGGAGATGGCCCGTGCCTGCAAGACCTTCAGCAAGTTCAAACTCCAGCGGCTCGTCTACGGCCAGCTCCGCGCGCTGGGCCTGTCGGCCAACCTGGCCATTCGGGCCATCGCCCGCGTGGGCCATCGCAAAGGCCATCGCGCAAAGCACTACCGCCCCACCTCCTGCGACTACGACCGGCGCACGCTCTCGCTGCGCGGCGAACACGTCAGCCTTTCGACCACGCGCGGGCGGCTGCGCATTCCCATGCGGCTGAGTCCATATCATCGCTACTGGCTTGCTCGGGCGCGCAGCGTGCAGGGTGGGCAGCTGCTTCGCGACCGACGCGGGCGCTGGTATGTCCACCTGACCGTTCGCATTGAGACGCCGGAGGCATTGCCGACCGGTCGGGTGGTGGGCGTCGATCTGGGGCAGCGTCTGCTGGCGGCGCTTTCGACAGGAGAATGTCTCTCCGGGGGCGCGCTCAAGACGAAGCGGCTCCACTACCGCACTAAACGCGCCGAAATCCGCTCGAAGCTGGATCGCCCTTCCGAACGCACCCGGTCGCTGAGGCGGCTGTGGGCACGGCTTTCGGGGAGGGAGCGGCGCTTTGTGCGGCAGGTGCTGCATGAGGCGAGTCGCCGCATTGTGGACGGCCTTGCGGCGGGTGACGTGCTGGCGATCGAAGACCTTCGGGGTCTTCGCGGACGCACAAGGCAAAAGGGCCGGGCGGCGCGCCACCTGCACCAGTTGTGGCCGTACGGTTTGTTTCGGCGCCTGCTGGAGTACAAGGCGCGGCTCAGGGGAGTGCAGGTGGTGGTCGACCCGAGGTATACGAGTCGGACGTGTCCGCGTTGTGGGCACCTCGATCGGCGCAATCGTCGGAGTGGGCGGCTGTTTCGGTGCCGGGCGTGCGGTTTTCAGCACAATGCGGATGTCGTTGCGGCGCTGAACCTTGCCCGAAGAGCGGGCTCTGAGGGCATGGGCCGTTGTCAGCCGGCCCGTGGTGCTATCCCGGCCGGTGGTCGGGAGGGCAAGCCCACGACTTCAGTCGTGGGTAGCTGACGGCGTGAACTGCGTGTCGGGATCGACGGTAGCCTGTTCTGTTGATACTCATACGCTACCAACACGCACGCCAGCCCGTTGTTGCCGAGAAAGTGCCTCGAATCGCGGGTTTCGGTCGTGTGCGAACTCCCTCAACCCACAGCGAGAGGGTCCGTGTATCCCCCGGTGAACCGAGGGGGTTTACAGCCCTCTCGCGATCTCCCTTTTCTCTAACCAATGGATACCATCCGACACGCAGCGTATTCCATCGTCTGCCAAGAGTGCAAGCTCAAGCAATCTGCGGACCGACTGGTTGTTCAGTTTTACACAAGGTTCAAAGCCCCTCTGAAAAAGTTCTCTTTTACGGCATTCTCCTTTCCATGAACGACGCCCCTCCCCATCTTCCAGAACCAGTTTCCCACAGCGTCGCCGGATTGAATGCACAGGATGGTTTAGGATGGTTTTCCTGCCATCCTGGAAAGATGACACCCTATCGTACGCCGCACAATCAATATCTAGCTCTACAACATCGCTTGCCGCTTATCTGGCTCCCGGGCTACAACTTCGCGCCGAAGGCCTGGTCAGGAGGTTTTTTTCAGAACATGCGGCGTGCAGGGATAAAGTACGAGACGTCCCTTCGGGGTAGCGTATCGCAACGAAGGCCACACGACCTGAATTAACTTGAGTACCTGCCTTGCCTTTCGGGCAAATGCCCGGGTGTCGCTGTACTCCGCACCGAATTGCTCCTGCAGTTGTTTCCATGAGATGGCTGTCTCATGCTTCAGATAGCTGACGCGATACGTGAGCCAGCAATAGAGATCTATGGCGAGCGGCGAGCGCGTCAGGTCCTTAAGCACACGCACATCCACGGGCACGGGACGATCCACCAGCATCTGATAAAAATCCTCATGCAGCGTTATCTCCGAATCAAACAACAGCGGTTCCTCGGGCCTCTTCGGGTCCCACCAGAGCCGCTGCGACTTTACCGGCGTTATATCCTGCATCAGACTTTTCCCCGGCCCAACGCTACTGATGGAAATGCGCGCTCTGAAGAGACGATTCATCTGATCTCGCAGCCTGCTGATCGTGCCCCACTGTCCACCTGTCGGCACCAAGCCCAGTTCGTGCATGAATTCGGACAGGCTGTTGCCGAGCTTCAGCGTTCTATTCCTGGTGCGAACCACCTCCGTGGTGATCCAGAGCAGGATCAAGCGGGGATAAACACCGTAGGGGATCCCGGCGCACACCAGTTGTCCACGACGATCCAAGAAGTATCCCGGCTGAACAACAAGACTCAGATCTCCACTGGAGCGCCCATAAGCCGGCACATCACCGGGATCGGAGTGCGGCAGCGTCGTCTGAACCAGCACATACGCCATATATCCCACATCTCCTCGCATTTGCGCTGGCACGGACCTGATTTCCTGAATCGTCTCAACACGCCGTTTCAGAGAGAGCTGACGGGACATGCGTGCCTGTGGTTTGGTTGCGTCGGAAGATATTGTTCAGGCTTCATCCTGTCAAAAAAAGTTTTCCACGCATAAACGGTACACATTCAATCGCCCGCCAGATGTTAACCCGACTTCATAAATCCTCATTTTTCGAGATATGGCCCGGATAGTCCACGCTACGCATAAACGGTACACATTTAACAGTCGCTCAACAATTCCTTATCCCTGCTTTTTCCACATTCTTCCTGTGAACGGTAAGGTTTTCCACGCATAAACGGTACACGTCGCTACGCATAAACGGTA
>Ga0207811_10401_pt1 | contig 21733 bp, 16 predicted proteins | sample CeladaPassaD2F04_FD_187493 | JGI IMG/M metagenome (GOLD analysis project Ga0207811, IMG submission 187493) | Cellulose-adapted microbial communities from the Joint BioEnergy Institute, USA - Passage D2F04 (SPAdes) (version 2) | ecosystem: Engineered > Bioreactor > Continuous culture > Unclassified...
CCGGTTGTTCCAGCGATCTTCCTCGGATCGCCAATGTTTGTAAATTTCCTCCAACCGCCGCGCCTCACTCAGATCCAACCGTTCAAGCTCGCTCTTCGCTTCGGCCAGACGCCGGCGCGTCTCGACCAATTGCGGCGCCAGAGCCAGTTGTCCGCCAAGTCGTTCCATGCGCGACTTTTTGTCGGACAGTTTTTCCGTCCACCCGGCGATGTCCCGATGAATGTCCGTCCAATGCGCATGTTCCCGAGACGCTTCTACCAGTTCCCGCTTTTTCAGCTCCAGTTGGCGAACGATCGCCTTGGCACCGATGTAAGGCAGCTCATACTGCCGGCGTTTCATCTGCCTCGCGATCAGGTTGTTGTACACCATGCACGTGCGCGTCACGGCCGTCCGGTGCAGGCGCAGGTCCTGCTCGTCCTCCGCCATCATCACGCGGCCGAGCAAATGATCAATATGCGCCCGGATGACAGGGTTGTCCGTGCTGAGCACCTGGGCGAGCGAACCTGCTTCTGCCGTATGGATGTACCGCTGCTCTTTTTCCGTGTCGACCAGTCCCACTCCTTCGAGCTGAAGACGGAATTTCTCCCGTTCATATATCGACAGCGCCTCGGCAAACACTTCCGGCCGCACGAGCAGATCGAACCGCTGCGTGTTCAAAAAGCCCTCGACGGCATTGCGCCACTCTTCATCTTCGACTTCCATTTCCTCACAAAAAATCCACACCGGCGACCGCCCGCCCAAACGCTCTTCCAGCACCTGCTTCAACCGGATAACGGAATCCGGGTAGGGACGTTTTTTATTTTCCAGATCGCGGATCACCTGTTCCAGTTCGCGAATGCGGCCGACCACAGCTTGGATGCGTTCTTCCGCGCGCGCCCGTTCGATGAGCAGCCGCTCGTGCACGTTGTTCAACCGCGCCCCCAAATCCGTGATCCGCCGCTGCAGCTCTTCGACGACGTCACCGAACGAATCCTGCGCGGCATCCGGATCCAGCGCTTCCTCCACACGGCCAATCGCCGCCGACAACATCTCCACTCCGGCCGCCAAAACGGACCGATCCTCCGGCAGCGGCGTCCACCCCTCGTTGCCAGGCCAGTCGGCCAATTGCGCGACAAGCTGCCGCTCCCCTTCCAACGCCCGCTTGGCGAAATCCAACTCCTGCCGCAGGCGTTCCTGGCCGTCGTGCAGTTCGTCCATTTGCCGCCGCAGTTCCTCCGCGCGCTTCACGGCGTCATGGCTCTTCCAGCGGGTCAAGGCCTGCTCCGCTTCGGATTTCGCTTCGTCGTGTTTCATCTCCGCGAGCGCCATCTCGTCCTCCAGCCGACGCAAGTCACTCTCCAGATCGGCGAGTTGCCGGCGGTGCGCTTCCAGCTGCTCTTCCTCCAGCGTCACTTTGAGCCGCCGAATCACATATTCCTGTTCCTGGACGGTAATGCGCAGTTTGTCGTATTGTTCGAACACGTCGCGGATTCGCTGCAGTTTATCTTTGCGAATTTGCAGCTGCTCCAGTTCGCGTTTGTATTTTTCATGAATGTCGAAGTTTTGCTTCATCAAGTCCAACTGCAGTTCTTTTTCGTCCAAAATGTAGTCGTACACGAACTCTCTCACGTTTTGGATCGGTTTGAAGGAGAGGGCTTTCAGGAAAATGCGGAAAAAACGTTCGTTCAGCCCGCCCAATCTCGCGAGCAGCGCTTTCTGGTACAGCGTTTTGTTCCGTTCGAAAATCGACCGCGTCCGGGAACCGGCGGACGAAACCGCATGCCTGCGTTTGAATTCGTCCCGGTTGCGCAAATGTCCCGACGGCTTGATGAAATCGACCTCGTCCAGCCGGCAGTCGGCCAGGATGAAATACTCTTCCTCAAATTGCTGATCGCGAAACACGTCGATGACGACGCCGACCACGAACGATTCCTTTTTCGCCTCGTCGCGGAATTCCGCCGCGATGTAAGTGGTGAAGTCGCCGTCGCGCACGAAGGTGCGATCGTCGCTGCCGATCTTTCCTTTCAGGTAGTCGATCATCGAGCGCTTCGCTTCTTCGTGGGCCGCCGGATTGAAGCGGATTTGGCGTTGGTCGGCGATCAGGAGAACTTGCAGCGCATCGATGATCGTCGATTTCCCGGCGGCGTTCTGGCCGGTAATGAGCGTTTGCCTGCCGAATTCCATGGTTTCATCGACGAAGTAGTGCCAGTTAATCAACCGGAGTTTCTTCATCCATTTCATCGAACAGGTCGTCCTCCTTCCTCGATGAATACCGCTCGATCCGTTCCGTCAACGACTTGACCTCTTCCATGTTGATGAAATAGATCCAACTGTGAAAAAGCCGAAAGCGGCAGTCGTCGGAGCGCACATCTCCATCCAGCGCATCGAGGAGATGGCAGCGTGTGCACAGACGCACCAACCGGTCCAGCGTCGTCATATTGATCCACGGCAGGCGGAAGGTGTCGTACTTGGTCCGGATCTCGAATAGCGTCGTCATCGGATATTCGCTCAACGACAAGGACTCTCGCTTCTCTTGGTAGATCAGGCGCAAGATCAGCAACCATATCGTCTCATCGCGAGAGAAGGAGCGGCGGATCGCGCTGTCCGGCCCCTGCACGTAGACGACCTCATGCCGCTCGTCGAGGATGAAATCCCATTGCAAAAACCGGAAAAACGCCTGCGCCGCTTCCCGGTTTCTGCGCAAGAACATGTATGTTTCACGGTCCCGTTCCTTGACCAGAAAGTTATTCGCGAGCAGCCGATTGAGCGCGGCGGCCATTTTCTGCTTGTCCGATTCACCCAGCGCCTCCAACAAGGCCAGGCCGCCTGTGGCGACTTGGGGATTTTCACCGCTGAAAGTCATGACGTTCGTCCCCCCAGATCATGTTTCGATCTGCTCTTCGTTTGCATTTTCATCCTCCGCCCTTTTTCCGCTACGCCCGTACTTTGCCACGTTCGTTCTTCACTCTGTTCCCGCGCCTGCTCCGCCCGTCGTTGGCGCCGTTCATCCCCGAAGCGTCTCCGTCCGCTCTTTTCTCCGTCCCGACCCAACCGCTCCGCATCCGCCGTATCACCGTTCCTGTCCGCACCACTCGACTCCGCATCTCTCTCCTCCACAACCCTCGACGTCTGCCTCTTCATCCCACGATCCGTCCCTCGCTCGCTCATCTCCGAACCGTTCATCGGCCCGATCTCCTTGCGGCACGAACCACCGTATGATTGTGAAATCGGTACGGTCCGATCTGCACGATGACGCGATCCTCGTTCCGCCGCAGGCGAAAGGCGGAAGAGCCGTCCTGCCCGTACAAATACACATAGGTCAGGAGCAACAGTTCCTCCGCCGTCTCCGGAGCCAGTTCCCGCATCTCCATTTGGTCGCGTTCCCCCATCCGTTCCAGGACGAATCGCTCCACCTTCTTGCGGGTGATCGACCGCCGCATCCGTTCCAAATTCGCTTGACGCAGTTGTTCTTTCCATTCGCTCGGAATGCCGACCACGATATGCCGCTCGGGCTGATGCGGCTGACGGCGCTGGCGGGGAGTGTAAAGCGAGCCTTCGCTCAGCTGCCCGATCCGCTGCAGGCGAAACAGGCGCGCGCTTGCCGCCTCCTCGTCCTCAAAGTCCGCTTTCAAGCCGAGCGCGGCCGCGCGCTGCGACAAATGCTCCAGCAGAACGCCCAGCTGTTGAGTGACCCCGGTCTGATGCTGACTGAGATAACGGGCTCGGTCGTAGGACGAGCGTAAATATTGATTGTGGCGCACATCGATATGGTAAAAAATTTCGTCCAATCCCGCGTAGATTTCCTCAATCGTGAGGAGCGCCCCACGAATGTCGTCTTCCGCTTCTTCCCGCGAACGGTAAAAATCGCTCCGCAAGCCGTCGGCGATCGTTTCCTCCATCAAGTCCTTGTCCAACAGCCACTCCTGAACCTTTTGCAAGATTTGGAAGCGGTAGCGCGACACGTGATCGGACGTCTTGAGACGATGGTAGCTTTTGTCCACAATTTGCGTTTTGTAGGTTTCGAAGTGATGATCGAGCACTTCCTGAATCGACGTTTTTTGCACGACCTGTTCCATGTGATGCTTCATGTTGTTGTACAGGGTGATCAACTCTTGCCGAAACCGCGTCGTCATCTCCAGCGCTTCGCGCACGGCAAAGCACGGCCGCAGCTTGGCTTCGTCGCCGGTCAAAATTTGAAACGTGGTAAAAGCAAACCGCTGGTACTCCACCGTCCGAGCTTCACACAGTTCCTTGAACAAGCTCAGCATTCGGCTGGTATAATGAGGCAGCACGATATACCTCTGAAATTGGTCGCGGTCTTCGATGTTGATCCACTTCAACGCTTCGAGCCGCCGCAGCATGAAGTTCGCCTGTGTCCTGGCCGCCTCTTCCACGGTGATCTGCTGCGGTCCCGTTCCCCCGACTCGCGAGGAGCCGTCGGGACGAATCGCTGTCCGTGCACCTTTGCTAGGTGCACCCCCTTCATCCGACAACGGCTCGTCCTCATCCGGCGCATAAGTTACGCCCAGCTCCCGCTGCGTCTCGATCATCTCCTGCAGCAAATCCCTCATCACGTCATAACGAATGCCGAACCGTTCCCGCTGAGCCTGCTCATAGATGAGCAGCGCCGCCTCCGCGTACAACTGCTTGTTCTGTCCGGTCAACAAATGGAAAAAACGCTCCGGCAACACTTCGAATAATTTCATCGTCCGCTGTTCCCCTGTTTCCGTCGATCCTCTGTTTCATCCCTACTATATCACAATCCCCGCAATAATTCCCGTTCGTCTTGCAATATTGCAAGCGCAAAAAACCTTTTCCGTCAACCGCCGCGCTGATAAAAAAGGAACAGCAAACGCAATCAATATGAGCAACACGATTCCGTGCCGCCAAATAACACGATCAAATCTTCCTTATTTTTGTTCCCTTACCGTAAAACCGCCGAATAAGACGCATCCGATCACCCTATTTTCCGCACAATGCCGGATGTAACCGTTTTCTGAAAATGATAACGATATTTCATCATCGCTATCCGGGCCATTTCGGCACTCACTTCCAAAATAACAAACACTCGATCGTCTTATTCAGAATACATCCACTGGAACATCCGCTCATACTCCGTACCCCGTACGAACGGATGTAGGTACGACTTTGCGCGAATAACCGCTTTGGGAGAACCTACATCGATTCCTTCGCGTTCAAACAGCACCGATTTGACGGCTTTCCATACAGCTTCAAAGGTAAACTCGAATCGTTGAATCGCAGCATCTCTTTCAATGGAACTGGGCTCCCGGATCTCCATAACCTCGTTAAACGCGCGGGACATCCGCCGGAAAAATGGCTCGAAAGGATCCGGATTCTCGAAAATGACCATCGAATCGCCGGTGCGATCCCGCACTTGGAAGACCCGTATGCTCAAGTACGATGAATCCGTTTCTACCTGGAAGTACCTCGGCATCATTCGGTAGAAGAACAATCGCAACCACGAGCACTACAACTCTACCACTTTCCCTTCCATCCTTTCATGCTTCCAATAGAATGTTCCCGCAAATCATCATTTCATGATACGATAAGTGAAACGGTCCAGAGGTGTAAACGACACGGGCGTCCAAACGAATTCGACGAATTCCTCTCCACCCAGGCACCTCACGCCGCCTTCGGAATTGTGCACGATGAACAATCTGAACCGGAAAATATCATTCTGGGAGAAAAGTAGTATTCATAATGAAAATCACCGAAAAAAAACTGATTTTGGCCGTCGCCGTTTTTCTCGCCTTCATTACGGCGTCCAGGCTGTTGTGGATGAAGTATTTGTCCACCTGGGATTATCCGGACCCGCCGACGGCGGCGGACGGCGTGCTGGATTTGCGGCATGTGGAATGGAATTCGCACCAGACTTTGGAACTGAACGGGGAATGGCGGTTTTACCCCGGCACCTTTCTCATGGCAGAGAACGGCGCCCAAATCGACGTGTCCGCAGCGCGGGAGACCACGATGCGCGTGCCGAAAACGTGGGACAATGAAGACGTACCGGGCGATTCGACGTTTCGATACGGCAGCTATCGCCTGCAAATTTTGCTGAACCCGAATCATTCGAAAACGCTGGGACTGCGGCTGTCCAGGGCGGGGAACGCTTCCGCCGTATACATAAACGGTCAATTGGCCAAATCGTCGGGACATCCGTCTACCAATGCGGGTCGGCATCGGGGCGCGGACTTGCCGTATACGATTACCATACCGCCGGGCAGCGACAAACTGGATGTCGTCATTCATGTGTCCAGCGACACGGGGAACGGCAGCATTTCCAAACCCGTCCGTTTCGGTACGCTTGAAGCAGTCAGGCAGAGGGAAAACCTGCTCGTCGGCTTGCAGCTGCTGATGTGCGTCATCGCGCTCTTCCACAGTCTGTACGGACTGATCCTGTACGCCCTTGGGGCGAGGCGTAACGGCATTCTCTACTTTCTCGCCATTATGACCCTGTTGGCGCTCGCCGCCCTGACCTCCGACGACAAACTGTTGTTTCATTGGATCGAAACGAGTTTCGAGTGGCAGTTGAGACTCGTCTACCTCACTTATATCGGGATCGTGGCTTGTCTGCCCTTGCTGTCCGACAGCCTGTTCCCGTCAAACATCGGCGGGCGAATGGCCAAAGCGTTTTCGATCAGCTGCGCGCTCATTGCTCTCCACTTGGTCTTATCTCCTGCAGCGATCATCCTGGCATCCGCCAGGGGGCTGTTTCTATATGCCTTTTTCGCGTCGGTGGGCATATCCGGGTATATTCTAATTTCGAAATTCCGCCGGACCGACGGCATGCTGTTCCTGATCTTTGCGTGCATGGCCGTCGCCGCCAACATGATCTGGTCGCTCATCGGGAGAGACATCCCCCGCATAGAGATCATTTGGTATCCTTTCGATTTGATGATCGCCATCCTTTCCTTTTCCGCGTTTTGGTTTCAGCGATTTTTCCTGGAAACGGAGCGGCCGCTGCGGCTTGCCGAAAAGCTGCGGCGAGAAGACAAGCGAAAAGACGAATTTTTGGTCAATACGTCCCACGAACTGCGTAATCCGCTGCAAGGCATATCCAATATTTTGCAAGTCATTTTGGACGACCGGAACGAGCCGATCTCCCAAACGCAAAGAGAACGAATCGAAACGGCCCGACGGGTCAGCCGGCGCATGAATGTGATGCTGGACGACCTGATTGACATTACGAGGCTGAAGGAAAAAACGATCCCTTTGGAACTGCGGCCCGTCCACTTGCAGTCGGTCGCTGCCGGCGTGCTGGACATGATCGCCATCATGCTGGAAAGAAAACCGATCCGGCTGCGCGTGGACATTGACAAGGACTTCCCCAGGGTCCTGGCCGATGAAAACCGTCTCGTGCAAATTTTGTTCAATCTGCTGCACAATGCCGTCAAATACACGGATGAAGGATTTATTCGCATTCAAGCCGTGAGACAAAACCGCATGGCGGAAATCCGGGTGGAAGATACCGGCGTCGGCATTGCCGAAAAAGACTTGTCCAACATATTTCTTCCTTATGAACAGGCGGAGCGCCATACCGACAAAAACCGGGGCGGCTTCGGCTTGGGGCTGGCCATCTGCAAGCAGCTCGTCGAACTGCACGGCGGAACGATCCGCGCGGCATCGCGCCCGGGAGAAGGGTCCGTGTTCAGTTTTACGTTGCCGTACGCCGAAGAATCCGGCCAGGGACAGGTCTCCGGCTCCTTCACCGAAGACTTGGCCGCACATTCCGGCGCTTTTGCCGATACATCGGCCGAGGCTGCGATCTCCTTTTCCGAAGGATGGGCTGCTCATTCCGGTTCTTTGGCCGCCATCTACGACACCTTTGCGAAGGCTTCGGCCGAACTTTCCGGATCCTTGGCCGGGGAACGCCCCGCCTGCGAACGCTCGCTCCTTTTGCCGGAAACGCCCGTCCCGGCCGGCACCGGCGAAAACGACGTTTCCGCGGCGAAAATTTTGCTCGTGGACGATGACGCCGTCAATCTGCACGTGCTGGCCGAAACGCTGAAACCGGACGGGTACGAGATGACGTGTGTGACCGGCGCGGAACAGGCATTGGCCGAAACTTTCAAGGAACGGTACGACCTGGTGATTGCCGATGTGATGATGCCGAAGATGTCGGGTTACGAGCTGACGCGAATTCTCCGCGACCATTTCAACATGACGGAACTTCCGGTTCTGCTGCTGACCGCCCGCATCCGGACGGAGGACATCGTCACCGGTTTCCTGGCCGTAGCCAACGATTACGTGAAAAAACCCGCGGACGCCTGGGAATTGAAGGCGCGGGTCCGTTCGCTCCTCCAGCTGAAAACGTCCTTTGAAGAACGGCTGCGCATGGAGAGCGCCTGGCTCCAGTCGCAGATTCGGCCGCACTTCCTGTACAACACGCTGAACTCGATCGCGGCGCTGGCGGCCATCGACATTGAGAAGATGCTGACGTTGCTGTATGAATTCAGCAACTACCTGCGGCTGAGCTTTGACTTCAAGAACGCCTCTCCGCTGGTCGATCTGGAGCACGAACTTTCTCTTGTCCGCTCTTACATTTACATTGAACAGGAACGCTTTGGAGACCGGATCAAGGTGGAATGGGAGGTGGATGAAGGGATCAGCATCCGGGTGCCCCCGCTGTCCATCCAGCCGCTTGTGGAAAATGCCGTCAAACACGGCCTCATGAGTCGGAGCCGCGGCGGAACCGTGTCCATCGTCATCCGTCGGCAAGAGGGGCGCGTGGACATTTTGGTCAAAGACGACGGTGTCGGAATGCGGAAAGAACAAATCGAGCAACTCTTTGCCGCGCCGCCCCACTCCAATACAGGCACGCGATTGAGCAATGGCGTGGGACTGCGCAATATTGAACGGCGGCTGAGGCAGCTGTTTCGCAGCGGTTTGCACATAGAGAGCGAGCCGGATCAGGGAACGATCGTCCGGTTTTCCATCCCGGAAAAGGGTTAAATGCCGTTCAATCATTCCCTGTCTGCCGAATCCGCCCGCCTCTTTAGCCGCGTCTCCCGGCTGGACGGCAAGCAGCTTTGGCGCAGCAGATCGATCAAATTGGTCATGATTCGAACCACGACCTCATTGCCGGCCGCCTCGGCGACCATGAGGGGAAACGTCTGGTCATGCGGCTGCCATCGTTTTTTTTCGAATCACTGGTCAAGTAGACGCCGAATCCTTCATATCCTCTTTGGATGACTTGGCGCCTTGGCTTTTCAGCCATGCAACCATCGTCTCTCTGCGGGTATCGAGACCGGCCGCCGCATCGAGCGGCGTTTGGTTCGTGAAGGAGGGGATGCCGTTGATATCCGCTCCTTTTGCGAGAAGGTATTCGGCCACACGGCGCTGCCCGCCGCTGCAGGCAAACCAGAAAGCCAGACCGATATCCGCGGCCGTCGGTTGCGGATCGCGGTCCATCAGTTCCGCCACGCGGGACATCATTCCCAAAGCGGCGGCATGCCAAAGCTTATCCACACGCGCCCCGCGCTGGACCAACAATCGCGCCACATTCCAGCACCGATAGCCGACGGCGTTGTCCAAAGGGGTTCCGCCGACGATCGAGCCGCCCGGCGCTTCCACGTCCGCGCCGCCGTCGATCAAGGCGGCGGCCACGTCGGCATCGTCGCTGCTGGCCGCCCAGTGCAGCGGAGTTTCCGCAAATTTCCCCCCTGCCGTCCGCGCATTCGGATCTGCCCCCGCGGCAATCAGCAGCCTGACCATCTCAACGCCGTTCGGAAAATAGCCGGGCCAATCCGCAACCAGATGCAAACTCGTGCGAACGAACCCTTGATCGTCCACGAATCGTTTGGCGGCCAAGCCGGGAACTTCGCTCAGCAGACGGCTCAACGTTTCCACATCGCCCGTTTGAACGGACTGCGCAAAGGAGACGTACAGCGGATCATCATGTTTGAGTATATCCATCCCATCACTCCCTTTGGTTTGCCTGGTTGCCTCTTGCTTGCCCCTTTATACTCGATTGTACTTTAACTTTTCGGGATAAGCCATGTTTTCTTTACAGGAGGATATAAGGGATAAGCCATGTTTTCTTTACAATAGCTTATTAGCAATCATGCGGAACGCTCACGCCGCGCCGTCGTACGTTTTGAGGCAAAACATCGGCCAAACCGCACGCCGACAACATGACAAATAAGGGGCAGCGCCGGAATCATGACCGGCCGCTGTCCCCGCGTTCTCAAGATTCTGCCGATAACTCGGTTTTGATCCACATGACTTGATAGGGAGCAAGACTCAAAACAAGATCCTCCCCCCGGTCGGGAATGCGGCATCCGGAGACGAGATCGACGGCATTTCCCAATCCGGCGGCGCCTTGTTGCGCGCCCAGTTTCACTTCCTGTCCGGAACCGGATACGTTGATGAGAACCGTCACCTGCTCCCGATGGTCGGGCGACGTCCGCACCAACGAAAACACCGCATCGTTCAAATGCAGCACCTTCTGGCCGCCGCACGGACGAAACGCCTTCTCGCCGCGCCGAATTTTCAGCAGACGCTTGTACCCGTGAAAAACTTTGCCGCGCAGCGACGCCGGGTCCTTCAGTTCCGCCTCGACGATGTCCCGGCGCAATTTCTCGCGGTTGATGCTGCGGTATCTGCCGGTGATCTTCACACCCTCGTGATAGGACCGGGATCCGAGCAAACTGTGCAAATAAATGCCGGGAACGCCCGCGAGCGACAGCATGACGGCCTGCGATGCCAGAAAACGGCTCACATTGGCGTCGTCATCGCCGTCAACATCCGCCAGCGCGTCGAAATAATTGATGTTCAGTTCGTACGGGCTTTGCGTTCCGTCCCCGTTGTGCTTGTAGGAAACGAACCCGCCGCGCCGCTTTACCTGCTCGACGAGATTCCCGATCTCCGCTTCCGTCAGGATGCCTTTGGCGGGCACGACGCCGATGCCGTCATGCGAGGCGAGAAAATTGAAAAACGCCGTCCGGTCGGAAACCGGTTCGAGCGAAGCCGCCCACGCCGACAGCTTGCGGGCGTTTCCGGTCAAAAACGTGTGCAGCACGAGCGGCGGCAGCGGAAACTGGTACACCATGTGCGCCTCGTTGTATCCGTCGCCGAAATACCGGATGTTGTCTTCGTGGGGCACGTTCGTTTCCGTTATGATGACGGTTCCCGGCGAAGCGATGTCCAGGATCCGGCGGTACAACCGGACGATGCGATGCGCTTCTTCCAGATGAATGCAGCTTGTGCCCAACCGCTTCCAGATGTATCCGACCGCGTCGAACCGCAGCAGGCGCGCTCCCTGCCGCGTATAGAACAGCAGCACTTTGGCGATATCAAGAAACACTTGTTCGTCGGCAAAATTCAAATCGATCTGGTCGTCGCTGAACGTCGTCCACAGATGCTTGACGCCGTGAGCCGTCGTAAAGGGCGTCAACAGCGGCAGAGCGCGGGGGCGGGTGACGGAAGAATAGTCCGCATTCGGGTCCGCCTCGATGAAATAGCGCCGGTATTTCGGATCCCCCTGCAAGTAGCGCTGAAACCATTCGCTGCGGGACGATACGTGGTTGATGACCGCGTCGAACATGAGCTCGAAGTCGGAGGCGAGGGACTTCACGTCTTCCCAGGAACCCAGTTCCGGATCGACTTGAACGTAATCGACGACGGAAAAACCGTCGTCCGACGTGAACGGGTAAAACGGCAGGATGTGGATGGCGGACACCATCCCTTTCATATGTTCCGCCATGAATTCGCGCAAACTTCGCAGCGGAAGCCTGCCGTCTTCTCGAATCTGGTCCCCGTACGTGATGGCGATCACGTCGGTCTCGTCAAAAAACGCTTTGTTCACCGCGGCCGGGCGAAAGGCCGCCCGATGTTCCTCCATGATCGCCTCCAGCTGCCGCATGATGTCGGGCGCTTTTTCCTCGCCGTAAACAAAGGCAAGATCATCCAGCATTTTGCTTCTGTCCACTTCGGAAATCGGCATGTGAAAATCTCACTCCAGTCAAGGTTTCAACTCCGCTCCAAAAGAACCGGATCCCACGCGTATGCAAGCGGAACCTAGCCGCCTCTTTCTTACAAGCGAACCTCATGCGGCCGCCCCGGTTCCAAAGAGAGCGCGACCTGTTTGGATTCGTACATGATCTTGAGCGTCAGCGGCCCGTCGCTGCAAGCCGTAACGACAAATCCGCCGCGTTCCGGCACGGCGCGCAAATCCACTGTGCGCCCGTTGAACCAGTACCGCTTGCAGCCGCTTTCCCCCAGGTCGGGGTTCAGGCGCCAGCACAGTTCGTTATGGCGCGCATCTCCCTTGATGCCGATGGCATGCTCGAGCAGGAACAGGATCGGCCCGATTCCCGACCATCCGACGAAATCCGGCTTGCCTTTGTCCCCTTGCCGGATGAAATCGGCGGCGTAATTTTCCCAAAACGTCCCCGTTTCCACAAACACTTGCGTCACGCGGTCCAAGTGCTCGACGGCGATTTCCCGGGCCAAATCGCGGTAGCCGTATTTCTCCAAACCTCGCACGACCATCGTATTGGTGGGCGCCCATACCGCCCCCTGCCAGTATCCGCCGGCCGGCTGATACCCTTCTTCGTCCGCCGCCAGGGTCGGCACCCGGTGCGTTCTCGCAAACGCCGCCGGATCTTCCAGCCAGCGAACGAGCGACGCCGCCTGCGCGTCGTCGGCCACGCCCGCCAGCAGCGCCCAATAAGCGGCGATCGTTTTGACCGGCGCGCGCCTGCCGTCCTCGGTCAAATCGTAATAAAAACCGCTGCCGGGATCCCACATGTACTCATTGATCGCCTTGGAAATCCGGCGCGCATCTTCTTCCAATTGCGCCTGCGCGGCGCGCAGTTCCCGCACCCGCTCGCCGTCGCCTTCCTTCTCATAGACGGCCGCCAGCAGTTCGGCGATCTCCGTCAATTGACGCGCGAACAGCGCCATCTCGCAGCTGATGTCCACCCCGCTGCCCAAGTACTTGTTGCGCGGGGAGTTGTCCATGCTGGCCCAATCGGTGACAAACAGCCCGTACCGGTTTCGAAGATGATGATACAAAGCTTGATAATACCGATACAGCGGCTCCCAGACGAGCTTCAACCGTTCCGTGTCCCCGGTATGCCGGTGGCTCTCCAGTTCCGCCCACGCCAGCAGCGGATGATTCAGACTGTCCAGCGTAAGGTATGGCGCTTCTTCCACGGTTCTGCCCAGATCCGGTTTGTGCATCTCGTCGTAATCCGGAGGCGCGACGGAAAACAGGCCGCGGTACCGGTAATGGTTGTGAAAATACGAATGGAGCGGCTTCCTCCGCCAGTTCATCCACCGTTCGAACGGTTCCCCGGTGTCCCTGTCGATTTCCCTCGGAATTTCGCCGTCGTCGAACTGCTTGCAGTAAAAATTGTCCAGCGAACGAATGCCCGGAATGTACGGATGCCCCAAGTTGCAAAACATCGTAATGAACACCGTATCCCACAAAAAAATGCTGCTGTTGAAAGCGGCATCGACGAAATTGCTGACGAATCCGCTCCCGGGATTCGGCACATACGTATTCCGATAGGCGATTTCCCAAACCCGCCAATAGCTCTCGATATAATCCGGCCGCTTGGAACAGATCGGTTCCGGCAGCCGGCGGCGTGCGACCGCAAAATCCGGCAGCGGTTCGTCCTCGTACGACTTCTTGGCAAAAAATCTCCCCAAACTCCCGTACCAAGCTTTTTGATCCGTTTTTTCCGACATGTCGATCCCCCGAATATGTTCCCGATCACCCGATGGCGGGTGCAGAAAAATGATGATTTCTCTCACATTTGCCCATTCTCGCGATGATCCCGACGAAAGCCTTCATACGGCATGACCGCCTCCATGAGGCGTATGCGGCGCGCCGCGCGCTTGGACGGCAGGACACGGTCAACCTTTCACGGATCCGGCCATCAGCCCTTCCACAAAATGTTTTTGCATCGCCAGAAACAACGCCAAAACCGGCAGCATGGACAGCAAATTGGCCGCCAAAATTTTGGACCACGGCGTGGAGACCGTATCCTGCGTGATGAGCGCCAGCTTCAACGGAATCGTGAAATTGCTCTCGCTTTGCAGCAGCACCAACGGCATCGTAAACGAGTTCCAGTTTTGCACCGCGTCGATAATGATGAGCGCCGTCAAAGCCGGCCGAATCAACGGGACGATGATCGTGAAAAAGGTGCGAAAATCCCCGCTGCCGTCGACTTTGGCCGCTTCGAGCATTTCATTCGGGATATCGTCGATATACTGTTTGGTAAAAAAGATGGCGAACACGGTGGCGGAAAAGGGGAAGATCAGCCCGGCGAGCGTGTCGAACATCCCCAGTTTCGTAATGATAAAATAGAGCGGCAACAGCAGGACGGTCGGCGGGACGGTCATCGTCGCGATCAGCAGGAGAAACAACGCGTCCCTCCCCAGGAAACGTTTTTTGGAAAACGCGTAGCCGGCCATGCTGGAAAAAAGCACGGTCAGAAACACCGTCGGCACGGTCACCGTCAGCGAATTCATAAAGGACACATGAAAGTGCAGCTGTTCCCATATTTCGGGAAAATTGCTCCAGACGAACGTCTCCGGCCAGAACGTCGGCGGAAATCGCGTGATTTCCGAATCGCTCTTCAGGCTGGAAACGAACAACCAGTACAGGGGAAGAAGAAATACGGCGCCGATTCCCCACAACACGACAGTTTGCGCAAGCTTGGCCACTTTCACTTGGAACGATCTCCCTTACCCTAACCGTCTTTTCACGAGCATGTTCTGAATCACCGTCACGGCCACCACCACGACGAACAGCAAATAGGACATCGCCGCCGCGGGTCCGATTTCGTAATATTTGAACGCGCGGTTATAGATCAGAAACGGCAGCGTCACCGTGGAATCGCTGGGACCGCCCCCGGTCATGATGTACACTTCCTGAAACACGTTCAGCGAGTTGATCATGAGCAGGATCGACACGACGAGCGAAATCCGGCCCAACAAGGGCCATGTAATGTACCGGAACGTCTGAAACGCGGTCGCGCCTTCCACGTTCGCCACTTCGTACAAATCTCTCGGAATGTTTTGCAGACCGGACAAGTAGATCAACATGTAATAGCCGATATTTTTCCAACAGGACATGATCGCAATCACCGGCATCGCCCAAACCGTGCTGGCGAGCCAGTTCGGACCGGACAGCCCGAACAGCCCCAACAGCGCGTTGATCAAGCCGCGGTCTCCGTTGAACAGAAACATGAAAATCAAACTCGCGCTGACCACCGAGATGATGTAAGGAATAAAAAACACGGACCGGAAAAAATGAACGGCCGGCAGCTTCCGGTTCACCAACACGGCCAGCAGGACGGACCCGAACATCGTGATCGGAATGAAAATGACCGAAAAATACAGCGTGTTCACGATCGCTTTCTGGAACAGCGGGTTGTCCAGCGCCGCAAGGTAATGCCGAAAACCGACGAGTTCGCCCGGAACTTCGAACAGACCGGACAACCTCATCTCGATCGGCTTGATGTTTTTGAAGCTGGCCACCACCGACCAAAAGACCGGATACACCAAAAACAGTCCCAGGATGACAAACGATGGCAAAATAAACAAATAGGCGTTCAGGTCGCCGAACCGTCTACGCAATAATCTCATCGCATCCTCCGAGCAGGAGGGAGCACCCGGCATTTCGCGGGCGCTCCCCACGTGATGATGACCTTGTCACTGCGCTTTGGCGAGAATTTCGTTGCCCCGCTCTTCGAGCATCTTCAGTCCTTCTTCCGCCGACAAGCTTCCCGACACGACCTGGTTCAGCACGCTCTGGTAAATCTCGTCGCTGACTTGCTGCCATTGCGGAACCGGCACCAGCGTGAACGGGTATTCCAACCCTTTTTGATACACCAGAAATTCGGGATGATCTTTGAAGTAGGCGGTGTCCGCCAAATCTTTGCGAATCGGAATCCGGAACGGGTAGTAGTTCCCGTCGTCCCCGACTTCCCCTTTCATGATTTGTTCCTGCGCGGGTTTGGAAGCGAGGAATTCGATCAATTTTTTGGACGCCGCCAATTTGTCGCCTTCCACTCCGACAGGGACGGACAACAGGTACGCGGTCACCTCCGTGGCTCTTCCCGCAGGTCCCGCGGGCACTTCCGCCACGCCCACTTCAAACGGATTGCCCGCTTTCCACACGTCCGGCACTCCCCACGGTCCCTGCAGTTCCATGGCGACGACCTGATTGCGGAAATCGGCCATGACGCCGCCGCCGTCTTTGTTCAGGGAGTCCGGCGGGGACGTTTCTTTCAACAGTTTCGTGTAAAATTCCAGCGCCTGAATGCCTTCCGGCGAGTTCAGGGCGACTTGGTATCGGCCGCCTTCTTCCTTGACGAGCTTCGCTCCGGCCTGCGCGGCAAACATGCCGAACATCCAGGTCAAATCCGGTCCCTGTTTGCCGGAAAGCCCGATGCCGAATTGATCGGGTTTTCCGTCCCCGTCCTTGTCCACGGTCAGCTTTTTGGCGACTTCATACAGCTCCTCCCACGTTGCGGGAGGCGCCGTGATGCCCGCTTCTTCGAACATGTTTTTGTTGTACACCAACTGGATCGTATGGCCGAGCCAGGGCACTCCGTACAGCTTGCCGTCGCTCAACGCCAATTCCCAGATTTCCGGGTAATAATTTTCCTCGTAACTTGCGAAATCCCCCGTCAGATCGAGAAAGGCTCCTTCCGCCGCCAGCGCTTTCACTTCGCCGTAAGCGACCTGCAGCACCTCGGGGGATTTGCCGCTCAAAATTTGCGTCAGCAGCTTCTGGCCGTACTGGACGCCGCCCAGCATCTCCACTTTGATGTCCGGGTTTTGCGCCTCAAATTCGTCCAGGAGTTCCCTGATCGCCTTTCCTCGTCCGGAATCGCTCGCCCAGACGATCTGCATGCTGATGTTGGTAACTTTGCCCGAATTGCCGGACGATTGACCCGAATTGTTCGAACCGCCGTCCGAAACGTTTCCCGAACCGCTGTCCGACGCGCCGCCCGCGTTCGTATTTCCGGCGTTGTTTCCCGAGCCGCAGGCAGCCAGAACGACGCACAACAACACGACAACGCACGTTTGGATCCAGTTTCTTTTTCTCATCGTCAACCCTCCCATAAATGTTCCGCAAGTCGGTTATTCAATCATCAAGCGAATCCGTTTTTCTCATCCGTTTTCGGAAGCGTATTCGGAAACCGTTTTCCCCAATCCGTTTTCGGATCATCCGTAAGCCGAACCCGTTGTCCGAGTTCGTTGCCCGAATCCATTTTCCTGAATCCCCCGAATTCGTTCACGGATCCGTATCCCAACCCCGTTTTCCGAGCTTGTTTTCCGAATTCGTTCCCGGTTCCGTTCTCCGAATCCTCCGCATCCGGAATCTGAAATACGAACCGCTTGGGATTGAAGCTTTTCATTTTTGCCATCGTTGGCATTTTGTTGCAAAAAAATGTGGCGCACCCGGAAATCCGCACCGGGATCAAACCGATTCGCGCTCCACGATGACCGGCGCTATCAGCACGCGCTTGCCGTGAGTCTGGTTGTTTTCCAGCTGCTTGAACAAAATGTCGAACGCGTTTTCCACAAACGAAGGGATCGACTGATCGATCGTCGTGATCGGCGGATGATAATAGGCTCCCATCCGGATGTTGTCGATTCCCATCACCGCCACATCGCCGGGAATGTCCAACCCCAATTCCCGTATCGCCCGGTAAGCGCCGAGCGCGCGTTCGTCTCCGGATACGAAGATCGCGTCGGGCCTTTCTCCCGCCGGCGCGGTCAGCAGCATCTTCGATTTTTCGTACGCCACCCGAATGCTATGTACCCCGGTAATGGCTTGTCCGACCGCCTTTTTCTCCACCGCTTCCGGCGTGTTGAAAAAATCCAAAAATCCGGCCACGCGTTCGGGGTTGTTGTTGAACTCTTCATTGCCGACCATGAACACGATGCGCCTGCGGCCTTTGGACACCAAATATTGCGCGCCGAGAAATCCGGCGTACCGGTTGTCCAAGTCCACGTAGGACGTATCGTAATAATCCAGGTCTTTGCCGATGATGACAAAAGGGATTTTTTTCTGCCGCAAATACGCGGTCCGCGGATCCCCCTTCATGATGTCGAACATGATCGCGCCGTCCGCCATCCCGTATTTCAGCATGTAGAAACCGTCATTGACGTCTTCCTTGTAGTTTTCCGCCGAGGAAGAAGAAATGACCAGACGGTAGTTGCGGCGCTTGGCCTCAATCATCATTTCCGAAAGGATCTCGTTGTGAAACGCTCCCCAGTAATGATCCTCGTGCTGGGCCACAAAGACAATCAACGTATTGGTGCGTTTCGCCCTCAGGCTTCTCGCCAAAATATTCGCTTCAAATCCGGTTTCTTCAATGACCTTTTGCACGCGTTCGCGGGTGGAAGGCTTGACCTTGGGGTCGTTGTTGAGCACCCGCGACACCGTTCTGACCGATACCCCGGACATGCGCGAAATGTCATTGATTGTCAATTTCGTATCCATGACGACAACAACCTCGAGCCAAAATAATGCTATCGATAGCATTTTTGATTGTATGCGGTTTCCCCCGGCGTGTCAAGCGAAAAAAATAGTTCGCGAAAATGCTTCATCCGCAAAAATGGCGACTATCGCGGCCAAACCCGTCTCTCCTTGCGGCCAAGAGCTCCGCTTTGCACGTCTTTTTGCGCATAGTTGGGGCACGTCCCGGGAAAGAAATCGGCAACCATGCGACGGCCAAGTGCCGCTGCGCAACACAACATAATATATTGATATAATTGACTTTATATTAATATATGAGATAATGTGTGTAAGCGCTCTATCTTGGCGGCAAAGTATACGATCGCTTTCCGGTTCAGCCCGGGGCGGGAGAAACTAAGCCGCAACCCGGGAACAAATCCGCCGTTGCGCCTCAACGCCGCTTCCGGCTTCCGCGCTGAATCATTCGGCCTTTGCGGATACGGGAGGCCGGACTTCTTCCACCTTCATTTTTTTTGCTTGGAGAGGAGACAACTGCCATGGAAAACATTTCGCCGATCGAAGCGGACCCCGTCGATTGGAAAATTCGGGCGGAAACCGCCCAGGAAGAACTCGTCTACAATTTCTGGAACCCGGAATTGAACATCATGAACCAGCTTTCCCCTTGCGGCGGAGATTGCAACAAGTCGTTGATCTATTGGTGGCACGCCCACGTCATCGATGTGCTGGTCGACGGTTACGAACGCACCCGCCATCGCCGGTATTTGGACCGGATCGACCGGGTGGTCGACGGAGTCCGGCGGTTAAACGGCGAAACCTTGCTGCACAATTACTATGATGACATGGAATGGATGGCGCTCGCCTTGCTGCGCACTTATGACGCGACCGGCCGCGAGGAGTACAAGGACGCGGTTTTCGTCTTGTGGGAAAGCATCAAAACGGCCTGGAACGATCACATGGGCGGCGGCATGGCGTGGAAGAAAGACCAGCTCGACTATAAAAATACGCCGGCCAACGCGCCCGCCAGCATCCTGGCTTCGCGGCTTTATCAGCGGTTTCATCGGCGGGAAGATTTGGCGTGGGCGCAAAAAATTTATCAGTATAACAAGGAAACGCTCGTCGATCCGCAAACCGGGTTTGTATGGGACGGCATCAACCGGCTGGGCGACGGAAAGATCGATAAAGACTGGGAGTATACGTATTGCCAAGGGGTGTTTATCGGAGCCGGCATCGAATTGTACCGCATTACCGGAAATGCGCAATATCTGGAGGACGCGTTGAAAACGACGAAGGCGTCGCTGGAGCGGTTTGTCCATCCGGAGGACGGCATGCTTCCCGATGAAGGCAAAGACGACTGCGGGTTGTTCAAGGGAATCTATATCCGGTATTTGCGGGAGTTGTTGAACATTCGGCCGGAGCTCGCGGAAGTCAAACGGATGATGTTTCACAACGCCGAAACGCTGTGGCGGCAAGGCCGGAATGAGCGGGGCTTGATCAGCCGTAACTGGAAAGACCGGCCCGCGGGCGAAGTGCAATTGTGCGCCCAGCTCAGCGGCGTGATGCTGCTGGAAGCCGTCGCGTCCTTGTGACCGAAACCATAAAACGGCAGTTCCCGGATGAACGGGAACTGCCGCTTTCGTTTTACACGTTCGGACGCAACTTGGTCAAAGTCTCCAACAGCATGACGCCGCTCAACTGCGTCGAAAGGTCGACCGGATACGATGCCGGCGCGTCCCATCTTTCGCCGAACAGCGGCAGCCGGCCTTCGAGTCGCCCTTTGCGCCACAGCGACTCCGCGTTGTCCGCCAGCATGCGGCGCCACGGTTCCGCGTCTTCGGCTTCCGCGGCGAGCAGACCGAGATAGCGCGCGAAAATGCCCTTGAACAAACCGCCGTCTCCGGTGCCTTCCGGCGGCAGGATGCCGTCCGCGTCGGCCAGCGTCGCTCTCGCCGCCGCGGCCGTCCTCAGCGCTTGATCGCGGAACTTTTCGTCCCCCGTGATGCGATAAAGCTCCCACGCCGCTCCGAGGTAAACCCCCTGGCAGTACGTAAACTTCCAGTCTTTGTCGATCGCGCCGTCGCCGAGACGGTTCATCCCGTCCCACACAAAGCCCGTCTCGGGATCGACCAGACGGCGGGTCTGCCATTCATGGATGCGCAGCGCCCACTCCCAATCCGACTCCCGGCCGAACGCCCGGTACAATCGCGCCGCCAGGATGGCGGCCGGCGCGTTGGCCGGCGTGTTTTTGTAATCCGGCTGCGTTTTCCGCCAGGCGATGCCGCCGCCGCAATGGTCGTTCCATCCGCCTTGAATGTCCTCCCACAATGCGATGACCGCATCTTTGTACCGCGTTGTGCCGGTTGCCTGGTAGGCGCGAAGCCAGGCGATCGCCATCCATTCCATGTCGTCGTACAGTTCGTTGGGCCATTGCCCCCCGTTTCGCTCAAGCAGGCCGTCGTAGATTTGGCTCAATCGACGTTCATATTTGGCATCCCCGGTGCGCTCATAGGCGTCCGTCAAATTTTCCACCGCGTGCGCCATCCACCAATAGTGGAAAATCGTATTGCATTTCCCGTCGGGACAAGGCGCGGCGATATTGTACATGCGAATCGCATCGTTCCAGAACATCGCATCAAGCGCCTGCTGCGCTTCATCCGCCCTGCGGCGCCATTCGTCGATCTTCGTCTCGCTTGCGCGGCGGCGCCCTTCGTCGATTTTCATTTCATCCGCTCCCGTTTTCAAAAATCAATGGTGTCCATCTGTTCCAGAACCGCCAGAACTTCGAGCAGCATCATGCCGCTCAGTTGGGTGCTCAACTGCACGACCGGATCCGGCGTCTGCGCCCAGGAATTGCTGAACAGCGCGGCCTCCGGATGCTTGCCGTGCTCCCACAAACTTTCCCCGTTGGTCACGAGCATTTGCACGAGGCCGTCCGCGCGTGCGGGATCTTCCTTGATCAGCTCAAGCAAATACCGCACCAAAATGCCCTTGAACAATGCGCCGTCGCCGTCTCCTTCGGAGGGCAGCATGCCGGTCGCGGGACTCGTCATATGCCGCAGTACGTAATCGGCCGTCTTCCACGCTTCCTCCAGGTAACCCGGATCCCGCGTCACGCGATACATTTCGACCGCCGCGCCGATATACACGCCCTGGCCGTACGTAAACCGCCAATCTTTGTCGATGCGGCCGTCGCCGAGCCGGTTGATGCCGTCCCATACGAGCCCCGTTTCGGGATCGACCAGCGTCTTTCGCTGCCATTCGAAAATGCGCCGGGCCCACTCCCAGTCG
>Ga0207811_10405_pt1 | contig 21329 bp, 16 predicted proteins | sample CeladaPassaD2F04_FD_187493 | JGI IMG/M metagenome (GOLD analysis project Ga0207811, IMG submission 187493) | Cellulose-adapted microbial communities from the Joint BioEnergy Institute, USA - Passage D2F04 (SPAdes) (version 2) | ecosystem: Engineered > Bioreactor > Continuous culture > Unclassified...
TTCTTAAATTCCTCGTTGTAGTGTTGACGTGGTTCACCCATTGTGAACACCCCCATCTCGGATATGTTCATTATCTGTTATTACTTAGGAGAGTGTCCACTTTTTATTCTAGGCGCATCCATGTCCATTAAAGATTCGAAAACCCGGAATCCTGCCTCCGAAAGGGCGTTAACGGACACCGATGACCACTACAATGGCAAAATATCGAAAAAACGGCGCTAATGGACATGGATGACCATTAGAATGAAATGGGCCGGTGAGAAAAGAGGACTATATTGAAAAAGCGAATTTCTTGAGACAAGCGAACGGTCCATTCTACAAAAATAGACAATTCCGCGCAAAAAGTATATGATTTATATTAAATTAAATATATGAGTGTGAAAAAGAGCAGGAACCGAACTGCAGTCGTCTGAACAGCCGCCGGTCCAAATGTCGGGGGCGGCGAACCGAAATGTGTCTTTCCGCACTTTTCCCGCATCACGTGAAAATTGGTCAGGTGGTGGGTTTTTGATATGAAATCCGAGCCTTTATACAAACAAATCCAGAACGATATTCGGGACATGATCAAATCCGGTGTGCTGCGCAAAGGCGATCTGGTGATGTCGGAAAAAGAACTGGCGCAAAAATACCGGGTGAGCCAAATTACGAGCAAAAACGCGCTGATCGGGCTGGCGGAAGAAGGGTTGCTCGTCCGCATCAAAGGCAAGGGAACGTTTGTGCAGGCAACGCCGGATGAACTGCAGCGCGGGCAAACCGGAGATCTGGCGAGGACTGCCGGCGGGCCGTCCAGGGGATGGACTGGGGGATTTTCCGGTGCGAACGGCGGAATTGCCGGCGGAGGATCGCCCGGCGGATCCATGGGCGCGCCGCTGAGCGAAACCGTGCAATCCCGGACGATCGGCCTGATCATTCCGACGATGAAGACGATTGTTGATCAGCGTTTTTTGGACGGCATTGAAAAATGCGTCGCCGCCGCCGGTTATGACTTGATGCTGCGCATCACCCGCGAGTCGCAGGAAGAAGAGAGCCGCGCGATCGAAAACTTTTTGCAGCTCGGGGTGCGCGGCATGATCATTTTTCCGGTCGAAAACGAAAACTACAACGATTCGATCCTGAGGTTGTCCTTGGAACGTTTTCCGCTCGTTTTGATCGACCGCTTTTTGAAGGAAATCAAGACGTACAGCGTCAGTTCCGACAATGTGAGCGGCACCTGCGAGGCGGTGGGCATGCTGCTCGACAAGGGGCATTCGTCCATCGGGTTCATCTCTCCCGAAATTACCAACACCGTGACCGACGAGCGCGCGCGCGGGTTCGAGACGGCGTTTTTGAACCGCAAATACGCGATCGACAAAAGTTTGTGGTGTCTCATTCCGCTGGAAACCATCGCTTCCGGCCAGGCCGGCGCACGGATTCACGAATTCCTGAAGCAGCATCCGGAGATGACCGCCGTGTTTACTGTCAATACGGAATTGTGCCGTTACACGTACACGGCTGCCGCCGCGCTCGGAAAGCGGGTACCGCAGGATCTGGAATTGGTGACGTTCGATCCGCCCGGCATGTTTGATGTGCCCTACGTGCAGCAGCATGAGGAAGAAATGTGCAAAACGACGGTCAGCCTGCTGCTCGAACAGATGGAAGGGAAGTACGAGCCGCGCAGGATTGTCGTTCCCGTTCGGGTGGTTGTTCCGGAAACGGCCTCGGCAGCCGCCAAATGATCGCACAGCCTCGCTGTCGGCAGATGATTGTGTCGTTGCGTCTACTAATGAGCGGCACCGCCGCTTTGTCGGTAAACGAACTCGCAAGGCCGAGGCGTCGCCGAACGCACTACCGCTGTGTCTACGATGAACCGCACTACCGTTGTGTCAACAAATGTCCGTATCACGGCTTCGTCGGCAAATGAACCTCAATTCCGCTGCACCAACCATGAATGGCGTCCCATGTGCCTCGTCCATGCGCCATCAAAGGGTCCGTTCTGCCACGCTGATGAGCCGCATTCCTAATATGTCCAACAAATGTCTGTACCGCCGGTTTGGCGGCAAGCGAACGGCACTGTCGATTGAGTCGGCATATATCTGCTTCCCCCATGTGCTGACCATGGCCGCTCCGCCAATGTGCTTGCCGCTGATCCACTGTACCTCCCCAGCAACCAAGGATAATCGTACCGCCACTGTGCCGCCGGCGCAATGTGAAAGGACGAAATCGTCGCATCGTGATGGCCGATGCTCGCCCGTGAAGCGGATGCTCGCCCGTGAAGCGGATGCTCGCCCGTGAAGCGGATGCTCGCCCGTGATAGCGGATGCTCGCCGTGATAGATGCTCGTCGCGATGGCCGATCTCGTCATGATGGCGGATGCTCTCTGTTCGGATGAAGCGTCATACGCGGCATCGCGCTGCCGCAGCCCAACCGCACCCGTTCTGTCCTCTTTCCTCCCCGTACAGCCAATTATAATATAAATTTAGTATATAATTTTATACTAAATTAAATTATAATAACCCTGTGAAGCGCTTACGAATTTTATGAAGAGGTGATGCAGATGAAGAAGGGGACGATCGTTTTGTTGTCGTTGATGCTGCTGCTTTTCGGCGCACAGGCGGCGGCGGCCGCGGAAACGGTGCTGTTCAGCAGCGATTTTGCTTCGGGTGCAAACGGTTTCAAGACGTTTACGGAAGGCTCGGATTTTGTCGCGGAGGGCGGCGCGCTGATTTCCCCGGTGGACGCCAGCGTCAAAGCGTTGGCGGAAGGGGTCGAGGGTTCGGATTACGTCATTGAAGTGGATCTGAAAGGCAATCGGATGAATTCCGGCATCGTGTTCCGCGTCCAAGATCCCGGCACGGGTCCGGACGCCATGAACGGGTATTTCGCCGGACTGGACGGCGCCGTGGGAACGGTCATCCTCGGCAAGATGAGCCAGAAATGGGACGGCCTTGTCGGCGAAGCCGTGATGGTGCCGGATTACGATGAATCGAAAACGTTCAAACTTCGTGTGGAAGCCAAAGGCGACCATATCAAAGTGTACGTGAACGATATGAACACCCCGCTGATCGATGTCCATGATTCGACGTTCACCGAAGGGACGGTCGGCATTCGTTCCCACTTTGCCCGCGTCTCGTTCGACAATTTCGTGGTGAAGGGAGAAGCGGCGAGCGGCGGTACCGGCGCGGCTGCAGGCGGCGGCGCAAGCGCCGGCGACGGCGGAGCCGTGAGCAACCCGAGCACGGGTGACGCCGGCATCGCCATCTATGTCGTCATGGCTGTACTGGCCGGCGCGGCCGTACTGCTCCTCCGATTCACCCGCAGGACGAAGGCGGAATAAGGGCATCGGCGGATTCGTGACATGCGGGCCGCGGCAGACGGTCATGTCGGAAGCGGCTCAGCGGTGACAATGCGGTGGCAGTCGTTGTGACGGATTCGGTCCGGTCATGGACAGGCGGAAATGCCGCGGCGCTTCTGCCGCGGCGGTCCATCTTCCGCCGTGGACGATAACCGGGCGCAGGCTGGTTTTTGTGCGAGAGACACAAGGTCTCGAAAAACGATGCAAAGGAGTGGATCCTCGTCATGACGCGAATGCGGAAATCTGTGCGGCTTGCGGCACTGCTCCTGATCAGTGTCATGCTGATTGTGACGGCTTGTTCGGGAGGCGGCAATACGTCCGGAAGCGGCGGAAACGGCCAAACCCCGTCCGGCAGCACGAGCGGAAACAACGCCGGATCGGGGAATGGAGGTTCGGGCGACAGCGGTTCCGACGGCGGCGAAGACGCGCCGAAGGAGCCCGTCACGATCGAATTTATGGGACACGGCAACCCGAACGAAAAAAAGATTTTTGAGCAGCTCATTGCTTCTTTTACCAAACGCTTTCCCCATGTGACGGTCAAATACACGTCCGTTCCGCCGGGAGAATACAGCCAGAAGCTGACGACGCTGGTCAGCTCCGGCAAAGCTCCCGACGTGTTCTACGTCGGCGGCCCGGAGTTTTACCGGTTCGTCGAAGCCGGCATTTTGCTGAACCTGCAGCCGTATCTCGAAAAAACCGACCTGTTCGACCCGAACAACGTTTGGAAGCAGGCGCTCGACCGCTACCGGTACAACGGCCAGACGGTCGGCGAGGGGGACTTGTACGGGCTGCCCAAAGATGTCGGTCCGTGGGCGTTCGTGTACAACAAAGATCTGTTTGAAAAGGCGAACGTGGAACTCCCCCCGGCCAAGGCGGGCGAATGGACATGGAACGACATGCTGGAGGCGGCCAAAAAGCTGACGATCGATGAAAACGGCGACGGAAAACCCGAACAGTACGGCGTTGGCGCGTACAATCTGGAATCCGCCGTCTGGGCGAACGGCGGGCAGTTTATCGATTACGGCACAGGGACGATCAAGGTGGCCGAACCCGCATTCTATGAAGCGATGCAATTTGTCGCGGATTTGAACCTCGTGCACGGGGTGAGCCCTTCTCCGGAAGCGGAGCAGGCGATGAACGCCTATACGCGCTTCCTGTCCGGGAAATTGGCGATGTTCGCCATGGGGCCGTGGGACCAGCCGGCGTTTTGGGATCTGCCGTTCGAATGGGATATCGCCGCCTGGCCGGCCAGCCCGAATACGGGGAAAACCGCGACGTGGCTCGGCTCGATGGGATTCGCCATTTCCGCCAAATCCAAACATCCGCAGGAAGCTTTCGACCTGGCGGCGTATTTGTCGCTCGACGAAGAAGGCCAGCGGCAAAATTATCAGCTCGGTCAGGCGGTGCCGAACTTGATCGATATGGCGAAAGGCGAATTTCTGCAGTTTGACAAAGCGCCCGCGAACCGTCAGGTGTTTCTGGACATCATCGAAGATTACGGCATCCCCGACGTCGCGTCGCGTTCGAAAGACACGCAGTGGCTCGACACGTTCTGGCAGGAAGCCAGCAAGGTGTTCAACGGGGATATGACGGCCAAAGACTGGACGGCGCAAATCCAGCCGAAGCTGCAGGAACTGTACGATCAAGGAAACAAAAAGTAGCTGTCCGGCGCGAAGCTGTCGATATCGTGCGGATCACCGTCAGGAGGCGTCTCAAATGGGCATGGATTTGATAGGGTGCATTTTTGCAGTTCATTTGTACCGGTTTCCTCAGATCTCGGCGAATGTAGTGTAATTTTGCATGATATGAAACTGTTCCGGCATTATCTCGGCGAATTTAGTGTAATTTTGCATCATATGAGACTGTTCCGGCATTTCATTCAAGAATAAGATGCATTTTTACACTACATCACCCATCTATCCTGTCCCCGTCATCGGCAGCTTCATTATCGGATATCCGCCATTCATCGGCAGCTTCCGGCACACCTGTTGTGCCGGAGGAGGAAGTGTCAGCGGTCCGTTTTTCGCCCTGCTGACACTTCTTCCGTTCCTCGGCCGCTGCTCTATGAGGATCAGATGGGGAGTTCCTCCGCCCTGTAAAGGCCACATGGGAAGCGCCACGTGAGCGAAACGGGCTGCGTGTGGGGCATCGGACTACGAGCAAGCAAATCGAATCCGCCCAGGAAGCGATGCCGGTACATTTCGTCGGCAGTAAAGGTGGGAATACCTGGTGAAAAAAAGATCGTTTGCCGGATATCGAAAAAAAGAGCTGGCCTGGATCTATGTGTTTATCGCTCCGCCGGTTCTCGGTTTTTTGATTTTCGGTCTCGTTCCCATTTTGTTTTCCATTTACATCAGTTTTCATGATTGGAACATGCTGACGACCCCGAAGTGGGTCGGCCTGCAAAACTACGTCAAATTGGCGTCGGACGAGAAAGTGTGGAAGTCGATCTTCAACACCGTTTACTTGCTGATCGGCGTCCCGCTCGGCATGTTTTTCGCGCTGATTTTGGCGGTCATGATGAACCGGCGCATCAAGGGCATCTCAATCATGCGGACGATTTATTATTTGCCGGTCATCTCGCCGATCATCGCTGTGTCGCTGTTGTGGCAATGGATTTTGAACAAGGATTTCGGCCTGCTGAACAGTTGGCTGTGGGAATGGTTCGGCATCGCGGGACCCAACTGGCTCGGCGATCCCAAATGGGTGAAACCATCGCTCATCCTGATCGGGCTGTGGGGCGGCGTCGGCGGTACGATGGTGCTCTATTTGGCCGGTTTGCAGTCCGTTCCCACCACGTACTATGAGGCGGCGGAAATAGACGGCGCCGGCGTTTGGCAAAAATTTTGGCGCATTACGGTGCCGCTTCTGACGCCGATCCATTTTTACGTCATCGTGATGGGCGTCATCGGCACGTTCCAGTCGTTCAGCCAAATTTACGTCCTGGCGGTGAACGGCGGACCGGAGTACAGCGGAGCCACCGTCGTGTATTACATTTTTCAGACCGCGTTCGACTACTTCAACATGGGATACGCCAGTTCGCTCGCCTGGGTGCTCGGCATCATCATTTTTGTCGTGACGCTCTTGCAGTTCCGGCTGTCTTCGAAATGGGTATACCAGGAATAGGGGGATCGGATCGTGAAATACCAACGGATTCTCGATATGTGGGCGTTTCTGTTGCTGCTTTCCGGTTCCTTCCTGATGTTTGCGCCGTTCGTGTGGACGCTGTCGACTTCGCTGAAAGCGCATCAGAACGTGTTTGAACTGCCGCCCAAATGGATCCCGAACCCGATCACCTGGGACAATTACCGGGAAGTGTGGGATCAGTCGCCGCTCTTGTACGGATTCATGAACAGCTCGATCATCGTCGTCGTCGTGCTGACCGTCGGCCTGCTGGTGTCGGCGATGTCCGCGTACGCCTTCGGAAAATTCGAGTTTCCGTTCAAGGGGCCGCTGTTTCTCGGGCTGCTCGGGACGATGATGATTCCCTATTCGGTGGTCATGATTCCGCAGTATATCGGATTTTCCAGGCTCAATTGGGTGGACACGTTGCTGCCGCTCATCGTCCCCGGTCTGTTCGGCAACATTGTCACGGTGTTCTTTTTGCGCCAATATTTGCAGTCGGCGCTGCCGAACGAGCTGATCGAAGCGGCCAAAATCGACGGGTGCGGCTTTTTCCGCATTTTCTGGACGATCGGCATGCCGATCATGAAGCCCGCCATTGCCGCGCAGGCCGCGCTCGGGTTCATGGGCATTTGGAACGATTTTCTCGGACCGCTCATCTATTTGCACACGCCGGAAAAGCAGACGATCCAGGTGCTGATCGCGTCGATGCAGTCCATGTACGTGTCGCAGTCCAACTATCCGATGATCATGGCCGCCGCGGTCATCGCGATGGTGCCGGTGATCGCCGTCTTTTTCTTCTGTCAGCGCTATTTCATCGAATCGTTGGCGATCAGCGGGATCAAGGGTTAAGAGGACGTATCGACGGGGTGACGGTCATCAAGCAGGAGGACGATGTCGATGAAAACGCCGGCGAAATCGATTCGGAAGGCGCTGCTCGCCGCGCTTTCCGCAGTATCCTTGTGGCTGCTCGCGGCCGCGGGATGCGAATCCGACCCCGAACCGGAGGCGATCGATTTGAAGGTAACGAAGACGCATGAAAATCCGTTTTCCATGCTGGATCAGGAATGGGAAGATTACGGCAACGGCGACCCGTTCGTTATGCGGCATGACGGAAAGTATTATTTGTACGTCAGCACCAAAGACGGGCGTCCCGGCATCAAAGCGTGGAGTTCGGACAATTTGCTGGATTGGACCTACGAAGGACTCGTCACGGAGCACCCGGTTTCCACGGGAGCATACGCTCCGGAAGTCGTTTATTGGAACGGTTCGTTTTACTTGTACACGTCTCCCGCCGGGAGAGGGCATTACGTGTTTCAGAGCGACTCCCCGATCGGCCCGTTTGAGCCGATTACGCCGAATCTGGGAATGAGCATCGACGGATCGGTGTTCATCGACGACGACGGCAAATGGTATTTCACCCACGCGGGGTCGCAGGGCATCGTCGGCGTCGAGATGGAATCGCCGTATGTGTTTGGGGCGTCCAAGCAGCTGACTCCGTTTCTCGGCCATTGGACGGAAGGTTCCATGATCATCAAGCGAAACGGCTATTATTTCATGACCTATACGGGCAACCACGTGTTCAGCAAAGGGTATCGCATCAACTATGCGGTGGCGGCGGATTCGCCGTTCGGCACGTACGCCGTGCCGGACAACAATCCGCTCGTCATCAGCACCGCGCCGGACTTTCACGGGCTCGGCCACAGTTCCACCGTGCTCGGGCCGGATTTGGACTCGTATTATCTCGTCTATCACAATCTCGTCGGACGCTCGGCGGAAGGGCCGCCGGTGCGGAAGATGAACATCGACCGGCTTGTCTTCAACGGTGCGAAAATGGACGTGCTCGGGCCGACGAACTACCCGGTGCCGGCGCCGAAAGGTCCGGATTTTGCCGATCGTCTGGACGGCGGCATCGATGCGGAGCGCTGGGCGGTGGAGGGGGACGCTAATACGGGAACGGTGGTCAGCACCGCCAAGACGGACGCGATCTTTACCGCCGAATTCAACTTCCGCATGAATCGCGAGCCTTCCGGGACGACGCGCATCGGAGCGCTGTTTTCCCATACCGCCGACGGTTATGCGAGCGCGGTCGTCGACCCGTCGCGAAACGAAATCTTCCTCGAGAAAACGGAGGACGGGCGCACCGAAACGCTGGCCAAGGCGGCGCTGCCCGGCGGATTGGATTGGACGAAACTGCATACACTGCGCGTCGAGAAAGGCGCGTCGCGTCTGATCGTATACGTTGACCAGCTGAAAACGCTGGACATCGCGGCGGACGGATTCCCGGCGGGGTCGATCGGGTACGTGTATGCCGACGCCGATCCGGTGTTCTCGTTCACGGCGTTTTCCAACGACGCGGCGGGCACGAGCGATTTCGAACTGTTCAAACCGCTGCCGGGAACGATCGAAGCGGTGCATTATCTCAAAGGCGAAAACCGCGGCTTTCATGTGAAGAAGCGCTCCGAAGATGCCGGTTACCGTCCGGGCGACGGCGTCGTCGTGGCGGCCGGCGACGGCAGCCATGCCGCGGCGCTGCAAAGCAAGGGGGACTGGCTCCGCTACAAGGTCAACGTGTCCGAAGCCGGCACATACGCTTTTGACATCGTCAGGCGCCCATCCGCCGATCCGGTGAAGGTGGAGCTGTTCGTGGACGACGGCCCCGGGGAAACGTTCGAAATTGCGCCGTGGCCGGGAGACGGCGGAGCGGAGTGGGTCCGGCAAAAAGTCGGCTCGGTCCGGCTGCCGGCGGGCTATCACACGATCCGGATCCGGCTGGAGGAAGGATCGCTCGTATGGAAAACCGCCGACTTTTTCCTGACGGAGCCGGTGCCCGCGTCGGCGGAACGCGTGCTGGAATCCGCCGGTATGGACGATGTCCACGGCCTGTGGCACGAGGCGGACGGCGGATATAAGAGCATTTCGCATGAAGATGCGAAAATGTACGGCGGCAGCACGCGCTGGACGGACTACCGCATCGAGGCGCAGGTGAAATTCGAGGCGGAAGATTACGGCGAAGCCGGCGTGCTGTTCCGGACGACGAACGAATCGCACTTTCCCGACCAGGTGTCCGACGCCTTGATGGGGTATTTCGTCTCCGTCAATTCCGCGAAAATCCAGTTGTACCGCCATAATTACGATTCGGAAATTCTCGCGCTGGCCAATGCGGATTTGCAGCCCGGCGTGGAACACCGGCTGCGGATCGAAGCGGTCGGCAGCGAAATCAAAGTCTTTTTGAACGATATGGAGAAACCGGTGATCGTCCATACGGATCCGAACGCGTTTTTGTTCGGAAGAGTCGGCATCCGGTCCAACCATGCGACGCACATCGTTCTCAGCGATTTGAAGGTATCCGCCATCGAACCGTGAGCCGGCATGCACCTTGCCGCCAATATGTGACCGAGGAGTTGGAATCAGCGAATGGAATCTTTGCTGCGCAACGAATATCCCCGTCCCCAGTTCAGGAGACGGGAATGGATGAACTTGAACGGCATCTGGGACTTTGATTTCGACGACCGCGGGGAAGGGGACGCGGCCGGATGGCACGTCCAGCCGGATTTGAAGCGGAAAATCCGCGTTCCGTTCTGCTTTCAGAGCGAGCTCAGCGGCATCGGGGATCCGAACTTTCACGACACCGTATGGTACCGCCGGTTTTTTCAACTGCCGGACGAATATGAGGGCAAACGGATTTTGCTGCATTTCGGCGCGGTCGATTACTCCGCCTGGGTATGGGTCAACGGTATGCTTGTCGCCGTCCATCACGGCGGGCATACGCCGTTTTCGGCGGACATTACCCGGGCCGTACGCCGGGGGCGGCAGAACGAGCTCGTCGTCAAAGCGGTCGATTACAGCAAGGACGTGACGCTGCCGCGCGGCAAGCAGTTTTGGAAGGAGAAGTCCGAAGGCATTTTTTACACGCGAACGACGGGCATCTGGCAGACGGTGTGGCTGGAGCCGGTGTCTTCCTCGTATGTGAAACGCGTGATGTTCACGCCGGACATCGACCGCAACGACATCCGCATCCGCAGTGTGGTCGACGGATGGAAGCCGGGACTTGCGCTGCGCGTGCGCATTCTGTTCGAGGGAAGTCCGGTGGCCGAAGACGTCATCGCGGTCCATCACGAGGAAGAAGTGCGGACGATCCATTTGCCGGATTTCAACGACCACCGCATGGGGCGCTGGTGGACGCCGGAAACGCCGAATTTGTACGATGTCGAGATGGAACTGCTGGATGGCGGTCAAGTGGTCGACCGCGTGGAGAGCTATTTCGGCATGCGCAAAATTTCCGTGGAAGACGGAAAAATTTGTTTGAACAACCGCCCGTATTATATGAAACTCGTGCTGGATCAGGGATATTTTCCCGGGGGGCTGCTGACCGCGCCGTCGGACGAGGCGCTGCGCCGGGATGTGGAGCTGACCAAGGCGATGGGCTTCAACGGAGCGAGAAAACACCAGAAAATCGAGGATCCGCGCTATTTGTACTGGTGCGACAAGCTCGGCCTGCTCGTCTGGGGGGAAATGGCCAACGCCTACCAATACTCGGAAACGTATGTCGAGCGCATCGTCCAGGAGTGGCAGGAAGCCGTGCGGCGCGATTACAATCATCCGTGCGTCGTCGTCTGGGTGCCGATCAACGAAAGCTGGGGCGTGCCCAACATGCTGATCGACAAAAGGCAGCAGGCGCACGCGCTGACGATGTATTATCTGACGAAATCGCTGGATGAGACGCGGCTCGTCGTATCCAACGACGGCTGGGAACATACGGTGTCCGATATCGCCACCATTCACGACTACGAGTGGAGAAGAGAAGTGCTGGAGGCACGGTACCGCACGGCGGAAAGCGCGGTCGCGAGCATTGCGCAAAACCGGTGGATTTATGTGCCGGGGTATCCGTACCGCGGAGAACCGGTGATGGTCAGCGAGTTCGGCGGCATTTCGTATAAAATCGACGGAGCGGACGGATGGGGATATTCGGCCGCCCAAGATCCGCAAGATTTCCTGCGGCGGCTTGCCGATGTCGTGCAGCCGATCTTGTCCGCGAAGGAGATCCAGGGATTTTGCTACACCCAGCTGACGGATGTCGAGCAGGAAGTCAACGGGCTGCTGACGTTCGACCGGAAACCGAAGCTGCCTCCCGATGTTATCCGGCAGGTGATGGAGGGGAAGGCGCCTGCGCTGGAGGCGAGCGAACCAGTTTGAAAAAATGGCATCAATGTACGGACGATATGCTAAAATAAAAATATACCAATCCATGGAGGAAGAAAGGACGGGAATTCGATGAGCCTTCCGCACAAGGAAACGATGACCGTCGGCATGGATCGTCCGTACAACGCCTCTTTTCACAAAATGCTGCGAATGTTTACGCTTACATTGCTGACGGCGTTCGTCGGCACGTATGTCGGCATGCAGTTCGTCCCGCCCGCTTTCATGCTGCCGCTGGTGGTAATTGAGCTCGTGATGCTCGTCTCCGCCATGTTCATCCGCCGCCGCGGTCGGGCGATCGGTTATCCGTTCGTGTTCGCGTTTTGTTTCATCAGCGGCATCACGCTGTTTCCGGCGATCAATTATTATTTGGCGCTGGGCGGCGCGGCGATCATCAACACCGCCTTTATTTTGACGACCGTGATTTTTGCGGGATTGACGGTGTACGCCTATTATTCCAAACGCGATTTCAGTTTTTTGCGCGGATTTTTGATGGTCGCGCTGTTGGCCTTGATCGGCTTCGCGCTCGTCGGCTTGTTCGTGCCGGGCCTGAATGCGGGAACGGTCGGACTTGTCGTCGGCTTTTTCGGCGTGCTGGTGTTTTCCGGTTTCATTCTTTACGACATCTCCCAATACCGGGACGGCGTGCCGGAGGAGCAAATTCCGCTGGCCGTGCTCGGCCTGTATTTGAGTTTTATCAATTTGTTTTTGTACTTGCTGCAAATTCTCGGCATATTGTCCACGGACGAGTAGTCGCGGTCCCGCGCGGGTCCGCCGCGACGGATGTTCGCCGATGTCCGCCGGTCAGCAAGCCGTGAAGCTTCCCCGGCCTGAAGCCGGGGATTTTTTGTGGGATGGGGATGTTTGCGCGGTGGGATGGCGATGGTTTTGCGGGCTTTTTTTCGTTCACGCGGGACAAGCTCCGAAAAATATGGTTAAATATAGGAAGAATCATTCACATTCTCACAGATGCCAGGGAGAGGATCATGAAGCGGGCGCGACGTTGGATCACGGAATGGTTGGTGCTGGTGTTGGCCTTTACTGTGGCGGCTTGCGGCGGGAAAAACGCGAACATTCCGGAAGACACGCCGCAAAACATTTCTTCCGAACCGGAGGATGTCGACGTGGTTGCGAAGGAACCGGTCGAAGAACCGGCCAAGCCGTATCGCGAACCGCTGACCGGACGGCCTACCGATGTGGAAAAGCTTGATCGTCCGGCGGCCGTCATCGTGGAAAATCAGTTTCACGCCCGGCCGCAGTCGGGTCTGCACCTGGCGGATATCGTATACGAGATTCTCGCGGAAGGGGACATTACGCGTTTTGTCGCCTTTTACCAAAGCCAGGCGCCGGACATCATCGGACCGGTGCGCAGCATCCGTCCCTATTTCATCCAGTTGTCGCACGCGATGGACGCGCTGATTTACGCGGCGGGATGGAGTCCGGCGGCCAAGCAGATGCTGCTGAGCGGACAGTACGCGTTTGTCAACGAAGTGTACGGCGGCGATCACGCGTATTTTTGGCGCAGCAAGGAGCGTGTTGCGCCGCACAATGTGTACACGTCGATGGAAAACATCCGCAAGGGCGCGCAGGACAAAAAGTACCGGACCGAATGGCAGCCGCCCGAACTGCCGTTTTACGGCGAAAACGAGCAGCCGGAAGGAAACGGCGCGCAGACGGTCGGCATTCGTTATATCGGATCGTATCGGGTGACCTACGAATATGACGCCGCTTCGGGTGCGTACCTGCGTTCCATGGTAGGGGAGCCGCATACGGACAAGGAAACCGGGACCAGGTTGACCGCGGCGAACATCCTCATCTGCCGCACCGACCACCGCATTTTGGACAAGGATGGCCGCCGGGAAATCAACGTCAAGGGACCGGGGTCCGGATATTTGGCGCAGGGAGGCAAGATGAGGGAAATCACCTGGGAACTCAAAGACGGCCTTATCCGCGCTTACGCGGACGGCGTGGAATTGAAACTCGTACCCGGACAGACGTGGATCCATGTGGTGCCGCAAAATGCGGAAGTGACGTTTGAATAACATAGCGAGAGCGCCCCTTGCGGGGCGCTCTTGTTGGTCAGCGGCGACGGCGGGCGCCCGTTCCGGAGCGGGAGGATTTTCTGGACGGGGAACTGCGGCGCCGAGACGGGGAACGATACCTCGCCTGCTTCGTCGCCGCGGGTTTCGGGCCGAAGGAGCTGAACAACAGTTTCATCATCGGCGCCATCTGCTGGAACGTCTGCATCAGCTTGTTGATTTTCGACATGGTGGCGAGGATGCCGTCAATGCCGCCCAGGCGGTCGATCATGGATTTCAGATCGTTGAAATTGAATCCCCCTCCGGATTGTCGGGGCGGAGCGCCACCGGGCGGACCGGGCGGGCCGCCGAAGCCGAACGGATCCCCCCACCCGGGTGACGGGTACTGCGGGGGATAGCCGGGTTCGACATAGGATGAGATTCTTGCCGGTCTGTTGTAATGTCCGTATGAAGGCATGGGAATCACGTTCCTTTCTTACTACACAGTATGATGAACGCGGAGCGGGCGTATGGACTTCTGTCCCGATACGGGCGAATTCGTTCGCGGCGCAATGCGGTCAAGCGGAATCCCAATAAACGGTTTATCCCGGTGACGCATAAAAATTTTAACGTTTGAAAACGGTGCTCAAATGACGTATCATGAAAGCAAGAACGATTGCCTTCATGGGGGATGAGAAATCCATGCAACTGAAGAAGCTGAACGACAAAACCGTGGATCAGCTGTTCGAATCGATTTTGACGCTGAAAACCGTGGAGGAGTGCTATCTTTTTTTCGACGATCTGTGCACGGTCAACGAAATCCAGTCTTTGGCCCAGCGTCTGGAAGTCGCCCGCATGCTGCGCAAAGGCTGCACGTATAATCAGATAGAGCAGGAAACCGGCGCGAGCACGGCGACGATTTCCCGCGTCAAACGCTGTCTCAATTACGGCAACGACGGATACAAGCTGGCGTTGGAACGGTTGGGCCGCTAACGCCGCGGGATGCGTCCGGGAATTTCCTTTGTAAGGAGCCTTGCCGATGCGACGATACGGGGTGCTGGTGATCAGCCACGGTTCCCGCGATCCGCAATGGGTGAATTTGGTGGAAGAGGCGGTGCGGGGGATGGACGTGCCGGCGGACGTTCCGGTGGAATGCGCGTTTTTGGAACTGGTGGAAGGCCGGTTGATCCAGGACGGCCTCGATCGTCTGGAACGCCGCGGCGTGACGGACATTGCCGTCATTCCGCTGTTTGCCAGTTCGGGCAGCGTGCATGTGGATGAGATCGCCCATGCGCTCGGGGTAAAACCGGAGCCCGAAGGGCCGGGGAAGCTGCCGCGTTTTCGTGTGCGCGCCCGCGTCCATCTGAGCGGACCGCTCGACGACGCGCCGGAAGCGGCGGAGATGTTGTACGAGTCCGCCATGCGGCTGTCTTCCGTGCCGGGTAAGGAAATGGTATGGATTGTCGCCCACGGCAGCCGGCAGAAAGGTTTTTGCGGCCGGTGGCAGCGCACGCTGCGCCGTCTTGCGGACCGCGTGAAAACGGCCGGCGGTTTCGCCGCCGCGGATTATGCCACGCTGGCTCCCGATCAGGCGGCGTGCAAGATGCAGGCTTGGCGGCGCCGGCGGCCGGATTTGGACATGATTGTGGTGCCGTTTTTTTTGAGCGAAGGCTATTTCACCAAACAGGCGATTCCCCGCAAATTGCAAGGATTTTCCTATCGGTACGACGGACGCGCGCTGCTGCCGAACCCTCTCGTGGGGCGATGGCTGACCCGGCAGGCCGCGTCTTTTTTGAAGCCGGACGCGTCGGAGACAGCGGAAAAAGAGCATGGAAACGGGGATCAAAAGAGGGGATCGTAAGCATGTTCAAACGAGCCAGACTGATCTATAATCCGACCTCCGGGCGGGAAGAGATGAAGCGGCGGCTGTCCGACGTGCTCGACCGGCTGGAGCGAGGCGGATTGGAGACGTCGTGTCACGCCACTTCGGGCGAAGGCGATGCGACGCGCGCCGCCGAACAAGCGATCGAACGCGGCTTCGACCTGATTATCGCCGCCGGCGGGGACGGGACGCTGAACGAAGTGATCAACGGCATGGCCGGGAAGGACAGGCGCCCCAAGCTCGGCATTTTGCCGGTCGGGACGACCAACGATTTCGCCCGGGCGCTGCGCATCCCGCGCGACTGGAAAAGGGCGTGCGACATCATCTGCCGCGGGTTCACGCGAACGATCGATGTCGGCAAGGTGAACGACAAGTATTTTATCAATATTGCCGGGGGAGGCTCGTTGACGGAATTGACCTATGAGGTGCCGAGCAGACTGAAAACGATGCTCGGGCAGCTCGCCTACTACATGAAAGGACTGGAAAAGCTGCCGTCGCTGCGGCCGAGCCGGATGACGTTCCGTTCCCGCGATCTCCAGCTGGAAGGGGAGTTCATGCTGTTTCTCATCGCCAACAGCAATTCCGTTGCCGGTTTTGAGAAGCTGGCGCCCAACGCGGAACTGAACGACGGACTTCTCGATGTGTTCATTTTGAAAAAATGCAATCTGGCCGATCTGATCCGGATCGTGACGATGGCGACGCGGGGAGAGCATTTGAACGACCCCCACGTGATCCATTTTCAGACCGATTGGATCGAAGTGGAGTCCAAGGATTCCCCGCAGCTGAATCTGGACGGCGAGTACGGCGGTCTGCTGCCGTGCCGGGTGTCGGTGCTGCAGCGCCATCTGGATATCATCGTCGATGAATCCGGAACGTCGAGCTACAACGGAAGAAATCTCGTGAAAAACGGAGCGGTGGGATAGGAATGGCAAAACGGCCGTCGTCGAAGGCGCGCCTTGCGGTGAAGAACAGGGAGGACGGGAACGCGCCGGCGCGCGGCAAGGATGTCGGCTCATCGCCGATGCGGTCGGATCATGCGGCCGGGAATCCTCCGGTGCGCAAAAATGAGGAACATGTGGCGGAGATTATCGGCGTCAGCCACGAAGGAGCCGGGGTGGGCCGGGTGAACGGCTTTACCCTTTTTGTGTCCGGGGCGCTGCCGGGAGAGAAAGTGCGCGTTAAAGTGCTGAAGGTGAAAAAACAGTACGGCTATGCGAAGCTGCTGGAAGTGATCGAACCGAGCGCGGACCGGACGGACGCGCCGTGTCCGGTGTTCCGCCAGTGCGGCGGCTGCCAGCTGCAGCATTGGGCGTATGGGGCGCAGCTTCGCTGGAAGCGGCAGAGCGTGATCGACGCGCTGGAGCGCATCGGCAAAATCGCGGTGGCGCGGGAACCGGCGGACACGCCCGCCGATGTCCGCAGCGCCGCCGCCGGCGCTGGAAACAACTCCGTTGGCGTTGACACCGGCGTTTCCGCCGTTCGCTTCGCCGATGCCGACACCGCCATTTCCGCGGTTCGTTCCGCCGATGCCGATCTCGCGTCCACTCGCGGCGTCATCGTTCACCCCACGATCGGCATGGCCGATCCGTGGCGGTATCGCAACAAGGCGCAGGTGCCGCTCGGTTACGATCGGGAAGGCGGCTTGATCGGCGGTTTTTACGCGCAGGCGAGCCATCGGATCATCGATGCGGACGCCTGCCTGATCCAGCACGAACAAAACGACCGGGCGGTGCTGCTCGTCAAGGAGGCGGCCCGGCGGCTCGGCATTCCCGCGTATGACGAGGAGCGGCATGAGGGCGTGCTGCGCCATGTGGTCGCCAGAACCGCTTTTCATACCGGCGAAGTGATGGTGGTGCTGGTCACGAACGGACGGCATCTGCCGCACCGGGAGCGGCTGGTGGATGAAATTCGCGCCGCCGTGCCGGGGGTGGCGAGCATTTGCCAAAATATCAACGAAGCGCGGACGAACGTGATTTTCGGCGAGGAGACGAAGGTGCTGTGGGGACGCGACGTCATTTATGACACGATCGGAGACATCCGGTTCGCCATTTCCGCGCGTTCGTTTTATCAAGTCAATCCTGCTCAGACGCGGGTACTGTACGAGAAGGCGCTGGAGTACGCGGGGTTGACCGGAGAGGAGACGGTGATCGACGCGTATTGCGGCATCGGCACGATTTCGCTGTTTTTGGCGCGAAGGGCAAAGCGGGTGTACGGCGTGGAAATCGTGCCGGAGGCGGTCGCGGACGCCCGCCGCAACGCGGAGCTGAACGGCATCGCCAACGCGGAATTCGCTGTCGGCAAGGCGGAGGAGGTCATCCCCGCCTGGAAGCGGGACGGCATCTCCGCCGATGTCATCGTCGTCGACCCGCCGCGCAAAGGGTGCGACGCCGCCCTGCTCGACACGATCATCGCCATGCGCCCGCGCCGCGTCGTCTACGTCTCCTGCAACCCCGCCACCCTTGCCCGCGACCTGCGCATTCTCGAAGACGGCGGCTTCCGCACCGTCGAAGCCCAGCCCGTGGACATGTTCCCTCATACGACGCATTTGGAGTGCTGTGTGTCGCTCGTGAGGAAGTAAATTATAGCCGCATTTACCTGAATGAAAGTCCAATCTTAAGGCGTCATATTTGCGTGATAGTCCAGAGGGATGGGCTGGAGATGGCTAACCAATAGACAGTGTGAGACCGAATCTGAAGAAAGCCGTGAGAGGACAAATGAAGAAAAATAAATCTTTTTCATGATAACGATAGTGTCTGGAGAGACTCCGGCTTCGAGGAGGGCAAAATATTGTGACTCATAACCCAAAAGCTCCAGATTATACTTACCCAAACCCGGCTTGTCGACGCCGCGCTTGCCGTGGTAAAGGAAGTCTATCAAGGCTTGGGGGACTTCGATTCAGCGATGATTCCATTGTCGAAAAACCGGCTTCTCCCTGCCCTCCTTTTCTCGCGCCGCTCTCCCTGCAAACGGATGCCGATTCCGTTTCTTCCTTTATATAAACTGATATATAAAAGCAAAGCACGCTCAATACCAAATGGTATTTCGCGTGCTTTTCAGATTATGAAAACGAAGTAGCATTCCGATTGTCATATTTGTAACAATACGTTTGGACTCCGATAATAAATTTAAGGGTCACAAAATTCGCGGCTTGTAACAAAACGAGCTAAGATATGAAAAAAGCCAGGAGGAACTAGAATCAATGAAAAAATTGCTGTTGATGGTTTTGGTTGCGGTTATCTTGGTGTCCTCGCCATTTCCTTCCACATCACAAATAGCCAATGCTTCTTCGCACGAAACATATGCCGCGGCTGTGGATTTGACCAACATCAAGGACGATCTCACAAACATAAATAATGAATTGGTCGATAAAGCAAAAGAGCTCTTCGATAAACTTCAAGATGTCAAGGATCATTGGGCTGCAGAGGCAATCCGAAAGGCAATCGAACGTGGATATGTGAACGGATATGCCGATTTTACTTTTAGACCGAACGCACCGGTATCGCGGGCAGAGTTCATTAAAATGGTTGTGGCAGCAATTGGCCTGGACACCTCAAGCGTCCCACAAGGTACCAAATGGTACGATCCGTATGTCAATGCAGCCATCCGAAACAATCTCATTACTGCAACGGAATACAAATCAGGGGATTACAACACCCATATGACACGAATGGAAATGGCAAGAGTTTCTGTTCGTGCGATTGGCCTGACTGCTTCCAGTGACGAAGAGTACATGTACCTTGCTACAAAGAATGGGTTAATCACCGGTGTAGGCAACGGAAAACTTGCAGAAAATGACACCACAACCCGTGCACAAGCCGTTACCATCATCGAAAGGATCTTGAAGGTGAGAAACGGGGAGACACTTCCGGTAGATGAAAAAGCCGTTGCAAATGCTGAACAGGCCATGAAAACGCCTAAAGATCCCTGGGGCCGAAAGATAAGGACAACAAATTTACCCAAAAACTACAAAGACTATCCTTATATACTTGAGGATATTCCAAATGAAATGTATGAGATGGAAATTCACTTCCTTCTAAGTGGAATGATTATGACTCCTCTCGAAGTAACACAGCGAGAAGAATACAACATCACGACAATAACCAACTGGTCAAATCTCGTGAAACAATGGGGTACCCAATTGCTGAACGTGGATTACAAAACAATAGGAGATGTATGGGCAGAAAAATTTAAAGAGCCACTGTTGCAACAAAGCAACCAAGTCAACACCAACACACAAAAATATGTTGATTGGGTGAAAAAAAATGAAATCCAAATCGAAGGAGAATTCATACCTGAGCCATCAATCATACATTATGGGGACGGAAAGTTCTTTATAAGATCATATTTTCGTTTCAGAATCAATCATTATAAAGAAGACAAAAATATTCTCTTCGATTGGTACGAACCCGGGAGATTCAAGAAAGGCGTGTGGTATGAAGGATATGCAGATATTCCACTAATCAACAGCGTGTGGAATAGCAGGTCGTGGGACAACTTCCTTGTTGACCCAGGAGCAAGTATATTGCTCGATGGAGTGATCCGCGAAAAAAAATAACAATCGACAAAAAAAGGGGGTATGTCTCTTCATACCCCCTAAATTACTTTGCGCTTACTTGCGCGCTGTATGCAACGAAATTCCCGACCTTTTTCAACAAATTCCCGACGATATACATGCGTCCGGGGATGAATTGATCGAATTTGCCGAGAAATATTTGAAATTGCGGTCGGAAGGAGCGCCGGAACGCGCGGTTCTCCAGCGCTTGTGGGGTAACGCCAGCCTGGCATACCCGACCGGCTTCCAACCGCTCGACGATTTGCTGGGCGGAGGGTTGCAAAGAGCATGGTACTAACTGAAAACTCATGCCCTTCACAGCAGTTGATTTGGCAAAACCGTTGGAAATATAGCAATAAAGGAACAGCACGCCACGGCCCGAGGTTTGCCCATCACCTTCGAGCGGTACATCGTGCGCGCGACTGTATAAAGCGTTAAACAAACGGACGCCCGTCAAGCGAGCATCCTGTCTGCACTTTGATCGCAGCGCGGACGCCAAAGTCGAGCAACTTCTGTTTGAACTGCTCCGCCTTCGCGCGTGTCCGATCTCGCGAACTTCCAAAACACCAATAACTTGTCCGATAGGTCGTTCTGGACATCAAAGATGGCTTCTTTCATCAAGTAATGCTGCTGGACATCTGTCTGAAATAGGATTAGCATGGGATGTGCCCTTTCCGTATTGTTTCTAGACTGAGAAGCGAACAAGTTTCAGTCTCCCCCACCCATCAGCGCAATGAATCACTCAGGGCCGTTGCTGTAGTGGGGTAGAGTGAATGGATTCCCGAAATAAAAATATCGACAAGCATGCGAAAGCTGTCGTCCAAGTCGAGGGCCATGCCGAATCCGCCTTGCTGTTCAATCGAGGCGAATCCGTGCAACAAACTGCGAAATCCGCGCACCATATGAATCGCTGCATCGCCCTCCAAGCCATAAGCATGAAGCACGCAAATGACCGGCTCGATTACCGCTGACGCCGCTTGACTGATCTCGGTATCTTGCCAGTCTAGCGCGCGCTGTGTCGCTTCGTATAACCCGGGATGCCGGCGGGCAAATGCCAGGTACGCTTCGGACATCGCCCGTATGGCCGTATCCTTGGACCCGAGTTCGACAGTTGCTAGGTAAATGAAATGCCCGTCATCCCTTGAGTAGACTGGATTTTCGGGCATTCATACGCAAAATGGCGTGTATCTATGCTCCAGGGTGGATTTCGAGGAACCTTGGAGG
>Ga0207811_10407_pt1 | contig 21285 bp, 15 predicted proteins | sample CeladaPassaD2F04_FD_187493 | JGI IMG/M metagenome (GOLD analysis project Ga0207811, IMG submission 187493) | Cellulose-adapted microbial communities from the Joint BioEnergy Institute, USA - Passage D2F04 (SPAdes) (version 2) | ecosystem: Engineered > Bioreactor > Continuous culture > Unclassified...
AGAGGTGCCGGCAGACGCGTCCGGTGTGCGGATCAGGGATGCCGAGGGAGCCGAAATCCCGTGTCAGCTCGTCCCGACGCGGATGAACCGCCAGGACGGCCGTATCCAGGCGGGCCGTCTGCTCTTTGAAGCGGCGCCGCCCGCCATGGGATATCAGACATACGCGATCGAGTGCGTCTCTTCCGGCGATGTGCGGACCGGGCCCGGTCCGGACGATCGTCGGGCATTCGCGTTCACGGAAGGCGATCATGTCGTCGTCGTGACGGACCTGTACGACATCCGCCTGGACACCGCCCGCGGCGGGGTCATCACGAGCTGGTACGACAAAGCGCTGAACCGCGCGATCGTGTCCGCCGACCAACCGTTTAACGAATACGCGGGATTTCTCGCGGAGCACGACCGTTGGGCCAGCAGCACGGAAACGCCGGCCGACGTGACGATCAAAGAAAACGGCCCGCTGCGGGTTGTCGTCGAAATCAAGGGCAAGTTCGCGGACGCCGATTTCGTGACCACGTTGTCGGCGGCCAGGGGCCGAAGAAGGGTCGACTTCCACGTCCGGTTTCATTACGGAAGGGAAACGTGGATCGGCCATCCCTGGCGGATGGCGCCCGAGCATCGCAGTACGGAGCGGAGAAAGTCGCACCATTATACGCGGTACAAGCTGCAGGCCCGCTTTCCGATGAAACCGGACGGCCGGCGGCTCTATAAAAACTCCGCTTTCGACGTGACGCTCAGCCGCCACGAAGACACGCACTACGAACGGTGGGACGAAATCAAGCACAATATCATCCTGAATTGGATCGACGTCTACGATGAGCGCAGCAACTACGGGCTGGCCGTGTTTTCCGACCATACGACCGACTATTCGCATGGACCGGACGGCGTGACGGCGCTCACGCTCGGTTGGGGAGGCGAGGGCGGTTTCTGGTGGGCAGCCGTCCTTTGACGGGAATCTCCGAGATGCGGTACGCGCTGGTGCCGCACGGCGAACGCTGGGAGCGCGCGGGCATCCAGCAGGAATGCGCGAACTGGATGCAGCCGCTCGTTCCGATGTACGGCCGCTTGTCCGGCCCGCCTTCCGCGTCGCTTTTTCGCGTGACGGATCCTTCGATCGAAGTTTCCGCCGTATGGCGCAGCGGCGACGATTTGTTCGTGCGGCTGTACAATTCCGGCCCGGAGGCGCGCCGGTTCTCCCTCGTCGTGTCCGGAGAAATGGAAGTCGGCGGCATGTGTCTGACCGAGCTGGACGGCAGATGGAAAGAGGACCTGCAGCCTGCCGAACGGCCGGACCGAAGCCGCGAGGCGGCGCTGTCGCTGGCGCGGCACGGCCTGGTTGCGATTCGACTCCAAGGATTTCGCGCGGCACAGACGAAGTCATAAGATGGGAGCAAAGAATTGAACACGAAAAAAGAAATTTTGTACCTTGTCGAGAAGCTGCTGAGGAAAAAAGATCAATTTCTGTACACGAAAATCGCCGAGATCGAATTCGCCGGGTTTACGACCCGTGAACATTTGACGCTCGCCGAAGCGGAAGCGCAGCCGGTTCTGCCGTTCGCCGAGGGAGACCGGTGGGGCGGCGATTGGACGTACGGCTGGTTCCGGTCGACCGTGACCGTGCCGGAACAGGCCGCGGGCAAGCGGCTCGTGGCCAAGCTGGACTTCGGCTGCGAAGCGACCGTTTTCGTCAACGGCGTCGTCAGAGGGGCGATGGATCTCCATCACCACGAGGTGACGTTGACCCGCAGCGCCCGGCCCGGCGAGCGGTTCGAGATTGTCGCGGAAGCGTATGCGGGCCATTCGGGCAAACAGCCGACGTTCGGGCAGTCGCATCTGTGCGTGGTCGAAGAGGATGTATACCAATTTTTCATCGATCTGGAATGTTTGTTCGACCTCCGCCATCATCTCGACGCCGATTCGCTTCGCGTGGCGGAAATCGACCGCTGTCTGACGCAGGTCATGTCGACCTTTGACATCGGCTTGCGGCAGGATGCGCTGGCGGCGAACGCGAACGCGTGCCGGCGTCTGATGGAACCGCTGCTCGCTTGCGTCAACGGTTCGACGGCTCCCGTGATGTATCTCATGGGACAGTCGCACCTGGACATCGCGTGGCTGTGGCCGATCGAAGAGACGAAGCGGAAAATCGCCCGAACGCTGTCCAATCAGCTCGCGCTGATGGAAGAATATCCGGAATACCGTTATGTGCAGAGCCAGCCTTATTTGTTCCAACTCGTCAAAACGCACTATCCCGAGCTTTACGACCGTCTGCGGAAGGCGGTGCGGGAAGGCCGGCTGATTCCCGAAGGCGGCATGTGGGTGGAGCCCGACACGAATTTGCCCGGAGGCGAAAGCCTGATTCGCCAAATCATGCACGGCAAGCGGTTTTTCCGCGAAGAGTTCGGCGTCGAGAGCGAAATGCTGTGGCTGCCCGACGTTTTCGGCTATTCCGGCAATTTGCCGCAAATCATGCGGGGCTGCGGGCTGAAGTATTTCGCTTCCGTGAAAATGTTCGGCACCTACGACAACGTGGGAGATCCTTTTCCGTACAACACGTTCGTCTGGGAAGGGATCGACGGTTCGCAGGTGCTGGCGCACCTGATGGATTACGGGGATTACTATCCGATCCGCATCACGCCGTCGTATTTGATCCGTCAATGGAAGAACCGTGTGCAGAAGGAGGGCATCGCGACGCGGCTCGTGCAGTTCGGCCACGGCGACGGAGGCGGCGGAGCCAATCGCGACGACATGGAGTTTTTGCGCCGGCTGCACGATTTGGAAGGCGCCCCGAAAGCCCGGAACGAGTCGCCGATCGCGTTTTTCGAAGACCAGATCGAAAGGGGCGTTCCGGACGCCAAATACGTCGGCGAACTGTATTATTCGGCGCATCGCGGCACGTACACGACGCAGGCGATCATCAAGAAGCTGAACCGGAAAACGGAAATCGCCTTTCGCGAGGCGGAACTGTGGGGGGCGGCCGCGCAGCTGCTGCAAGGCCGGGCTTATCCCTACGCGGAACTCGACCGGTTTTGGAAAACGCTGCTGCTGCATCAGTTCCACGATATTTTGCCCGGCTCGTCCATTCATCGCGTCCATGAGGAAGCGCGGGCCGAACTGACGGCGTTGAACGCGTCGGTGCAGGAAACGGCCGGCGCGGCAAGGGATGCGCTCGCAGGCGGTGACGCGGGCCGCATCACCGTGTTCAACTCGCTATCCTGGACAAGGAAGGGGCTGGTCGCCGTGCCCGAAGGAGTGAAAGGCCTTCGCGACGAGAGCGGCAACGCCCTGCCGGTCCAATGCGAGGACGGGATTTGTTATGCCGCGGTTGAAGCGCCTTCCGTCGGCTGGCGCACTTATGTGGCCGATGATGAGGCGGCCGGCGCGGCGCCCGTCGCCGCTTCGGCCGTTCGCGCCTCGGAAACGCGCCTGGAGAACGAATATCTCGCGATATCCGTCAACGAACGGGGCGAGCTCATCAGCATCGTCGACAAGGAGACCGGAACGGAATGGGCGGCGGGCAACTGCAACGTCATGCGGATGTACCGCGACCAGCCGTCCGACTTCGACGCCTGGGAAATCGACCGGCGATACCGCGCGGCGGAACTGGAGCTGGACGCGGATGCGACCGTTTCCGTCCGGGCGAACGGACCGCTCTTCGCCGCGATTCGGGTGGAACGCCGGTTGAACCGGTCGACGATGATCCAGGATATCCGCCTTTGCGCAGCCAGCCGGCGCGTGGAGTTCCATACGACGATTGATTGGCGGGAAACGAACAAGCTGCTGAAGGTGGACTTTCCCGTACGCGTCCATGCGAACGAATCGCTGCAGGAAATTCAATTCGGACACGTCAAGCGTCCGAATCACGCCTCGCGTCCGCACGATGCGGACCGGTTCGAAGTGTGCCATCACAAATGGTCGGCGCTGGCGGAGGCGAACCGGGGCTTCGCGCTGCTCAACGACTGCAAGTACGGCATTTCCGTCAGCGGCGGCACGATGAGCCTCACGCTGCTTCGCGCGCCGACCTTTCCGGACGAGACGTCCGATCAGGGGGCGCACACCTTCACCTACGGCTTCACGGTTTGGCACGGCGCGTTTTTCGACAGTCCGGTCGTGCGCGAAGCCTATGAAATGAATGTGCCGCTGACGGTGGCGCCCAAGGGAGGCTTCCGGGACCGGCAGTCGCTTATCCAGGTGGAAGCGGAAAACATTGTGGCGGAAACGGTCAAGCTTGCGGAGGACGGGTCGGGTCATTGGGTGATCCGGCTGTACGAGAGCAAAGGGGCTTCGGTCCCGTGCACGCTCGCGATGGGCTTGCCTGTCGGTCGAGTATGGGAAACCGATATGCTGGAGCAGGTCAAGGGCGAGCTTCCGCACGCCGGGAATGAGATCCGCCTTTCATTTCGTCCGTTCGAGGTCAAGACGATCCGCGTCGAGCTCCGCGCGGAGTAAAGACTTCTACATGAAGAAACGTTGCTGGCCAGCCTCCGTTAAGAGCGATTCTGATTCGTCTATATTCAAAACGTACCTGGCCAGTCTACATCCGGAAGGAAGTGAATGCGTTGAAAGTCAAACATGGGCAACGGCTGCTGATGATCGGCGATTCCATTACCGATTGCGAGCGGAAACACCCGTACGGGGAAGGGTTGTTTCAAGGAGTGGGGAAGGGTTACGTCGCTTTGGTGTACGCCCTGCTGCAGACCGCGTACCCGGAGCGGAACATCCGCGTGACGAACATGGGCATCGGCGGCAATACGGTTCGGGACCTCAAAGCGCGCTGGAACCGGGATGTGTTGGATTTGAAGCCCGATTGGTTGTCCATCATGATCGGCATCAACGACGTGTGGCGGCAGTTGGACCAGCCCGCCATACCGGAATCCCATGTGGGTCTCGAAGAGTATGAGACGACTCTGGGCGAACTCGTGGACATGACGCTGCCCGGCCTGCAGGGGCTCGTTTTGATGTCGCCGTTCTATATCGAGCCGAACCCGGAAGATGCGATGCGCAAGCGGATGGACGAGTACGGTCAGGCGGTCAGGAGGGTCGCCGAGCGGTATGGGGCGATCTTCGTCGACACGCAGGCCGCCTTTGCTCCCGCCCTGAATTTCATGCATCCGACGGCATTGGCGTCGGACCGCGTCCATCCGTCGCTGGCCGGCCACATGATGATTGCCCGCGCCTTCCTGCAGGCGATCGGGTTTGACTGGAGACGAATGGAGGGCATTTCTCATGACGGCCTCTAGCCCGTATCGAAGAAGCGATGCGCTGGATTTGTCTCCCGCCCGCTGGATATGGCTTCCGTCGCAGCGGACGTTGGCCAATACCTTCGTTTTGTTCAGGCGAACCATCCACGTGGGACAAGGGCTCAGGCAGGCGACCGGATGGATCCTTGCGGACAGCCGGTATCTGCTCAGGCTTGACGGCAAGCGGATGATGTGGGGGCCGGCGCCGTCGGACCCCCGGTGGCCGGATGCCGATCCGCTCGATTTGACGCGGGATTTGCAGGCGGGGGAGCACTCGATCGCCGTGGAAGTGCTCTATTACGGGCATGGCGACGGCACATGGGTGACGGGCAAGCCGGGTTTGCTGTTCAAGCTGCATTTGGTGTACGAGGACGGCAGCGAAGAGCTTGTCGTCTCCGATTCGTCCTGGCAGTGCCGCGTGGACCGGGCGCATCGCCCCGGCCAATACAAGCGTTGGTATTTGCGCAGCCTGCAGGAGGAGTTCGATGCCCGCGCGCATCCTTACGGCTGGGATCGGTTTCGGGATGCCGATGACGGGGGCTGGCTCCAGGCGATGGAGTTGGAAGGATCGGCCCGCAAGCCCGCGGTGTGCACGAGTTACACCGATTATTTGTACGACAGCTGGGGGGGAGGCGAGCCGTCTGCGGCCATCCATCCGCGGCAAATTCCGCTGCTCGAGGAACACCCCGTGCCGGCGGAACGGCTCGCGAAAGCGGCACGAGTGACGTGGAAGCGGAACCCGGAAGATTGGTTCGATTTTCGCGTGCCGGACAGCTTCGAGATCGAGCGGGACGACCCACTGGCCGAACGTGTCGGCAATCAGGCATGGCGGCTTCCTGCGGGCCGGGAAGGGACAGGCCATCTGCTCACGTTCGAATGGAAGGAGCAGCTGGTCGGTTTTCCGTTTTTTCGCATCGAGGCGCCGGAAGGAACGATTGTCGAACTCATTACGCAGGAATCCCACGACCCGGATCGCGCAGACTGGCTGGACACGCACAAATTTTCGTGGTCGAGGTTTATCTGCAAGGAAGGCGGCAACGATTTCGAATGCTTCGATTTCGAGTCGCTGCGCTGGCTGCAGCTGCATATCCGGAATCATACAAGGCCGGTGCAGGTCAGCCGGGTCGCTGTAAGGCGCAGATCCTATCCTTGGCCGAATTCTCCCCGGGTGATCTGCGGCGAGGCTTCGCTGCAGCGGCTTTTCGGCGCTTGTCTCAACACGATGCGCAACAACGCCATGGAGACCGTCGTGGACGGCATGGGCCGCGAACGCCAGCAGTACAGCGGCGATATCGGACATGAGCTGCATGCGATCCGCTACGCTTGCGGAGACATCGCACTGCCGGAACGCTTCCTGCGAACGTGGAGTCAAGGGCTCACGTTGGAAGGGTATTTCATCGATTGCTGGCCCGCCTACGACCGGATCGTGCGCATTCCGCAAAGGCAGGTCGGGCTGACGGTCTGGGGGCCGATTCTCGACCACGGCGTCCAGTTCGTATTCGACAACTGGCACCATTACATGGAGACGGGGCGAACGGATTACCTCGACGAAACGTATCCCCGATTGAAACAGTTCGCGCGCTACCTGGAATCCATCCGGGGAGAGGACGGCCTGCTTCCGGTCGAGAATATCGGCGTTCCGAGCGTGTGGATCGATCATTTGGGCTATCACCGGCAGGCGCACAAGCAGTGCGCGTTCAATTTGTACGTCGTCGGCATGCTTCGCCACGCCATGGTTCCATTGGCGCGATTGAGGCGGGACGAGGAGGAGGCCGACCGGTGCGGCAGCTTCGCCGACGCGCTGCTCGAGCGGACCGTGGAGCGGTTTTGGGATGACGACCAAGGGTTGTTCGTCGTCAACCTTCCCTGGCTCGGGGAGGAGCGGGAGCCGAGGTTGTGCGAACGGTCGCTGGCCTTGTCCCTCCTGTACGATTTGTGTCCCGGCAACCGGACGGAACCGGCGCTGCAGGCGCTGGCGGACTGTCCGGCATCGTTGGGCCGGGCTTATCCGCCCAATGCCGGATGGAGACACCGGGCTTTGGCCAAGATGGACAGGACGGACGTCATTGTCCGGGAATGGCGGGAACGATGGGCCGAGATGGTTTCGGTCCGCCTCAACAATACGATGTCCGAAGACTGGGAGGCGATTCCGGACAGCGATTCGCAGTGGAGCCACGCTTCGGTAGCTCCGTTATACGTGCTGATGATGGATGTGATCGGGCTTGCGCCGACGCAGCCGGGGTTCCGCGAATGCAGGCTGCGGCCGCGGCTCGCCGACCTTCCGTCGCTGGACGTTACGATGTACACCGTCTCGGGGGCGATTCGTTTTCGCTCGGAATACAAGGGGGCGGGGCACGACATCCGCGTCGAACTGCCGCATGGGATGAAACTGGAAACCGACCTGGAGCCGCATGACCGCATCGAGCTGGTGCGCGTGAACGCCGGTCGAAAGCCGGACAAAACTCGTGAATGAATTGGCCGACGTTGTATCGCGACCGGCTGGGGAACGCACGGTTTCTCCGGCCGGTTGTGTTTTCCCGACTGCGAATCAAGTCGCTTCGTCAGCCGCGCATGTCCGGTTTTCTCACGTTTTCTCCTCTTTGCGCTCTTTCCTTCTTTTTGGCCTCTCCGCTGGTTTCATCATTTTCGCATCCCCCAAAGTTTCAAACGAAATCGGTTTGTACGGATGATCCGATCGGCGAGAATGACAGACGATGAGTTTTAGAGGGCCGAGGCCGGACGACAAGATTGTAAAACATATTTGACATCATCGATATCCCTCGATATAATGATGTAAAATAAATTTTACATTTTCGGGAGGTCATCTATGGATCTTTCTTGGATTTCTTGGTTATTCATTGCCATTTTCGTTGTATTGCTTTCGCTGATCGGGTTCATGCTGGTTTCCCTTGCCAAACGGGGGGACGAAAGGAGCCGGTTCATCAAAATGACGGCCATGTCCACCACGTTCCTTTGGACCGTCGTGATTTTGGTGATCGAAACGGTGCGCGTGCAGTCGAGCGATAACGCCGAAACGAGCCCGTTTTTGCTGTTGGTCTTGGTTTCTTTCATTTTTCTTGTTTCCTTGATCGTGTACAAAAGGAAATATGGTGATTTGGGGTGAAGAACCGCATCCGGGAACTGAGAAAAGAGCTGAAAATCTCGCAGGACGAATTGGCCAAATTGTGCGGAGTGTCGAGACAAACGATCAATGCCATTGAAAACGACAAGTATGATCCTTCGCTCGCGCTCGCGTTTAAGTTGGCCAAACATCTGCGCACAACCGTGGACCAATTGTTTATTTTCGAATGATCGCGGAGGGTCGTTCTATCGTCGCCGCAAAGGGACCTGTAAGATCGACCGCTCTGCGCTTTTTTTGGTCACTGTCCAGCTATAGATCCATAGTAAAAACGATGATAAAATTAAGGAGACGTCGGTGGCCCGAATTTTTCCAACAGGTTTCATCAGCCTTATGCGTTGTTCCGATTCTGCCGCTGAGTTTGAACATGAACAATGGATTGAAACCGTGGAGTTGAATTTTGGATGAATTGGCGCATGATCTTGGTGCTCGGAATGCTGCTCGCCGCCGCCGGTTGCGATGGGGATCGCCCGGACGATGCGGCCGGGAATGCGAAGGCGGCGGAAGAAGCATCGGACCCCGCTTACGGGGAGTCGCGCGGATACGGGGAAGATCGTGTTTCCGGCACGGCGGACGGGATGAACGAACCAACCAGCCCCTTTGGCTCACCGGATACGGAAGGTCCCGAAAAGGGAAAAGGGCCGGTCTGCTTGGACGGTTCCGATCATTTCACAGAATTGACGTTAGCCGAAACTGACGACGGATTTGAGTTAAAAAGTGCCGACGCGGAATCGCCATTCGTGATGCAGACGCTGCTCTTGCCGAACCGGGATGGGGAGAACGAAGTCGTGCAGATCGTCCGGCGTCTTTCCGAAGGGGAGGTGACGCTCTACCGGAAGGATGCGGTGGTATTCGATTTTGCCGACCGCAATGTGCCGGCCTGCCAAGGATACCCGCTGTTCGAAGCTTATGTTGACGACGTGTACAACGTCGACTCGGTTGCGGAAGCCTACGGTTTTCTTGATGCGGATCGCCTGCTCTATGTGGCCGCTGTCGGCGACGATCCCGCGACAAAGATTCATTCATATCGGGTGCAGACGATCAATATCCGCACCGGAGCGATCGAGGTGTTGTTCAACGACATTCCGGGCGCCCCGACGGACGATTTCTTCGCGAAAGGTTGGCTGACGGCGGATCGGGGCACCCTGGTGCTGAATACTTATCATACCGGCATGTTATGGACATTCGATCTCGTGAAGCGGGAGGTTCGAAAGTCCGAACGGAGTTTCCCGCACTTTTGGCCGGTTTTCAATACCGTGCCTTCACCGGACGGGGAATTGTTTTGGTACACGGCCTCCTCGGATCGCAAATATCGTCTGTATACGTTGGATGGGGAACTCCTCGCCGAACTGCAGCACGCCGGAGACTATGAAGATTATCCGCCGCTCCGTTGGTCGCCGGACGGACGATATGCCGCTCGATCGTATATGCGGGAACATCGCGGGGAACATGATGCCGACTCGATCGTGACGCATGACCTGGTGCCGCAGGGCATTCAATTCGTGGATCGTCGCGGAAAAATTCAGCGCACCGTCGAAACGTCCCCGGGATCGGGGGAATATTTGGAATTGGCCGCCTGGATCGATGGCGGTGCGGAAGCGCTCATCCATGTGTTCAAATGGGAGTCGGTCGAATCTTCGCCGGATGAATCGACCATCAGGACGATCCGCTACGAGCGATTGCGGCTGGACACCGGGGAACGCATCGCATTGGAAGTCGTGGACAACCCGATGGAGGGGCAGAACGTCGTGTATGTACCGCCGTTGCAGAACGGGCCGCTCTACCGGATTGATACCGAGAACCACCGGATCTACCGGGAGCCTCTTGTCGGTGTGGCGTGGCCGAACGTCACGGATGCGAAGTGGGCGTGGTACGCCATTGACGAGGAACGGGGGAACAGCGTGTTGTTTCGTCTCGACCCAGAGCGGGGCGTTGTTGCTCAGCGGTTGGAGGTGCCTCCGCGCTGGCCGGACGCTATTGTTGATCAATGGTTTGTTTCAGGCTCCTCCTATGTCCGGATCATACCGTGAAGCGGCGGAAGATGTCCTAGCGGATTTAGGGGCCCGTCATTGTGCAATACGGCCCCAGATCATGATATCATGAAATGAGAAGCTTATACGCGAATACGGTCCCCGTACGTGCCTTACGCCCCCCTGTTGCGGCGTATGAAAGCGGTTAACTACTTGTGAACGAACGGATCGACTATATTGATATGTCATTGAAAATTCCCTCTTTCCCATATATGATAGACCGGTAAGTAAAAGCGGGGAGAGTCGTTACCATTGCAAAGAAGGCACGATATCGATTGGTTGCGCAATATGGGGATTTTGCTCCTGTTCCCGTTTCACACCGCAAGAATTTTCGACGTATGGGATCCGTTCTATGTGAAAAACGATGTGGAAAGCTGGGCGTTAAGCGGGTTTATCGCGCTGACAAGCTACTGGTTTATGCCGCTTTTGTTTTGGCTGGCCGGTTCGGCAAGCTGGTATGCGCTGCAGCGCCGGTCAGACAAGCCGTACATCAAGGAACGTTTCTCCAGATTGTTGATTCCGCTGATTGCCGGCACTTTGCTCGTTGTGCCGCCGCAAGGCTATTTTGCATTGAAGACGCATGGCGGAGAGCCGGGAAACTACCTGGATTTCCTGCTTGATTATTTTCCCGATTTCAGCGATTTGTCCGGATATTTCGGTTCATTCACGCCTGCACATTTATGGTTTATTTTGTACTTGTTTGCCTTCTCTTTGATCGCGCTGCCGTTGTTCAGATGGTTGGCGCAACATCAAGACAGCGCCTCTGTCCGCAATGTGACGCCAATGTGACGCGGTTGTTAAGCCGTTCGCCTCTCTTTATTGCGCTGATTGTTCCGTTGACGGCTTTGCAGGCTTTGCCGGCGCCGGGTGGACAAAACCCGTTTTACTATTTTTTTATCTATGTCACAGGATTTCTGGTATGTATGCCGACTGTTGCCGACGTGTTGGCGAAGTGTCGTTTGCCAGCTCTGCTGACTCTCCTGATCACGGTTCCGGTATGGCTTTGGATGATGTTTCGTTTTCATGGAGTGGCCGATTTTTCCGCCATCGATATTCTCCTTACACTGCTGCGGACCATCAACGTCTGGCTGACGTTAATCGTGATCGCAGGTTATGGAAGCAAGCTGCTGAATTTCCGCCACCCATGGCTGACTTACGCCAATGAAGCGGCCTTCCCGATCTATATCCTTCACCAGACCGTGATCGTTGCGATCGGTTACTATGTTGTGCAGTCGGATTGGAATCTTTTTGCAAAGTTTATGGTTATCCTGATCGGCTCCTTCGCTGTGTCATGTATGTTGTATGACGGGCTCATCAGGCGGATCGCTGTGCTGAGATGGCTGTTCGGCATCAAACGAGGTACGCAGAAGTGAAGAAAGCGAAAGCGGGAGATTCCAAACCTCTCGCTTTCGCTCTTTGTTTGGGTGATATGACGATCGTTCCGGATCAGCCGGCATCGGCAATTAAGGCCGCATGCGCGTTTTTAGCTTCGTATCGTCTTCAGTGCGGTACTCCAAGCGACCACTTGATCCAACATGTCTTGGACGGATTTTTCTTGAAACGGAGCGGGGTGGAACGTCTCGAAATGGATAAAATCCGTGTAGAGGGAGATTCGCACCTGAGTTCGCACATCGGCGATCTGAAGTTCCGCCAGGATCATGCGCAAGCTTTCCGCCGCGCTTGCCCCGCCGGTTGCGCCGTAACCGACGATTCCCGCGGCCTTGTTGTTCCATTCGTGGTATAAGAAATCGATCGCATTTTTTAAAGCGCCGGGGATCGAATGATTATATTCGGGCGTGACGAAGATGTAGCCGTCGAATTCGCTGATTTTCTTCGACCATGCTTTCGTATGAGGCTTCGAATATTCTCCGAACGCGGCCGGCATAGGTTCATCCAGCAAGGGGAGACGGTATTCGGCAATATCCACCAATTCAAACTCGGCGTCCGTGCGCCGCTTCGCCAGATCGTGCACCCACTTGGCAATGGTGTCTCCAATGCGGCCGGGGCGCGTGCTGCCTACGATAATTCCGATTTTCACCATTATGCATTCCTCCTGAAATATCGATAGTAAACCCACATAAGTGCAGCAAGCAGAGCGGCCAGCAAGAGGAAGATATTGCTGAAAATCGCTCCGGCCGCATGCACATGGAAGGGATTCCATCGCGGCACTTGACCCAAATCCACGATTCTGCCGTAAAGACCGGACGCAATCGCCCCGGAGATGAAATTCATCATGGAGAGCAGCCCCATCCCAACGCCGTTTTGTTCCTTCGGCAACATCTTGGAAATGGAATTCGACATGGAGATCATGACGAACGTCATGCCCAAATGACCGAATATCAAAAACAGCGCGATCAAGACGGCGGATTGGCCGATGAAGGTTGACAGCAAAATAAAGCAGCCCATCAACAAACCGACGGCGATGAAAAAAAGATAGGCGTTGCCCTTCGCATCGGCAATTTTCCCGCCTTTTCTCCCCCATATGGCTGATGCGACAGCGCCGGGTACGAGCGCAAAACCGATCCAACCGGCGGAAAGTTCATAGATTGTGTCCAGGAGCAACGGGCTCAAGAAATGAATGGAGAAGCCGATTCCGCCAATCAGAAAGGCGATCGCAATGCCAAGTGTGTAGTGTTTGTTGCGAAACAGTTTCGGGGCGATAAACGGGTCTGTGAAGGATCGGATTCTGACAATAAACAAGATCAGGCTGACGAATCCGACCAGTGCAAACCATAAGTTCCCTGTTGTGATGCAGAGCAGCAGCGAGGCGACAATAGCGGCGAACAAGCTTCCCCCCAGCCAATCCATTTTGCCCGGCGTCACTTGATCAACCCCCAGATACCGTCTATAGAAGGGGAGGGTGAGCAAAAGGACGAAAGGAGTGCAGAATAACGACCTCCAATCCATGATGCTGAGAATGAACGCCGACACGACGGGACCCAACGCGCCGCCGATCGCAAGTCCCGTGAACGCTGTGCCGAGCGCTGAACCGCGTCGTTCGGGCGGAAAGTAGCGAAGCGGGATCAGCATGGCAGCGGCGGGAATGCTGGCAGCCCCGACAGCCTGAATACATCTTCCGGCAAGTACGCCCCAGAAGGCTTGTGCGGTAAAGCCGACGACCGAACCCGCAGCGAATAACAGCAGGCCGAATGTCAGCAAATTTTTCAACTGATAACGATCCGCGAGCTTGCCGTAGACAACAGTCCCGATCCCATAGATCAGGGTATAGGCGGAAGTAACCCAACTGACTTCGGCATTCGTTACCATGAATTCTTCACGGATCTCGGGCATGACCAAGTTAAACATCAGCACACTCATCACGGAAAAAGTCAGAGTGAGCATGACGACGTACATTAATTTCTCTCCGGCTTGTTTCGGAACTCCGGTCTCCATTTTGAATCACCTCCCTTCTCTCGATATGACAGTCACCACTGACTGACATTTTCATTATAAAAAATCAGGGCAATAAAGCCCTGGCAAAAAGCCGCACTTTATCTTCGATCAACTTGTCAAACGAAATGCTTGACAGTATGGGGTCTTCGTTCATTCTGCCGATGGCCGCACCGTAGTTCATATAAATAAAAGCGAGTGCCGTCGACTCGGGATCGGTATCGATCATCTTGCCTTCATCCATCATCTGCCGGAAATATTCGATTAGCAGGGATTTTAGCTGCTGAGGGTGCTTATGGGTTCGTTCGTGAAAGCCCGGGAGGTTGCCGCCGTCCTTCAACATAATCATGATCAATTTTCGATTGCGGAACATGATCGTATGGTAACTCCGTGCAATCGTCAGCAGGTCGGCATGAAGATCCCGAATGATTCGGTTCTTGAACAAATCTTTCATTTCATCCGCGTAGTGAAAATGATGGAACGCGGATTCAAGAAGATTTTGTTTGCTCTTGAAATGCCGGAACAACGTTTTCTCGCTATATCCTGCCAGTTCGGCGATCTCTTGCGTCGTGACGCCGTTGTATCCTTTCTCGGCCATCAGTTCGACGGCGGCTGTCATGAGCTTGAGAGCGGTGTCCGATTTGATATGAGCAGTCATGAGACGATTCCCCTGCCTAACCGACATGACAGTCAGTGGTTACTGACATCCAGTATAAAAATGATGCGGATTGTTGTCAAGGAAATGATCAGCATTTGGGTTTACATGGGGAAGTCCCGATTTGTGACCGGAAACGCCATCATGTTGTCGTCCCATGTCCAAGCGACGATTCCTGACGGCATGACGATATTCGCTCGGTGTGCTTCCGACGATTCTTTTAAATAATGTGATGAAATACGGGGTATTGGGGATGCCTACGGATTTGGCAATTTCGCGAACCGTAAGGTCGGTTTCCCGTAAAGCTTGGATCGCCTTTTCGATTCTCCGTTTTTGAATGTATGCGGCAGGGGTGATCCCTTTAATTCGTTTAAATGTTCGGTGCAGATGATACGGACTTCCGTGACATTTTTCCGCGATCGTTTGCAACGTAAGCGGTTCGGCATAGTGGGTGCGGATATACTTGGCGATCTGTTCCACCCAAGCTTGATCCGGCAAACGTTCATCCGTCGGCTTGCATCTTTTGCAAGGACGGAAATTGGCCTCAAGCGCCTCTTGCGCATTTTGAAAAATATAAACATTTTCTTTATTGGGAACTTTGGATTTGCAAGAAGGTTTGCAGAAAATCCCGGTTGTGGCAACCGCATAAATAAACCGATTGTCGTAGGAACGATCGTTATTCACAATGGCCTTCCATAGTTGGTGGGGATCCGGTCGCCTTTCATCTTCATCGCCTCACGATCACCTCGTTTTCATTATATCCTTCCGTATGCTGAATGGAAGTCGCCGCGAAGAGAAAAGCAAAATATTGAAATGGCGCGGAATTGGAAGGCAATATTTTGAAACGGTCCTTATGTTACAACAGAGGATGATAACCTCATCAGACGATGAGGCTATGAAAAATGCCTTCCGCAAAAAAGAGAGGTCGTTCAAAGTGAGAAACAAACCCGGTCGACGAATCTACTGGTCCATACTTGCCAATGCGGATTGGAAGCTGCATGTAGCCGCTACGGACGAGGGACTTTGTTTTGTAGGCGCGCATCATCAGCCCCTGGATGAATTGACGAAATGGGCAAACCGCCAGTATCCAAGCCATCGCGTGATCCGGAATGATGAAAAGCTGAGTCCTTATATCGCGGAATTAACCGAATATTTGCAGGGGACGCTTAGGCAATTCACCGTCCCCGTCGTCCTCCGGGGAACGCCTTTCCAACAAGCGGTATGGCAGGCGCTCCGCGACATCCCGTACGGACATACCCTATCCTATTCGGACATTGCCGGGCAAATCCGAAACCCTGCATCGGCTCGGGCTGTCGGCAACGCGATTGGCGCTAACCCGTTGTTGATCGTCGTACCCTGCCATCGGGTGATCGGGAAAAACGGGGCGCCGACAGGCTATCGCGGAGGTATCGACATGAAAATGAAGTTGTTGCGGCTGGAACGAGACGGCATGCCATGAAAAGGGGGGCTTGCAGCAGATTTCATTTCCTGCGTTTCATGCTCCGCAACACATGTTTGGTTTCCGAATCCACACGCAAGGATTCGATGATTTTTTGCAGCGCCTTGTTATAGGTGAAATCATCCAGCGTATTGTTCTTTAAAAACGCCATGGTCGGTTCGGGATACTTGACATAGCAGACCGAGATCGCCCAAGCCACCGCCATCTTGACATAATAGCCCTCGTGGCGAATGCGGTCCATCCATTGCAGAACCCGTTCGATGTATTCGTCTTCCACAAAATAGAGAAGCAGCATGACCACGCCGAAACGAATCTCGTATTCTTTGTCGGATGACAAATAAGGCTGCAAAAAGTCCCACATGAGACTCCTGTAATTTTTCGTAAACTTTAACCCCGTGCAAAAACTGTCGCATACGGACCAATTGTCGATGCGGGGCACAAAGTCGGCGACATAACGCAGCCTTTCTTCGATATCCGTCTTTGCGTAGCCGATGACCAATCCCTGCAGCATCGTTTCTTCAAAATACCGGTTATCCGCCTGCGCCAGATACGTGCGCCAGTCCCCTTTGGCGATATTCTTCGCCAACTTGCGCAGTTCCGGCAGCCGAACGCCCAAAATGTTGTCCACATTCGGGATCAAGGACGACGAGAACTTCCGGTATTCCTCATCCGCCATTTCCATTAACTGTTTTCTGATCGATGGATTCACGAGAGGACCCCTTTCCTTGTGATCCGCAGCTTTATCGCTTTCTGCTTGCCGAAAACTCGTAATCTTAATATAACTCAAAAAGCCGCACCATGTTCAAAACTTCGAATATAACCGCAACATTGTGAAACTTTAAGGTTCCTGATGGTTTTCTCGGAAAACGGCGAAACATGTTTCAAATCAAAGCGGGAACAGAGCGTCCCTTTGAACGCCCTGTTCCCGCTTGATGTTTGGATGATGCGCTGGTTACTCGTCCATGAGTTCGAGTTTGATGGCCAGACGTTTCAGCATGACTGCGGCTTGCGCCCGGGTCACATGGGCTTGCGGCGCGAAGACGTCTTGGCTGACGCCGTTCATGATGCCTTCGCTGACCACAACGGCGGCTGCGTTTTGCGCCCAATCGCTGATCGCCGCCGCGTCGGCAAATCGCCGCAGCGCTTCCGAAGCGCCGGCTGCGCGTTTCGCTCCGACGAAATCGATTGCGCGTTTCGCCAGCACGGCCATTTGTTCGCGGGTGATCGGCGCATTCGGCCGGAACGTGCCGTCCGCATAGCCTTCGATCAGCCCGGCCGCCGCTGCCGTCGCGACGGCGCCCGCATACCAGTCGGTGCCGCGGACGTCGCGGAACGCCGGGGCGCCGTCCGTTTCGGTCAGGCCGAGCATGCGGACGAGCAGTGCGGCGAATTCGGCGCGCGTGACCGCCCGTTCCGGTGCGAATCGGTCGGCCGAAACGCCCTTCACGAGCATTTTCGAGGCGAGCCGCTCAATGTCGGCCTGCGCCCAGTGGCCTTGGATATCCGCAAACGTTTTGTTCAGCTGCACCACCGCGTAGATGCTGTTCCCCGTCCGTTTGATGATGACGGTCGTCGATGCTCCGTCCCGTTCGAACAGCGCCGGAACGAAGGTCATTTCCCCCGTTGCCGGATCGACGACAACCGCCGTCGCGCCGTCCGATACCGCCTGCGGGAGCGTGATCGTACGGGTCACATACCGCGTGCCGAAGTCGGAAATTTCCAGCCGTTGATCGCCGGACACCGCGGTCAGGCGGAACGCGTAAGCGTCGCCGATCACTTGGCCGCCTTCCGACGCCACGATCGCCGCGATCGCCTCGGCGTCCGAACCGGTGATTTTCTCGATCGAGACGGTCAGTTGGAGGTTTTCCGGCGACACGCCCAATTGCTCGGCGATCGCATCGACGTCGATCAGATCGGCCGGCAGCCGGTACTGGACATTGCCCGCTTTCACGGTCAGGATCGCGCCTTCCAGCGTTTCGCCCACTGCGGCCAACGCCTGGGCGGGAACGGATACGTTGACGATAGGCTGGTCGGACTGCACGTCGACGATCAGTTCTTTCGCTTCCGTCCCTTGCTGTTTTAACGCCTCGGCGGCCTCAAGCAGCGCGTCCGCATCGACCGTCACGGATGCGACCGTTCTGCCGTTTTCGTCCGTCGACTCGACGATGTCGACCGGTACGACGACGCCGTTTTCAACGAGTTCCGGTTTGGCCGGCGCAGGCGCGGGATAGTAAGGTCCGGGCTGCGGGCCGGACGATCCCGGTTGGTAGGTCATCCGGATCGTCTTCACGTTGGTCTTGAAACCGTCGACATACACTGCGAAGGTCACGGTGTTTTCGCCTTGCTCCAGTTGGACGCTGCCCGTGAAATCCCCGTTCTCTTCGACCGACGCGGCGCTTCCGTTCAAATTCACGACGATCGACGAGCCCGCGCCCATCACTTTCACATTGCCGGCAATCGTGGGATTGGCGGTCGACACCGTTTTTCCGTCATAATCCAGGAATCCCGTCAGCACGGCCGACCGAACGTCGTCCCCGACTTGGAACACGTTGGCGAGCAGCTGGCGCTTCGTTCTCACCGCGTTTTCGTCCTGGGCGGAGATGACGATGCCGCCCGGAGGAATCGGGCTGTTGTTGTCTTCCGGCTGGGTCCAGTTCCAGTTTTTCGCCTGCTCTTGGTTGACGATTTTGGTCACTTTGCCGGACGCGTCGACGACGACTTCGACGCCGTATTTGCCGGTGCCGGTAGTCGGCCCGAATTCTTCGTTGTATACGTTCAGGTCGCCGAGGTTCCGGTTGACGTTATAATACGTGCCTTCAATGAACGATTCCGGATCTCTCGGGTTGCTGATGCCGATCTGATAATCTTTCACATACGGTTCGTTGCGAATGGAAGCTTTCACAATCGGCCAGTTGGCCAGCGACGCGTCGAACAGCATCAGTCCGTCGGAACTGTTCAGCGCGCTTTGGAAAATTTCCCGCTGCAGCGACGGATCCTGCAGATCGGCGAGCGCCATGCCCGCATACAGCGGCACTTCGCCGTTCGTCACAATCGTGTCGATGGTGATGTACCGTTGAATTTGCTGTACCGTGGTGTAGTACGTGCCGACCATCAGGAAATCCATGTACCCGATATAACCCGTTTTGTAATATTCGGGCGTATAAATGCTGCTCGTCGGGAAGCGGAGGCGGCTGTCGTAACGGAAGTTGGTGCTGCCCCAGTTGACGCCGTTCAAATAATACGATTCATACCACGCGCCGACGTAAGCGGACAGTTGAATCGGTTTGTTTTTCAGGTTGGTGTAGCGGTCCACCAGATCGCGCGTTTCTTGTACGAAGCTTGTGATCGTTTCGGCGCGGAACTCCCACCAATCCTGAATCAGCGGACCGTCCACGCGATTGTTGTTTTCGTAATGGAACACATCGTCCGGCCATTTGTTCAGGCTCTTGCCGCGCTTCTGCAGGAACGCCTCGAATTTCGCTTTCGTTTCGTCGCTGAAATCGGCGGTTTCGTTGTCGTAGCGTGCGCGGTCGAGCATGATGCCGTCGACGTCATAGTTTTTCAGCACTTCTTCGAACGTTTTCAATTGGAACTCGCGAACTTCGTCGTTGGCCGGGTTGACGAACAGCACGAGCGCGCCGTTGGAATCGCCCTCAAGTCCTTTTTTGCCGTATGTGCTTTCTCTCAGGCGCTTGATTTCCCCGTTGTCTTCCGGGCGGTACACGCGCTCCTCCCAGTCCAAATGATCGTCGATGATCGCGAACTCTTTCATGGCGATCGACCCTTCGGCGAACACGTTCAACGCCGCATGCACCTTGAGGCCGAGATCGTGCCCGTGTTTGACGAATTCCTCGAGCAGATCGAGGTTCGGATTGGCTCCGGCTCTGGCCGGCGCTTTCATCTCGCTGACGTAAGGCCGGTTGGTCAAATCGTTCTTTTTGTAGGACACGAAACCTTCGACGCCTTTGACGTCAAAGGCGATGTCCGTCACGCCGGCGTCTTTCGCCTTGCGCAGGAAGTCCAGCACGTTTTGGCTCGTATGGAATTTCCGCGCGTTCGACGCCTGGTCCACCCAAAGGATGATCCGTTTTTCGCTCGGCAGGGATGGACGGCTGTATACGATGACCGTCTGCGTATCGATTTTGTCATCGTCTTTGAACAATTCGACGTCGATATAGTTGGCGCCTTCCGAAAGGGGCGTTTCGAAGCTGAACGTGCCGTCCGGCTGCAGCGCGACCGTTTGTCCGCCCACTTTCAGGTATGCGTTTTCATGATTCGTGACCTTGCCGGTAATCGTCGTTTTCGTCCCGGAGATCGTGTACATGGGCAAGTTGTCGATCGTAAGCCGCGGGGTCGGGCCCTTGCCGGTCATGAGGTCGGTGATTTGCACGATCTGCCCGTTTTTGAGCAGTTTTACCTCTGATCCGACTTTGAATTTGGTCGCCAGGAACTTTTTGATGTCATACGTGTTATAGCTGGTGTCCTGCGCCATGACGACATATCCGCCCGGCGGGATTTCCAATTCCGTCGGCTCGCTGATCCAGTTCGGTATCTCGCCGTTCGGTCCCGCCGGATTGATGATCTTCGTGACGACGCTGTTCTCATCGACCTGGATGGCGACATTATATCGCGGAATCGTAATCTTGTCCGCGTACTCGGGCGTAAACAGGGCGATCACGTTGTTGATGGACGAAATGTCCGTGTCGATGTAATCGATTCTTTTCCTCGGTCCTCTCGTCGTAATCGTTTTGTCTGCCGGAGGCGCTTCGATTTCAATCAGATCGCCCTCTACATACACGACGTGGATCGTTTTTTCATCCAGCAGCGTTCCTTCTTGGAACAGCCGGACGGAAACCTCGTTGTTGCCGGGAACGAGCGAGACCGTATGGCTGAACGAACCGTTCGTCTGAATGGTGACGTTGGTTCCGTTCACCTGGACGGACAGATCGCCGTCGGGATCATACCTCTCCACGGTCCCGTTGATGGTGTGAGTGTCCGTCGTGACGGTAACGTCGGAATCCCCCGACAGTTTCAGGTATGGCTGCAGGAAGTCGGCGGCCGTTACCCTTTGACCTCCTCTTTCGAGAAAGATGGCGCTTTCATTTCGGAATTCATAAAGCGACTTCCGCTGCGGATTGTTGCTCCAGGAACCATCGCTTGCGATCAGCACAAAACCGTTGTTCGGGATTAGGATGTACTTATCTTCTTCCCAGGGGGTGCTTGAGGTTACCGGCAATGAGAGAGGACCGACGACTTCTTGAATCGTCCCATCCTCATTGACCGAAATCGCCACATTGAACCCGAATTTCGAAAGCCTATAATAACGGGGCATTGTTGCTAGAAGGTCAGCATCAGTCTTGCAAAAATGTGGATAATTT
>Ga0207811_10410_pt1 | contig 21118 bp, 16 predicted proteins | sample CeladaPassaD2F04_FD_187493 | JGI IMG/M metagenome (GOLD analysis project Ga0207811, IMG submission 187493) | Cellulose-adapted microbial communities from the Joint BioEnergy Institute, USA - Passage D2F04 (SPAdes) (version 2) | ecosystem: Engineered > Bioreactor > Continuous culture > Unclassified...
CCCATCTATGCGAAACCAATGGGGCTACGCCCTCCACATGTGATGAGTCCTACCCCAAAGGTGTGCGAAATCCTGCGAATGAATGAGCATTCGTGAGAAAACTCCTTAAACACGAGGGACGGACACCCGTGACCGTTACCGTTCGCCAAACGAGAAAAAAACGCTGTAACGGACGCCCGTGTCCGTTACAGACAGCTCCCCGTCGAGTCCATGTCACAACGAATTTACATCCCATATCGGAAAACGTTAAAATAGAGGACAAGTTTCTACGAGCAAAGGAGCCCTCCGGTATGCGCAAAATCGGACGAAACGATCCCTGCCCCTGCGGCAGCGGCAAGAAGTACAAAAAATGCTGTCTTCCGCTTGACGAAGAGAGCAAGATTATCCGGCTCAAGCAGGAATCGGCGCCCAATGAAATTTCTGATGACAGGACGATCAGCGAGGACGATGTCCGTTTGCTGATCGAGGACAGACTGTTTTGGGACGTTCCGGTCTATCAACAGATTGCCCGGGATGTCACCGCGTTCGCGGACGAATCGTACAGCTGGGAGGACATCGCGGGCATGGTCCTGACATGGCACGCTTACAGTCAAATCGAGCAGCCGGTTGTTCGAAAAAAAGAAGTGTATCTGGCCGCCGTGGAATATGGCTATGCGGTGATCTCCCTAAGATGGGACGTGACCCAGAAAATGCTGGCGGACAAATACGGTGTATCCGTCAGTTCCGTTTCCAAAAAGGCCGATGAAATCGTGACCGTGGCGAGAGAAGTTTTTTTGGACGAATCCGAAGATGATTTCGAAATGGAAGGCTTGGATGAAGAAGAACTTGAACGGCTGCTCGAAATTCTCGAGGACGTCCCCGTGGCAAAACGGGCCAAACTACCGTCGATGCTGCGCAAAATGAAAAAAAATCCACGATTTTGACCAATGTTGCAGCTGCAAGTCGGCCGTTGGTCCGTTCTCCCCTTTCCCAAACAGGAGTACAGTTTGAATGTGATCCACTTGTGATTGGCCGGGGTGCTACTTGCGTTGCCGATGCTTGACGAGGTCGGCGGTCGGTTGACGTGAAAACCGGCCAATGAGTCCTCCCTTTTGATGGGAGCGGGATGAAAGTCGACCTACATCCAATCCTTACAGGGATGATGTCTGTACATCGATCAGAACATCATCCCTGTGTTTCGTTATTTCACCCGGTCGCCTTGCGCTTTGGGTTGAAAATGAGCCAACAAATCGATCATCATGTCTTTGGTGAACGCTCCCTGAGTTTGGATCTCGTAATATCTGTTTCCGCGTTCTCCCCGCCACAACTGATCGTGATAATAACTCCACTTAATATCGTTGATGAGGAATGTTTCTTTCGCCTCGGGTTCGACAAAGTCGGGATCCAATTTCAAGATCAGGGAAGTTTCGTCCACATATTCACGGATGTATCCGGGTGTGAACATGGAAACGGCGGAAATTTCCTTGTCTTTGGCATACTGATGAACAAACAGAAATCCTTGTACGGTCATCCCGTCTTGCTCCACATCGGCTTCAGGAACCCGGTAATACAAATTGGCGATCGCCGGTCCGCCTTTTTCATGGAATGCGGCACCCGGTGATGATGCGGCGAAATGTGCTCCGACGCATGTTTGGGGATGCAACCTTGAGCAGACCCTTCCCGATATTCAAGGGGGGTCTGCTTTTGCATTGGAAGCGCAGTTGACTTGCAAAAGTAAAAAAAGAACAGGAACTGATCAAATTATCCCATTATGCCCGGTATGCGCCGGTGATTATAATGAGTCGTAACCAAATCATACCAAGGGTGCGCAACGGGTGAAAACGATGGCCAAGCCAAAGAGCGGTTCCGCCAGATGGAAAGAAGATCTCGCGGGATATTTGTTTGTGGGGCCGATGCTGCTCGGAACGCTTATTTTCACGGTGCTTCCGGTCGTGGCGTCGCTGTTGCTCAGCTTCACGGAATGGAATTTTCTCGCCGGCTTTTCCCGCGACGCGTTGACTTTCGTCGGTTGGAAAAATTACCGGCTGTTGTTCCAGGATCCGATTTTTACGAAGTCGCTGATGAACAATTTCCTGTTCATCTTGCAGGTGCCGATCGGCATGGCCGTTTCCCTGCTGATCGCGTTGATCCTCAACAAACAGGTGTATTTCAAGGACTTTTTCAAAATCGTCTACTTCCTACCGTTCATTTCCAGTGTGGTGGCGGTTTCCGTCGTATGGATGGTCATGTTTCAACCGTCGTTCGGTCCGATCAACCAGTTTCTGCAGTCCATCGGCATCAGCCATCCGCCGCGTTGGCTGGGCGATACGACGACCGCGCTGCCGTCCATCATGATGATCGTGATCTGGTCCGGCATCGGGTTTAACTTGATCATTTACTTGGCGGGAATCAAGAACATTCCCAAGGAACTGTATGAAGCCGCTTCCATCGACGGGGCCGGGGCGTTCATGCAGTTTCGCAAAATCACGCTGCCCTTGATCACGCCGACGACGTTTTTCTTGCTCATCACGGGCTTGATCAGCTCCTTCAAAGTGTTTGACATTATCAACGTCGTCACTCAGGGGGGACCGGCCAACTCCACCACGGTGATGGTGTATTACTTGTACCAATCGGCTTTCGTCAATCTGAAGATGGGATATGCGTCGACGATCGCCTGGATCCTGTTCCTCATCATCTTTGTCATCACGTTCATTCAATGGCGTCTGCAAAACAAGTGGGTCCATTACTAGGAGGATCAATGCAAACGAGAACGCGTTTTGTCAAATTGCTGATGACGATCGTCATGGGGCTGTTCGGGATCGTGATGGTGCTTCCGTTTTTGTGGATGCTGTCCACTTCGTTCAAACCGGAATCCGAAGTGTTCACCTATCCGATCGAGTGGATTCCCCGGACGTGGCATGCGGTGGAAAACTACCGCGAGGTGCTGTTCGGCAAATATCCGTTCTTTCTGTACTATTGGAACTCCATTCAAGTCACCGTCGGAACGACTTGTTTGTCGATCTTGGTTTCCAGCATGGCCGCGTACGGATTTTCCAAAATCCCGTTTCGCGGAAACCAGGCGCTGTTTTTCATCGTGCTCGCTTCGGTGATGATTCCGTCGCAGGCGACGCTGGTGCCGCAGTTTTTGCTCTACCGCTATATCGGTTTGTTCGATACGTTTATCGGCCTGATTCTTCTGAACAGTTTCAGCGTGTTCGGCACCTTCTTGTTGCGCCAGTTTTTTCTGGGAATCAACAACGAATATTTGGAGTCGGCCAAAATCGACGGGGCGGGGCATTTCACCATCTTCGTCAGAATCGGGCTGCCGCTGCTCGTTCCCGCGATCGCCACATACGGCATTCTCCGGTTCATATGGACCTGGAACGATTACCAGAATCCGTTGATCTTCATGCGGTCGGCTCACAAAATGACGCTGCAAGTGGGACTTGCCCAATTTTCCGATCTGATGGGGGTTCATTATTCGCTGTTGATGGCGGGTTCCGTCGTTGCGATCCTGCCGCTCCTGATCATTTTCATCATCGGCCAGAAACAGGTGATTGAGGGCATTCAGGCAGGCGGTTTGAAAGGATAACGATTCGGCGCCCAAATGAAGTTTATAAATATAGTTTTCAAATGAAGTTCCATATGAAGTGACATCCAAAATAAGGAGGAGAACAGTATGGCAAAAAAGTGGTTGGTCCTGGTCGTCGCCATTCTGGTGTTGGCGGCGGGTTGCGGACAGAATAGCGGCACCGATCGGAAACAGAACGGTTCGGCCGCGGGCGGCGGAGAACAGCAACAGCAAAACAACGGGGGCGGCGGCAGCGCGCCGCAAAAGGAAGTCACGATCAAATTCCATCACTGGTACGACACCGAAGATGAACGATTGGACAAAGTCATCGAACAGTTTGAACGGCAAAATCCCGGCATCAAAGTGGAATCCGTCCGCCTCGACCCGAAAGGCTCGGCGGAATCGATGCAGGCGCTCGATCTGCTGGCCGCGTCGGGCGAACCACTGGATGTGATCATGCAGCCCGGACTGAACGATTTTGTCAAACGGGTGGGCATGGGGTTGTTTGAACCGCTGAACGAGCACCTGGATGCCATGGGCATCGACATGAACGAAGAATTCATTGTGGACACCAGCTTCGACGGCGTGTACTACGGATTCCCGGTGCACTATTTGCCGTGGATCACCATTTTGAACAAGGAATTGTTGGACAAGGCCGGGCTGGACGTGCCGAAAGACTGGACTTTTGACGATTTTACGGAATACGCCCGGAAGTTGACGGACGACACCGGGGAAGGCATGGACAAGCAGTACGGCACGTATTTTCCGCGAGAACACAGCCAGTTGTACTACATGGCGCTTTTCAACCAGCCGAACATCAACGCCCTCGTGTCTCCCGACGGACGCACGTCCCATGTTACGCATCCGGCCGTCCGAAAATCGCTGGAAGTGCTGCAGCAGGTGGAAATGATCGACAAATCGGCGCTGTCGTTTTCCGACCGGATTTCGCTGAACCTGCATTATGCGTGGCCGTATTTCAATCAAAAAGCGGCGATGAACATTACGCAGGGGCACATGATCTCGAGGGTGGGCGGTTATTCGCAATATCCCGCGACCTTTGTGACCGTGTTTGCGCCGTATCCGAAAATCAACAAGGACGATGAAATCTACTTGCCCGCGAGCATTAATTTTGTCGGTGTGGCGGCCACCTCGCAGCATAAAGAAGAGAGCTTGAAGTTCGCGTATTTTCTGGCGACGGAGGGGGTCGTCATCCAGGAAAAATATTTGTCGAACTGGAGCAAGGTGGACCTGGACGATTTGGTCGACAAAATTCTCAGCAACACGCAAAGTCCGGAGTTTGTGGACGGCGAATCCCTCAAGCACGTCCTGAAGGTGTCGAAGCCGACGCCGCTGTCGATCACGCCGTTCTTTTACAGCGAAGTGGTCAATGCGTATGCGGAACAAGTGGAACTGTTCCTGTTGGGCGGCCAGGATATCGACACGACGATTGAAAATGCGGAGAAAGCGGTGCAGCGAATCATCGATACCAACCAATAATAACCGTACAAATAAACCGTGCGGCCACCGTGCGACAAGGTGCCAAGGATCGGCTGTCCAAGCCGATTCTTGGCGCATTTTGACTCCGATTCCGCATCGCGCCCTTCTTTCCATCCGGCGAAATATCGCCTATCATAAAAGGAAAACAGCCGTGTTGTCGAACCGGGTCGATGCGGAGGGCGTGGAGGATGGGCATGCGGAAAGTGATAAAACGACGTCCGATTCCGTTCACCTTGCGGATGAAAATGATATTGGCGACAATTGTCTGCCTGCTCATTCCCGGGATCGTCACCCTCAGCCTGTCCAGCTATTTGACCCAAAAGGAATTGAAAAAGCAGACGCTGAAAAATGTCGAAGGATCGACGGAACTCGTGTATCAGCACGTTCACCGTTTGATCAACGAAATGATTTACATGTCCAACAAAATCCAGTTCGATTCGGAAATCAACGCCATTCTGATTGAAAACCGAAGCTACACGAAACTGGAAGATCACGAATACAGCAAAGAAATCATCCAGAACAAATGGGCCAACGACCGCCGCTTGAATCATCTGCTGAACTTCGTGTTTATTGCCGGCAGTCAGTACTATATTACCATCGTTTCGCCGGACGGCACTTCCTACGCCAACTATACGTTGCGGAACGAAAATCCCGCCGCAATGTTCCAGAAGGAAGAATGGTTTGGCCGACTCGCCGAATTGGGCGCCCTGGAGACGTACTGGGTCGGTTTGCAGGAAGCCTATGTTCCTCAGGAACAGGACAAGAGCCCTTATTTCATCACGGTCGCGCGGGCGCTCCGCTCTTCGTTCAAGGAGCCGTACGGATATTTGTTTATCAGCATTCCGGAAGCCGCCATCAGCGACGTGTTCAAAAATTACGGCAGCAATCAGGAGTTTGCCGTGATCGACCGGCATGGGACCATATTGTCCCATTCCAACCGCAGCATGGTCGGGAAGGCCTTCCCTTTTCAAGGGTTGGCTTCCTCGGAAGAGAAGTTGATCCAATCCGGGCGGGAGGAGTTGCTGGTCACGACGAGAGAACTGACCTTCGGCGGATGGCATTTGGTCAGTTTGTCCAACTATACGAACATTGTGGGAGGCATTGACCGTCTTTATCGGAACATTCATTTCATTCAAGTGCTCATCTTTTTCCTTTTTGTAACCGCCATCATTTGGATCATCCGGAAGTTGACCGCGTCGATCCGGAGATTGTCGGACGTGGCGGCCCAGGTGGAACTCGGCCATTTGCGCATTCGTTCTCACATTGACGGCGAGGACGAAATCGGGCGGCTCGGCAAATCGTTCGACCACATGCTGGATCGAATCCAGGACATGATTGTGCAAATCCGCAACGAACAGGAACAGAAGAAGAAAGCCGAGCTCGAGATGTGGCTGGCGCAGCTCAATCCGCATTTCCTGTTCAACATTCTGAATTCCATCAGCGTCAGAATCCTGATGAAAGGCGATGCGGAGCACGCCGAATTGCTGAATTCGTTGTCGTCGTTTTTGCGGATGAGCATTAATCGGAACAACGAATTCATCTCTTTGGCGGAAGAATTGGAGACGATCAAACATTATATGAAGCTGGTCAATTTCAAGAACAAGGACGACATTTCCTTGGTCGTCGATGTCCCGCCGGAGTTGTTGACGTATCAGGTGCCGAGGTTTGTGTTGCAGCCGCTTGTCGAAAATGCCGTCGTGCACGGATTGCAGCAGCAGGAAGGAACGATTCGGGTGAGCGCCCGCCGGGATCGGGATTCGCTGACCATCGCGGTGGAAGATGACGGATGCGGCATGACGCCGGAAAGATTGCAGACCGTACGGGCGTGGATCGCCGCCGATCCGTGGCGGGAGGACGGCGCATCTACGATGGGAATCGGTTTGAGAAACGTGCGGAATCGCATGAACATTTTGTACGGAACCGCCTTTTCCATGGAACTGGAAAGTGAACCCGGGCAGAGTACGCGGGTGCGGCTGAAAATACCGGTACGAGGCGGTGATCTGATTGTATAAAGTCATGTTGGTGGACGACAATTATCCCATTTTGACTTATCTTGCCGAGAACATTCCGTGGGATGATCTGGGGATGACGGTCATCGGCACATTTGAAAACGGTTTGAAGGCGCTGGAACAAGCGAAGAGGACCGTTCCGGATATTTTGATAACCGATATCGGCATGCCGGTCATGAACGGGCTGGAGCTGATTGAAAACGTTCAGAAGCTCAATCCGGAATTGTTGTCGCTCATTATTTCCTGCCACGACGAATTCACCTATGCGCAAAAAGCGATCCAGCTGAAAGTCGGAGACTACATTTTAAAAGAGGCGATCCGTCTCGAACAGATTGTCGAGCGTCTCAAAGTGTTTCAGACGATCTTGGCGGGGAGACAGCAGAAGCCTGTTCGCGTTCCCGGCGAAGGCGAACGGGAAATGCTGAAAACCCAGTGGCTCCGCAATACGCTGAATTACGACATCTGGGATATCGACCGGTGGGCCGGCCAGGCGCTTCAATACGGAATCGATGTCAAAGACCGGACTTGCGTGCCGATCGTCGGGATTTTTCGAAACGGTTTGCAAGTGCAGCATCTCAAAAACTTGTCGGATACGCTGTTCAGTTACGCAACGGCCAATATTATGACCGAACTGCTGGCGCCGTACCGCAATTATTTGTATTTTCCGTATCAAACCGGCGTTTTTTTCCTTTTCGTCATTCAAGAAAAAAAGGAATCCGGGGGAGGGCAGCCCATCCACCATCGATTGGTGGAACTGAAGGCGGCGCTGCATCGAATCATGACCTTGCACACTTCTTTCATGGTCGGAGCGGGCAGCGAAACGCCGCATCAGCTTTTGACGCATCTTCTTAGGCTCTGGAAAAGAAAAGATTTGCTTTTTTATCCGGATCACGGCACGATTTCGGCGGACGACGACGTCGTGTTTTCCCGTGAAGATATCTATGCCCATTATTTGGACGTGTTGGACAAGCTTCGGTTTTGTCTTTTTGGGGACGACCCCGCCCGCATCGATAGTGCGGTGAACGAAGTGATTCGGTGGCTGTCGGAGCGGAGATTCGCCCCCGGTTTGGTCAAAGAGTTTATGAGCAAGCTGTTGATCGACCTGCAGATTGAAATCAGGAACATGCAGCCGTACAGGGACGTCCGTGTGGAAGCATCCATTCATGAAATGATGGCGAATCTCAACTGCTTGGAAGAGGTCGGGTATGTCGTTCATCAGTTTCTGAAAAAGGCGGTCGCGCTCATGGACGGGATTTATCATCAGTCCCACCGAAAAGAAATTCTCGATGTGCAGCGGTTTATTGTCGCTCATATCGATCAAAACATTTCGCTGCATGAGGTCGCCCGGCGCCTGCACTTGAACCACAGCTATTTGAGCCGGTTGTTCAAAAAAGAGACCGGCGAGAATTTTGTCGACTATACGATGAGAATGAAAGTGAAACGGGCGAAAGAACTGCTGGACAACACCGGGAAATCGGTGGAGGAAATCGCGGAAATGATCGGCTACGAAAGCGCTTATTTTTATAAAATTTTCAAGAAGGCGACGGGTGTGACCCCGAGCGAGTATCGCGCCATGGCTAAGCGAAAGGCGGGCATCGGATAACAGGCGGTACGCGATCACAAGGCATCTGCGGTTGCTCGTTTCAAAGGAATCGGCGGCGACGGTCTCAGGAAGGAATTCCAACGAGAAACGGCTGTTTGTTTCGAAAGGGAAAAGCGAAGCTGTTTCAGCCAGGGACCAGCAGCTTTCCTGTTTAGAGGCGAAAAATGGAAAAGTCTGTTTCCCAACGGACAAGCGACATTTTGTTTAAAAGGAGTCGTCTCGATGAAAGCGTTGATCATATCCGACATTCATTCCAATATTGTGGCGCTGGAAGCGATATGGAAACGGGAAAAGGACAGCGATGTGATTTACTGCGCGGGCGATTTGGTGGACTACGGTCCCTATCCGAAGGAAGTCATCGCGTGGGTGCGGGAACATCGCGTCGTTTGCGTGAAAGGGAATCATGATGAGAAGGTCGTCCGACTGTATCGCCGACAGGAAGAACTGTGGTCGGTTCCCGACGAGGAGCGGACGTGGGCGCACGACAACGCCCAGAAACTGGACGAGGAGGACATCGCTTTTTTGGACGGCTTGCCGGAATCCGTGACGTTTTCCATCGGATCGACAGGGTATTCCATGCAGCATATGTACCGGGATTACGAGACGATTCAGAGTTTGCACGCATACCGCGAGTTCTGGGAACGCCAGACGAAGGAGCCGATTCGTTCGATGCCGGAGAAAAGGCTGATATTTGGGCACACCCATCGGAGATGCGTGCATTATTTAAGCGACGATGAATTGTGGATGAATCCGGGCAGCGTTTCGTACCGTCGGCCCGACGATCCGTGCAAGCAAGCGCACTACATCACCATTACGGACGGAAAAATCGAGCTGAAAGGCATCAATTACGACCGTTCCACCTTGCTTCAGGCAACGTTGAACACTCCTTTGAAATATCAGGGGGAGCGGGAAGTGGCTTTGTTCTTTTTCGGATAACGCAACGGACCCGTCGTTCGGATAAAGGGATCGGTGGGCCCGCCATTTTTCATTCGAGGCGTCCGTCAAGCGGGGCTATCATTTTTCTATTTCGTTGTGGGATCACGGCAAACCGGAAAACCGGCAAACCGACGAAACCGCCAGCCCTTGGGCTGTCATCTTCTTACCATCTTCCGTCATCTGTTCGTCTCATTGTCGGTACGCCTCATTGTCGGTACGCCTTATCTCAGGCCGCTTGCGCTCCACCGGCCGCCGTGGAAACAGTAGTACGTGTCGGCGTCCAGACGTTGCAGGGCGTTCAGCGACTGTTCGGCCCGCTGCAAATCGAGACAATAGTGCGGATTGGCGATCGCCAGCCCGCCGTTTTCATGGACCGCGGCGTCACCGGTAATGACGCTTCGCAATTCGGGAAAATACAAGGAAATGTGCCCCGACGTATGTCCCGGGGTGGCGACGACGCGGCATTGACCGTCAAACAGCATATCGCCATCCCGCACCGTGTGATCGACCGGGACGTGCATCAGCTGCTGCAGCCGGCGAATAAACCATGTGCCGAATTCCTTCTGCTCTTCCGGCATGAGTTCCAGCATTTGCTCCGCCTGGACCAGCCGCTCCGATTTTTGTTCGCCGCTGATGGACTTCGCTTCCGTTTCGCTGGCAATTACGCGGATCCGCGGATATTTTTCTTTCAACTCAAACAACGCCCCGATATGATCGTCGTCATAGTGCGTAATGATGACGTGCCGCACGTTTTCCATATCAAAGCCGTTTCGCCTGATCTCCGCTTCCATCATCGGCAAAAAACACGGGTACCCGGTATCGACGAGGGCGAGTTCGTTTTCCGAAACGATCAAGCTCGGATAAATGACGTTTTGTTGACCGTTGAATTCAAACGAAATGGGCAGTTCGACGATTTTCATGTGTCCTCTCCTGTCTCTCCACTTCGGTTTTTCCTCAAAGTACCACAGCATGGCCGGAAGTTTCAATTAAGGATGTCGTATGAAATCGCTATCTTTTTTCATAGACAAAAATTGTCTGGATGTTTATAATTAACGATAAATTTTTACGGGGCAAAAATGGGAGCGCTCCCCGAATCATGAACGATATGTGAGCGGGCAGGATTTTCGCGGTTGGATTTGCACAGGGTGCGTCGATGGCGAAGGTGTGACGGCAGGGCAGCGATTTTGCACATTCCAGGGGTGGTGATCACATGTGGGATCAATGGATAGCGATGTTCATGGAAAAGTCGGACAACGTCTGGCACATCAGTTATTTCGATCTGACGGTCCGGATGATTTTGGCGGTGCTGCTCGGCGGTATCATCGGGTTGGAACGCGAGTGGTCCAACCATGCCGCCGGCCTGCGCACGCATATCATGGTATGCGTCGGTTCCGCGTCCATCATGCTGTTATCCATCTATGGTTTTTCCGAATTCGTCAATGAGTTGAACGTGCGGGTCGACCCGGCGCGTCTGGCCGCCCAGGTGATCAGCGGAATCGGTTTTCTCGGAGCCGGGGCGATCTTGCGCAACGGGCTGACCATTTCCGGGCTCACGACCGCATCTTCGATCTGGGTCGTGGCGGCGATCGGCCTTTGTGTCGGCGCCGGATTTTATTACGTTTCGATCTTGGTCACGATCCTGGTGTTTTTGGTTTTGCAGGTGTTGAACCGCTGGGAAAAAAAGATGAAGCGCACTCGCACCGATAACGAGATGACCGTCCTCGTGCGGAACCAGCCCGGCATTCTCGGCAAAATTGCCGCCGAGCTCGGGGAACACGGCATTCTGATCACCAACGTGAGAATGTCGCCGCGCGGCAGGAAGCGGGACAATGATGAAAATGAGCTGACCCAATTCGTATTTCGTGTCCGGAACGGCAAAATGATCGAAGCGATCGATCGCATCAGCGCCATGCCGGGCGTTGAATCCATTGTGATGAGTTCGCAGCAGGACATCAAGCCGCCGAATCCCGGCGGAAAAAACCAGACGTTGGAAGGGTGAAAACATACCGCCGGTGATCGTATCCCGGCGGTTTTTTCATGCACCGGACTCCTGCGTCTTTCCAAGAAGTTGCCGGCGGCAAACGGCTTCCCGCAACCCTGCCGGGAAGGCGGCGTGCTCCGAATTCGCGGAAGACGGCGGGGACTTCAGGAAGGAGTACTGCCGTTTTTTTGCGGTAGGCCAATGAAGAGTTCTCGGCTTTTTCATCGTTTCATTCGGAATGGGTCTCCAATGCGTCAATCGTTTGGTTGGTTGCCTTCATTCGGGGGATATCCGTCAGAGCGTCAAATGGTTTGAGACGGGGCGGCATCATCCTTGGGGGATGCCGCTTGTCGTCGCTCTGTCACCGGCTTCCCTGCGTGCGCGATGAGCCGATCCCCACTGCGCCATCGCCTGCATGACGGGAATAAACGTCTTGCCGTAGTCGCTCAAGGAATATTCGACTTTCGGCGGAACCTGATGATAGACGGTTCGAACGATCAGGTTATCCCTCTCCAACTCCCGAAGCTGTTCCGTCAACATTTTGCGGGTGATATTCGGGATTGAACGATGAAGCTCGTTAAATCGTCTGGTGCCGCCAACGAGCCGCCAAAGGATGATCGCTTTCCATTTGCCTCCCACCACCGACAATGTTTCTTCCACAGGACAGCAGTCCGCGCTCATTTCCCATTCGCCCATATACCATCCCCTCCTCCTCATTCAAACTAGGTTTCCAATTGGGTACTACGTTACAAGAAAGTGCGTACTTACAAATCGGATACCTGATCATTATACTACACTTCAGCACAGGAAATGGCATGAACCATAATCAAAGGAGGAAATGTCCATGTCCAAGTCTACAATGCTGGCGGTTCTTGTTCATGAGTATGGCGGTCCGAATGTCATGAAACTGGAAGAAATCGACCGCCCGGCGCCTTCGGCGGGACAAGTGCTCGTCAAAATTCACTATGCGACGGTCATTCCGCTGGACTGGAAAATTCGCAACGGGTGGGTGCATCACGTATTCCCGAAGACCTTTCCCTATATTCCGGGATTTTACGCGTCCGGAGTAGTCGAATCGATCGGTCCGGGAGTGACCGGCTTTCATGTCGGCGATCGCGTCTTCGGCATGATCGACGGAGCCTACGCGGAATACGGAATTGCTTCAGGGATTTCGCCGGCCGAAACGCCGAAGACGGAAGATTCCGCCGCTCCGGTGGACGTGCTGGTGAAAATGCCGGATGGTCTCACCTTCGAAGAAGCCGCCACAATCAGGGCCGGCGCGGAAACGGCATGGAAATCCCTGTTTACCGAAGGAGAACTGAAAGCCGGCCAGACGGTGCTCATTCATGCCGCGGCGGGCGGCGTGGGACAATTCGCCGTTCAATTGGCCAAATGGAAGGGCGCCCATGTCATCGGCACCTGCTCGACCGCCAACCTGGACTTCGTCAAATCTTTGGGCGCTGACCAGGTCATCGATTATACGACGAAGGCTTTCGAGGATGTCGTGAAAGAAGTGGATCTGGTCGTCGACGCCGTTGGAGGAGAAACCGAGAACCGGTCGTGGGCCGTGCTAAAGCGGGGAGGGACCCTCGTCTCCCTGACGCAGCCTCCGTCCCGGGAAAACGCCCAAAAGCACGGCGTTACGGCCAAATTCAACACCAAGTTTCCGTCTGCCGACGATCTCCGGACCATCGCGCAAATGATTGCGGACGGGACGATCAAAGCGGAGATCGATTCCGTTTTCCCGTTGAGCCAATCGGACAAAGCTCTGGAAAAAAGCGAAAGTCAACATGGGCGCGGAAGAATCTTGATTCGCGTCAACGATTGAACGTTCGGCGAGTCCAAGACCCCATACCGCATACCAGGGGGCTTTCTTCTCTCCAGCCAGGTCGCCTGCCGCAGGTTCACAAGACGTTTTTAAACCAGGGGCTTTTTTGCCCCGTCCTGATCATCCGTCGCCCGTAATCTAAGCTAAGCCCCTTTCAATCAGGGTCTTTCCGTTTCATGCCGGTCCGTTCTTTGCTATACTAAAAACTAATATTTTGGCCCAACTTCCGGAATGGACTGTGGGGAGCGGCGTAGGGCCGGCACATAAACGTTGTCTGAGGGGTGAATCTCATGCGCATATTTGTTGCGGGGGCAAGCGGGGTGATCGGGCGCCGGCTGGTGCCGAAATTGGCAAGGATGGGGCACGAAGTCATCGGCATGACGCATCGCGAGGAAGGCGTTCCGCAGATCGAATCTTGCGGGGCGCGTGCGGTTGTGGCGAATGTGTTTGACCGCGACGCAGTGATGCGCGCGCTGGATGAGGCCAAGCCGGATGTCGTGTTTCATCAGCTCACGGCGCTGAAGGAATGGAACCTCGAAGACAACGCGAAGATCCGCAAGGTCGGGACGCGGAATCTTGTCGATGCCGCCGTCGCCTCCGGAGTGAGGCGCATGATCGCGCAGAGCATCGCGTGGGCCTATGAACCCGGTGATTCGCCCGCGAAAGAGACGGACAACCTGGACATTCATGCGGCGATGCCGCGCAAGACGACGATCGACGGTGTCGCGGAGTTGGAGCAAGCCGTTTCGGAGATGCCGTCGTATGTCATATTGCGATACGGCATGTTGTATGGCCCGGACACTTGGTACGATGCGAACGGGCTCATCGCGGACCGGGTGCGTCGGCGTCAGATGCCGGCGACGGAAGGAGTCACATCGTTCCTCCATGTGGAAGACGCGGCGCAGGCGGCGGCGCTTGCCCTGGATTGGCCCGACGGTATCGTGAACATCGTCGACGATGAACCGGCTGCCGGAACGGAGTGGCTGCCGTACTATGCGGCTCTGCTTGGCGCTCCGGCACCGGACCTGCAGTCCGGACGCAACGGCTGGGAGCGCGGCGCATCGAACGCCAAAGCGCGCCGGGAGTACGGATGGACGCCGTTGTACAATAGCTGGAGATCCGGTTTCGTTCAAAGTGTAGGCAAGGGGTCAGAACCCTGAACGAATTGCTGCACCATTTTGCGCTGCGAACTCTTGAGCACTCATTGGCCCGAGGGCACTTGCGCGTTTCAAAATTAGCCGGATAGACATACTTAAGAAGCTGTCGATTTCGTGTGGATCACCGTAAGGAATGTCTCAAACGGGCATGGATTCAAAGTGGCGCATTTTCGCACTGCATCAAAAATCCATCATGATCCATCAATCGGCAACTTCACTATTTCCTTAATTGAATTAAATATTAAGAAAGTTAACAACATTTGGATCATATAACCCATATTGACAACGACCTGGCGCGCGCCGAGCGGATCGGCGCGTACGATACGCCTTCATCGGCAAAAGCCCGTTCGCGCGAAACATCGTTCTTTAGCATAGTGTTAAGCCTTTACTTGCGCGCGGGCTCTTGCCGATCCAACAGACGGACAATCAAATCCTCCATTACCGCGGGGTCGTCTTTCGGCGCGAACCGTTTGACGACTCTGCCCTCCCGATCGATTACGAATTTGGTGAAATTCCACTTGATGCGTTTGGACCCCAGCAGACCCGGCGCTTTTTCGGTCAAATACCGGAACAGGGGATGGGCGTTTTTGCCGTTGACCTCGATTTTGCCGTAGAGAGGAAAACTTACGCCGAAGCGGAGTTCGCAGGTTTGGGCGATTTCGTCGTTGCTGCCGGGCTCTTGATGCGCGAATTGATCACAGGGGAAACCCAGTACGACCAATCCCTGATCTTTGTAGGTGTCATACAGCTTTTGCAACCCTTGAAATTGCGGGGCGAAACCGCACTTGGTGGCCGTGTTGACAATAATCATCACCTTGCCCTTGTATGCCGCAAGGGTTTCTTTTTGTCCCCGGATCGTTTGCACTTCGATATCGTAAATGGACATGTTCCACAACTCCTTCCATAGATAGATTATAGCACTTCTCCTCCACCAGGAGATTTACGGCTCTTGTTGTTTTTGAATTTGCGCTTCCTCCCTGATGCGGCGAAGGTAGGATCTCATGCGTGCGGTTCGGAAAGGATCCAATTGTCCCTGTCACGAAGTAAAATTTTAAAATTTTATTTCCAAAGTAGTATTCAAAATCGATATAAAATTTTATATACTGTAAAGGGGAATTTTGGACACCCAAAATTTACAAAAGGGAGCTGATTCTACATGGATTGCTGGAAGCGCAATGCAAAGAAACTGGCACTCATCCTTGTCGTTTCATTATGTTTGAGTTTGCTTCCGCCATCGATTGGAAGCGCTTCATTTGTGGGAGGTGGCAGCTCTGCGGGTGGGATGACGGTTACGTCTGCGGTTTATACGGTGGAAATCGATCCGAATCCCGTCGTTCTCGTGCCCGGGGCCGAACAGATCTTTCAAGCCAAAGTGTATGACGCAAACGGCGATTTGGTAGCGGTTACATCGGATCGGTTGAACTGGTCGGCGGATAGCGCGATCGGCGCCATGACGGGAAACCGTCTGCATGCCGTGGAGCCGGTGACGTCGGGCTTCAAATACGGCTACGTGCGGGCGGAGTACCATGGGGCGATCGGGGAAGCGCTCGTACTGGTAGGGAAAGTGGCCGTCGTCTTTGAAGATTTTGAGTCCGTGACGCATAATGGAAAAACGATCTTGTCGGCCGGAAAAATCCGATCGACCAGTTCCAGCATAGAGCTCGTTACCAGACCCGAACCTGTCATGTACGGGGAACGCTCCGTCAAATTGGCCTATGATTTGACCACCGTGGATCCGGAAAACGATCCGGGTTCAAGTGCGGTCTACGTCAGTCTTCGCAATCTCGATACCGGCGCCCTGGACAGACCGATCGAAGGAACCCCCAAAAAAATAGGGCTTTGGGTTTATGGCAGTAACAATAACCACTGGTTGAGGGTGAGATTGAGAGACAAAAGCACGTCCGCCATCTCTTTAGATTTGACGACAACCACTTCATTTACATGGAACGGATGGAAATACGTTACCGTCGATATCCCTTCCACTTATCAGGAACCATTCACATTTATGGACGTCTATCTGGTGGAAACGAATGAAAGCAAAAAAGATACGGGAGTAGTGTATTTCGACCGGTTAAGTCTGTTCTATACGAACACGAACATATTCGGTGTCGATATTGTGGGATTGACCCCGATGAAGGTCGGCGAAACCAAGACGGCGGAAGTGCGGGTAACGAAAAAGGACAGCACCGCGCCGGAACCCGTAAATAGCGGGATCACCTTTTTAAGCAGCCATCCCGACATCGCATCGGTCAACAGCAGCGGGGAAGTGACGGCGCTCAAAGCGGGGAAAACGACGATCGTCGCGCTGTACGCCGACGCGCAGCCCGCGTTGTTCGAACTGGAAGTGACCGACGATGCTCCGGTGGTGCAAACGCTGGACATTTATGGCCCCGCGTCGATTGAGGCCGGAAGACAAGGAACGGCGGCCGCCTTCGCCAAGTTTGCCGCGCTTTCGGACAAACTCGATGTGAGCCGTGAAGCGGTATGGAGCAGTTCGAATCCGTCGGTTGCCCAAGTCAGCGTCGGCCCGGACGGCATTGTGCAAATTGCCGCGCTGTCAGAGGGAACGACGCAGATCAAGGCGAGTTACGGCGGAAGAGAAGCGACGCATGCCTTGACGGTCACTCCGCCTGTTCCGGTGCTGCATTCGATCAAGCTGGACAATACCGGTTCCATGCTGGTGGGGGAAACGCGGCAAATCAAAGTGCTGGGAGAATATCACTTGCTTGATCAGCCGTATGAAACGGTCGAGATCACGGATCCCGTTACGTTTGCCAGCAGCAACAAGAACGTGGCCGAGATCGATGCGAACGGCATCATTACCGCGAAAGCGGTCGGCGCTTCTCTGATTACCGCGTCATATCAAGGGAAGACGGCGAACTACGTTGTCGTCGTCCTTGAGGCGACGGAGGCGCCCAAGAGGGAACTGCGGGCGGCGTGGATCGCGACGGTGGAAAATATCGACTGGCCGAAGCAAGGCGCGTCCGCTGAGGATCAACAGCAGGCTTTCATCGACTTGTTGGACGGTCTGGCCGAAACCGGCATCAATGCGATCGTCGTGCAGATCAAACCGACGGCCGATGCTTTCTATCCTTCGGAATACGCTCCCTGGTCCCACTGGTTGACCGGCGAACAGGGCAAGGATCCGGGATACGATCCGCTGGCGTTCATGATTGAAGAAGCGAAAAAACGAAACATGGAATTCCACGCCTGGTTCAATCCGTACCGTGTCAGCATGGATACGGACATCAACAAACTCGTGCCGACCCATATCGCGAGACAGCGCCCGGATTGGGTCGTCTCCTACGGAGGAAAGCTGTACTTCAACCCCGGCAATCCGGAGACGAGGGAATATATCATCGATACGATCATGGAAGTGGTGAAAAAATACGATATCGACGCCGTGCATTTCGACGATTATTTCTACCCGTATCCCGTATCGGGCGTGGATTTCCCGGATGAGGATTTGTACCAACAGTATAAAGGAGAATTCAACAATAAGGCGGATTGGCGGAGAAACAATGTCAATACGCTGATTCAGCGCTTGTCGAAAGAGATCAAAAAGGAAAAACCGCACGTGCAGTTCGGCATCAGCCCGTTCGGCATCTGGCGCAACAAATCGACGGATTCCCGAGGATCGGACACCAACGGCTTGCAGAGCTACGATGCCGTTTTCGCGGACACGCGCTTGTGGGTGGAAAACGAATGGATCGATTACATCGCTCCGCAAGTTTACTGGTATTTCAGTTACGGTCCGGCCGCATACGAAAATTTGATCGACTGGTGGACGCAGCAGACGAAGGGCAAAAACGTGAAACTGTATATCGGACACGCGGCGTATCGGGTGGGCAGCGAGGATCCGAACTGGCAGGATCCCGATCAATTGCCGAATCAGGTTTTGTTCAATCGCAGCTACGAGGGAGTCGACGGCAGCATCTTCTTTGCGACGAACAATTTGCTCGCCAATCCCTTGGGAATCAAGGACAGGATGCAGAACGACCTGTTCCGCTATCCTGCGCTCGCACCGCATTTCGATTGGTTCGACGTTCCGACGCCGGCGGCGCCGGAGCGGCTCAAGGCGTATTCGCTGCCGTCCGGGGTGCGGCTCATCTGGGAGGACTCGTCGAATGAGACGGCTTATTATGTGATTTATCGTGTGGAAGGAGAAGGGCAGACACCCGACACGGACGATCCCAAACAAATTTTGGACATCGTTCCCAAGTTGACCAATACCGCTCGGCAAACATACACCGATGTTTCCGCGGATCCGTCGAAAGCGTATTCATACGGCGTGACGGCGGTCAACCGCGTTCATGGGGAAAGCGCACCGAGCGGCAGCGCGTCTCCTGTTGAACCGGGCCCGCCCTCCTGGGACAATGGGGTGATGCAGGCCGACAACGTAACGACGACGGGATTGACGCTGACATGGTCCGGGGCGCGTGACGAGTTGGAAATTACCGGGTATCGCATCTATCAAGACGGCAAACTGCTGACGACCGTGTCGGGCGACACCGGGCAATATCAGGTGACGGGGCTTTCCCCCGATACGGAATACGCATTCAAAGTGGAGGCGGGCAATGCGGCCGGAAAATGGAGCGCGGACGGCCCAAGCGTGAAGGTGAAGACGCAGAAAGCGAGCGGAGGCTCCCCCAATCCTCCTTCGCCGCCGTCGACACCGCCCGCAACTCCGAACCCGCCTGCTGAAAATCCCGGCGATGCCGATGAAGGGGAAGCGCCGGACGACGCAGATGATGACGCGGACACACCATCCGAAGATAACGGCACGCCTGCGGGGGAAAAACCGGCGGCATTTTCGGATACGTCCGGACATTGGGCGGAAACGTCGATTCACCGTGCGGTGGAACTGAACTTCGTCAACGGTTATACGGATGGAACGTTCCGTCCGAATCGCCCTGTCACCCGCGCGGAATTCGTCACGATGCTGGCCAGAGCCCTGAAGTGGCAAAATGCCGGATCAGCGACCGGGTTTACGGATGAAGAAAGGTTCGGTGCATGGGCGAAACAGGCGATTGCCCAAGCGGTGGAACTCGGCGTCGTGAACGGTTATGCCGACGGCAGTTTTCGTCCGGATCAGCCGATCACGCGTGCGGAAATGGCCGTCATCTTGGCAAGAGCGCTGCAGCTCTCGATGGATGCGGATGTCACAAGCTTCGCGGACCATGAGGACATCCCGAGCTGGGCGGTCGGGGCCGTGGAGGCGCTGCGCGAAATGGGCCTTCTTCAAGGCCGCGGAAAAAATCGTTTTGCGCCCAATGAAGTCGCCACGCGGGCCGAAGCCATTACCGTCATCTTGCGGTTTTTGGAAATGCAGTTTTCGACTCCCTAATGGAAAATCCCCTTTTTGGGGCTCGGTCTAAAGGCAAACTCCCGTCGGTGCGCACAGCGCATCACGGGAGTTTTGCCGTTGCGTTACTTCATCATCCTCGAAGAGCTGCGGGACGACAGAATTCGGTTGTGGAGGTGAGTCGGATTGCTGCATCCGGGCAGAGTGCGCAAGAATACGATGATTGCGCGTGTAATCCATATAAGGTAACATGAATGTACAAAGGAGACAGCCGCGCAATATGTGGCCGCGGGATGAAAAATAGACCGCAACCTTTGGCGAAGGGGCGGTCTATTTCGTTTATGGAGAACCTGCGATCAGCATGATAGAGACGCAATGAAATCATCGAGATCATAGACTGGTTTGCCTCCACCGCGCCACCATTGTGTAAAGCATCACCGTTTGGTAATGGTTCGGCTGGAAACGGAACTTTTGTGCCGAGGAGGTTGTATACATGAATTTTCATTTGATGGAAGCGATGGAGGTGCTGGAACGCACGCCGTCATCGTTGGAAGCGCTTCTTACCGGCTTGTCTTCAGGATGGCTCCATTGCAACGAAGGGGAGGGCAGTTGGAACGCTTCCGAAGTGGTGGAACATCTCATCGAGGCGGAGAAGCACAACTGGATCCCCCGCCTGGAATGGATTATACAGGTTGGGGAGAGCAGACCGTTTCCGCCGTTTGACCGTTTTGCGCATTTGACCAAAACGCCCCGCAGACCGATTGAGCAGGCGCTGCTCGAATTCAAAACGATCCGGTCGGAAAATCTCATCAAACTGAAAAATCTGGTTCATCCCGACCTGCATCTTGACCTGACCGGGGCGCACCCCGAGTTCGGCGCGGTAAAAATAAGGGAGTTGATTTCGACTTGGGTTGCGCATGATTTGACGCATATGGCGCAAATCGTCAGGGTGATGGCCAAGCGGTACATCGTCGACGTGGGGCCTTGGCGTCAATATTTGAGCATTTTGCAAAAGTAACCGGTCCTGCGTGTCACGATGGCCGCCTGGAGGAAACGGAAGGATGGCGGGGCGATCCGCAGTTCCGCGGCTGATCACGTCTTCAAGGAAAGCAATGCTTGAGCGGCCGCGCCGATGACGGGATCGTCCGCGTCCGCCGAACGGCAGACGAGCCAGAGATCGTTGACGACCGGTTCCCCTTTGTACAGTTCGTGCAGGCGGCCGGATTGTATATCTTCTTTGACCAGATAATCG
>Ga0207811_10424_pt1 | contig 20406 bp, 16 predicted proteins | sample CeladaPassaD2F04_FD_187493 | JGI IMG/M metagenome (GOLD analysis project Ga0207811, IMG submission 187493) | Cellulose-adapted microbial communities from the Joint BioEnergy Institute, USA - Passage D2F04 (SPAdes) (version 2) | ecosystem: Engineered > Bioreactor > Continuous culture > Unclassified...
CGGGAGTCTACGGGCGGGCCACGGACGGGCGGGTGCCCGTGCACGAGGCGGGGAGCGAGGAGGCGGTGCGGGAGGTGCGGGCGGTGGCCGAGGCTTTCCTGCGGGCGGTGGGGGCGGAGGAGGTGGTCCGTGGCTAGGCGCCCGGACGTGTCCATCATCCAGAGCTTCCTCTCCCCCGAGCTCCGGGTAGAGAGGCCCTCGGGGGAGGAGGCCCGCCTCCCCTTAGACCTCCTCGTCCCCTCTCCCCAGCCCCGCAAGCGCTTCGAGAACCTCAAGGCCCTCGCCGAGAGCATCCGGGAGAAGGGCGTGCTCCAGCCCCTCTTGGTGCGGCCCCTGGGGGACGGGAGGTACGCCATCGTGGCCGGGGAGAGGCGGTACCGGGCCGCGAGGATGGCGGGGCTTTCCGAGGTCCCGGTGCGGGTGGTGGAGCTCTCCGAGAAGGAGGCGAGGCTCCTCGCCCTGGTGGAGAACCTCCAGCGGGAGGACCTGAACCCCTACGAGGAGACCGTGGGGGTCCTCGCCCTGCTATCGGAAGACTTGGGGAAATCGGTGGAGGAGGTGGTGGGGCTCCTCGAGCGGATGCGGAAGGAGAAGCGGGGGGTGGCAGCCCACAACGTTGTGGGCGCCCCCGAGGCCCGGAGGGTGGAGGAGGTCTTCAAGGCCCTGGGCCGCATGTCCTGGGAGTCCTTCGTTCAGCACCGTCTTCCCCTACTCCGCCTCCCCGAGGACCTGAAGGCCGCCCTGGAGGAGGGGGCGATCCCCTACACCGCCGCCCTGGAGCTCAAGAAGGTGAAGGAGGAGGCCGCTCGGAAGGCCCTCTTGGAGGAGGCCAAGGCGGGGCTTTCCCTGAGGGAGCTCAAGGCCAAGGTGCGGGAGGTCTTGAAGCGGGAGGCCGCGCCCAAGCCCTGGCACCGGGAGGTCCTGGCGAAGCTCGCTAAGGTGGACCTCGAGGCCCTCCCCGCCGAGAAGCGCCGGGAACTCGAGCGCCACCTCGAGGCCATCCTGCGACTGCTTAGCAAGCCTGAGGAGGCAGGCCATGCATTCTAGTCCCCTGCAAAAGCTCCTGGACTTCCTGCGTCTGCTAGGGGAGGAGTACGGCGTCTGGTCGCGCTACGACCTTCCCTCCCCCGACGAAATCGACAAAATCCGCCAAGAGCAGAACGTAGCTGTTGGTCCCGGTGATGAGGCGTACTGGGTGGAGGTGGACGAGGGGCGCTATTCCCCCAAGGCAATCGAGGTTCTTCGGGTACTGCGCCACCTTAAACAGCGCTTCAAAACGGATGATATGGGGCGTCTCCTCGTGGGGGACTGGCGGGTGGAGGTGAGGGAGCGCTGGCGCCCGCCTCGCCGTGTGAAAACGGGGAACCTCGAGGGACACCAGCGGGAAATAGCTGAGATCGGCGCGAGGGTGGGACTTTCCGAGTGGTCGAAGTTTCAAGTGGAGGGGTGGAAACGGGTATTCGCGGTCATCCAAAACGCTGACCAAAGCCCCAAAGGAGATAAAAAAGCCCCCTCGAGGCTCGTGATCACCGCCCCCACCGGGGCTGGAAAAACGGAGGTTTTCCTCCTCCCCATCCTGTACCAGGCGAACTTCAGGAGGAAGAGGAGCCCCTCCCAAAGGCAGGGTGCGGAAGCCACCACGCTCCTCGTTTACCCCCGGCTGGCGCTCCTCAAAGACCAGTTGGGCCGCGTCCTCCGCTACGCCGCTCCTTTGGGGCTGACCGTGGGGGTTCAGTTTGAGGGGATAGGGGAGAGGGACGACATCACGCGAAAAAAGTGGGAGTCCCTTCGCGACAGCTTTCGCTGCCCCTGCTGCGGGTCACCCCTGGAGTGGGAAGCCGACCAGCACTCCGAAGTGCGCGAGCTAAGGTGCGGGAAAGGGCACACCTACCGCATGACCCTATCCCGTGAAGCCCACGTTAACACCCCGCCGGACGTCCTCCTGACCACCGTGGAGTCGCTGGACAGCCTGTACTTGCGCCCAAAAGCGGATCCACTCTTCCAGCAAGGCTTGGCGGGCATTGTTCTAGACGAAGCCCACCTGTACGAGTCCCTGTACGGCGCCCACGTGGCCAACCTCGTCCGCCGGATAGTGGGTAGGAGCAACCGCCATCTCTTCCTCATCGCCTCCAGCGCCACCATCGCCAATCCCGAGGACTTCGGCGGCAAGCTCCTGGGAGGCGAGGTGGTCGTCCACAGCTACGATCCGGACCAGCACGGCCGGGAGCTTTCGGGCCTCGAGGTGGTGTACTTCCTTCAGGTTCACCCGGAGCAGAAAAACGCCGCCGCCCTCCTCATCCAGACGCTGATGGCCCTGGGCCACGGCGTGTTTGGAGAGGGCGAGATCGTCGTCGCTTTCAACGATTCGCTGGACGGCATCTACCGCTTTGAGGACTACCTCAAGGACGCGGACCAAGAGCGCCGCCTTTTCGCCTTCCGCACCCTTCTCGACCAGATACAGTTTAAAGACAAGTGTCCCCGCACGGCCCCCGCCAGATGTCCCATATACAGCCAAGGAGAATGCTGGCGCGGCCTCTTTGGGGCGAAAGCCTGCCAAGGCGAGATTCGCGGGATCCGGGAGAACCCCCTCGAGATCGCCACCTACACCCGGAGGGGCCGACAGGACTTCTCCAGAGCTGACGTGGTCCTTGCCACCTCGAGCCTAGAGGTGGGGGTGGACGAGGAGGGAATCCAAGGCGTGGTCCAGTACGGCCCGCCGCGAACCCCCGCCGCGCTCACCCAGCGCCGGGGCAGGGCGGCGCGGAGGAACGGACAGATCGCTTACAACCTGGTTCTTCTGGGCCTGGACCTTGCGGACAACTTTGTTCTTTCCCACCGGAAGCGCATTTTGGACGGGCAGGTGGAGCCCCCCCTGAACCCGGGCAACCCCGTCATCGAGAAGCTTCACGAGTACCTGGATAAGGAGCGGAACACCCTTCAGTCTTATCACCTAAAGCACAACATCATCAAGGGCACCCTCCAATGGGTGCACTGGCGTCTAAAGCAATGTCAAGAGGCCCAAAGCCTCGCGTCGGGCTTTATCGACAGGCTGGAAAAACACTCAAACTCCTCCAGCACTGACAAGGACACTCTTGAAAAGTACATTGTGCCAGGGCTAAAAAATGCCCTAAAGGCGCTTCTGGAGCACAACCAAAGGGTCATAGACTTCTCCTTCGCCCTCCAAGAGGAGGAGTACGCGGAGTTCGGGCAGGAGGTCGCCGACGCGGCCAGGAGCGCGAACGAGATTCTTGCGAAAGCCCTCGAGGACACCTCCCGCATCCCGGAGCTAGAAGGGTCTTTGGAGGATCTCTACAACCTGTTGAAGAAGCAGGGCACGATCCGCACCCCACAGGAGAAGCGCGACCGCATAAGCAAGCGGCTTGGCGAGCTTAAATCCCTCTTCGAAAAGGTCCAGGAACACCTGGCCAAAGCCAACCCGGCCAGCCTGGAGACGCGGAAGCGCCACTACGCCTTCCTGAGGGAGCTCTACGACTGGCTGGATTCGGGGTACGCCTTTATCAGCCCGCCCCAGGACCTCAAGGCTGTGTCCCGAGCCCTCTTCCTCCTGCACCAGGGGCTCCCCAAGGGACACCACTCCTGCGGGAGTTGGCCCCCTGCCCTGGTTCCCAACGCCTACTTCGAGCAGCTCCGTCCCATCGCCTTCTGGCATCTGGACAACGACCCCAATAAGCGCTTCGCCATCGAGCTGGAAAGCCCCCTCAGCCTGGAGCGTTTCTTCCCCCCTTACAGGCTCCAGTACCGATACAACCAGGGAAGCCGCGTGTTCACCCTGCCCCTGGAGCCCGTCGGAAAAGAAACGGTAGGGGGCAAAACCGTGTACCGCGTCCGCGTCAGCCCCAACAGGGTACAAGGGGTGAAGCGGCCGGACGGCGGCCTGGAGGTAGAGAGCGTAACCCTCCGCCATGTGGATGTGCCCCCAGGGGGGCGCCCCATCGTGGCGTTTTGCGAAAACTGCGGTCAGATCGGCAGCCACTGGCTCGCTTGGCGCAGCTGCAGGTGCGGCGGAAACTACATCGCCGCCCACCTTTACCCAGGGGCGCTGGGGAAGAGCCGCTTTGAAGCCAGGAACCCCCGGCGGATCACCGAAACCCTTCTCCTCACGGGCGAAAAAGGGGGAAGCGGGGAGGTTCTGATTCTAGGGAGCGAGGTGGAGGCGAGCAAGTACATCAAAAAGGACGGCGAATGGATACGCGTAAAACACGAGCCCTGGACCTTTGAGGCCCGTCTGGAGGAGCCCCTGGTGTACACCCTGAACCACTCCCACGGGGTTGGGATTGACCTACATGCCCTGGCGGAAAGGATCGGTGCCGGGATTGACGAGATCGCCCCCACCGCGGCGGCCTTCTTCCGGAAGGTGATCTCGGGGGTGGCGGGGGTGTCGCCTGACCTCCTCAAGGCCTCCGACCCGGACGAGAAAGGCCACATGTGGATTTGGGAGCTGGTGGAGGGAGGCGGGGGCATCACGCAGCTCTTCGAGCGAACCCTTATGGAGGAACCACACCTGGTCTACGCCGAAATGGTCCGCGCCGCCACCTGCCCGGTGGTGGCCGCCGAACGGGCTTTGCAAAAAGGCACAGACGTTCGCAACGAGCTCACGCTCCCAGAGTGGTATGAAAAGGTGAACCCCGAACTGGTGGAGGAGATCGCCCGAGAGGCCGAGCAGACGAAAGCGCGGCTCGAAGGCGAGCCGGACAGCAGGGAGTCGGCCTTAAAACACGGGTGCGAAGCCAACGACGGGTGCCCCGCCTGCTTCCGCACTGGGCGGGGGAGAGCGGAAGAACCCGCGGCGCGGCACATCGCCGAGCTCCTTTTAGAAGCGTTCACCTGGGTTGCCTCCGCCCAAGAGCTGAAGGAGCGGCGGGAAAAGTCCGTGAAGCAAGGCCTTCTTCCCCCGGTTCTCCTGCACGCCGAGGAGGGGCGCTACTATGTCCTACTTCTCTGAACCCTCCAGGGGACAACACTTCCCAGCCAGGGCTTTAGCCTGGCTCATCCCTTCCGTCCTCATCGCCTCGCAAGAGGTGGTGATCGTTTCCCCGTGGCTGGAGGACGTCTCCCTCGAAATGCCCCCCAGCCTGGGGCGCACCCTGGGGGACCTCCTCGCCCATCTGGAAAAGGAAGGTGCCCGCCTCTCCCTTTGGTTGCGAGAGCGGAGGGCGCAGGAAGAGGAGGTTCTCAGGCGCCTGATGAAGGCGAAGGTCTGGCATGTCGAACACCTTCACGCCAAGGGCATCTTCACCGAAAGCCTAGCCTTGTGGGGCTCCTTTAACCTCCTTGAAACCAGCGTCCACCGGAACGTGGAGACCGTGAGGCTAGAGTGGCACGACAACGGAAGCGCCGAAGCCGCGGCGAAAGCCTACATCAAGGACCTGCGCGTATGAAGAAGGTTCGCCTCTACCCCGTCGTCCAGGCCATCACCGGGACCACCCCCCGGGGCGGGGGGACGTGGAGGTGGATCCTCCGCCACCCCGAGGCGGGGATCTTCGCCCGGAACCTCCCCGCCATGGTCCAAGCCCTCCACTTCAAGGACTACGGCTCCGTTTCTCCCCAAGCGTTGGAGAGGTGGCGGGCGAAGCCCCTGAGGGCCTGGTACAACGGGGAACTCGGACTGGACTACCGGGCCCCCCTTTTCGTGGACTCGGGCGGGTACCTCTTCCTCTCGGGCCCGCCGCCCTCCCTGGAGCGGTACGGGATCCATAGGCCTCTAGACATCCTCCGCCTCGCCCTGGACCTGGTGGACGGGCCCGGGGACCGGGTGACGCCCCTGGACTACCCCCTTCCCCCGGGCCTCCCCGAGGAGGAGGCGCTCGCCCGCCTCCGGCGCACGAGGGAGAACGCCCTCGAGGGCCTCCGCTACCTGGCCCGGCACGAGAAGGGTGAGCGGGGCGTGGGGCTCGTCCTTCCCGTCCACGGGCGCACCCCGGAGGAGGCGGCGGCCTTCGCCCGCTCCCTAGTTGAAGCGGCGCAGAGGGAAGGCTTCCTCCACCTCGTGGCCGCCCTCGGTCTCGGGAGCATGGTTCCCCTCCGGAAGGCCCACCGCACCGAGGAAATCGTGGCCTTCGCCCAGGCGGTGAAGCGGGCTGTGCCCCACCTCCCCCTCCACGTCTTCGGGGTCACGGGCCTCCTCATTCCCTTCCTGGTGGCGGCGGGGGCGGACACCTTTGACACCACGGGCTACGTTCAGAAGGCGCGGGCCCTCAAGTACCTGCTCCCGGGAAGCTACCGGGAGCGGCGCCTGTGGGACCTCCTCGAGGAGAAGGGCCGCTACCCCTGCGCCTGCCCCGCCTGCCGGGGGCGGGACCTCGCCGAGGACCTCACGGTCCTGCGGAATCCGGAAGCGGAGCGGGGAACGAAAAGCCCCGTCTACGGCGCGGTGGCCCTGCACAACCTCGAGGTGGACCTCGCCATCCTGCGGGAGGCGGAGCGGAGGACCGCCGCGGGAGAGCTTTGGGACTACCTGCAGGAGCTTGTAGAAGCCCATCCCCGCTTGAAGAAGGTCCTGGAGTACCTAGAGGGTAAGCGGAGGGTGACGCTCGCCCCGGGAAGGAAGATCCAAAACGACCCCGAGGCCTTCGACTGGCGCCGGACGGGCTGGAGGCCTCAAGCGGAGGTTCTCCTCCTCGTCCCCTGCGCCGCCGAGAAACCCTACACCCAGGCCAGGAGCGTGCGGCCCGTCCTCGAGGCGGTCCGGGGCCTTCCGGTGGACGTGGTCTTCCTCTCGGGGCTCTACGGCCCCGTGCCCTTGGAGTTCGTTGAACACCCCGCCGTTCTCGCCTACGACTTCCTTCTGCGCAAAGGGGACAAGGAGAGCTACAGGCGCATTCGGGAGAGGCTCCTTCCGCTTCTCGGGTTCTACCGCCACCGGGTGGCCTACCTGGCCCCGCCCGCCTACCGAGAGGTGGTACAGGGACTTCCGGTGACCCTTCTTCCCAAAAAGGCCAAGGGATTGTATACAGGTAGGCGCAAGGAGAACTTGGCGGAGCTCCGCCAAGTTCTCGAAAGTGCGCTCGAAAGGGAGCTAATATGAACCGGAACGCTAAGACTGCTTGGCTTATCAGCTTGGTTGGCTTATACGTGGCGTCAGAAATTATCTCGCAGGTGACGGCGGGAAGGCTCGTGCAACTGGGAGGACTCGTTCTGCCCGGAGCCACTTTCCTCTACGCCCTGACTTTTACTCTGCGGGACGCCATTCACGTGGTGGGGGGCTACCGTGTGGCTAAAGCGCTCATCCCCGTTGGGCTTTCTGCCAACGCCTTACTGCTTCTTTACGGTGCTCTGGTGAGTGCTCTTCCACACCCTTCCTTCTTCGACCCGAGCGCCTACGCTTCCGTTCTTGGGACCACGTTCAGGGTGGTGGCGGCAAGCCTAACCGCCTACTTCGTCAGCACTTGGGCGGACACGCTTCTCTTTGAGCGTTTTCGCCAAACCTTAGCCGGGAGGGTGGTTCTCTCTAACGTCGCCTCCACTGCCCTCGACGCAGGGGTCTTCATCACCATCGCCTTCTTCGGTACTGGGGCACCTCTCCTTACCCTGATGGGGAGCCAATTCATTGTGAAGTTCGCTATCAGCCTGGTTCTGGTGCCCCTTGTCTATGGGGCCCGGGCTTCTCTCCGAAGAGCAGGGTTTGCGATAGATTATTGATGAAACAGATTCGCACAGATTCGCGGAGAAAAGGGGTCTGTTTAGAGTTTTGTGACCTTATTTCAAAGCTTGGCCTGTTAGCCCACATTCCGCACCCCCCTCACCACTCTTAGGATTTAGGGATGGAAGCCTCACCCGCTTTAGAGGTTTACGACCTGGCCCACCTGGGCCTGGTGGCGGGCATCATGGACCGCGTAGGGCTGGCGGAGGTGGTGGACCGCAAGGTGGGGGCTAGACCGGGGGAGAAGGTCTCCACGGGAACCGACCTCAAGGCCGCCGTCCTGAACGCCCTGGGCTTCGTCGCCTCTCCCCTGTACCTCTTTGGCCACTTCTTCCAAGGCAAGCCCACCGAGCACCTCCTGGGCCCTGGGGTCACCCCGGAGCGCTTGAACGATGACCGCATGGGCCGGATGCTGGACACCCTGTACGAGGCTGGGGTGACGGGGGTGTTCCTGGAGATCGCCAAGGCGGCGCGGGAGGCTTTTCCCTTCCCCGTGCGTGCTCTGCACGTGGACGCCACCAGCTTCCACGTGCACGGGGCGTACGAATGCGGCGGCCCTGTTGGTGTACGCCCTGGGGGAGTGGGTGTTGCGGCGGGGGCTTGGGAGGACGGGGGCGTGGGTGCCGGACCAGAAGAGGTCGGCGCTCGCTTTGGGCACATCGTCGGTCGGGATCCTCAAGGGGGGCACGCGCCCGAGATGGTGGTGGCCCTGGAGTGGCGCCCCGCCGGGGACGCTGAGGGCCTGGGCGGGTAAAATCCCGCAGGGGCAAAGACCCCACGGGCAAGGAGGTAGTCGATGCCAAAGTGGAAGGCGCTGTCAGCTTTCGGAGCCTTCGTCCTCGTCCTGGGTCTAGAGCACGGCGCAAGGGCGCAGTTCTGGGACGTCCCGCCGGGACACTGGGCGGCGGACGCGGTCCAGAACCTGGTCCAGCTGGGCTACCTGCAGGGGTTCCCTGACGGGAGCTTCCGGGGGAGCGAGACCGTGACCCGCTACCAGCTCGCCCTGCTCCTTCACCGCGTCCTCGCAGACATCGACACCCGTTTCTCGAAGCTGCAGTCCGCCTTGGGCGCGCTCGGCGGGCGGATCCCTGAAGGAGGCGCGGCGAGCGTGGGGGACATCATCGCCCTCCTCGGCGCCGTGGACGAGCTTCACAGGGAGACGAGAGAGCTCTCCGAGCGGCTCGCCGCCTTGGAAGAGGGCATCGCCGCCCTGGAGAAGGCCCCCTCCCCGGCCCCGAGCGTTCCTCCCGCGGGGGAGCGGTCCGCCTTACTTGAAGAGGTGGCGCGCCTCGAGCGGAGCTTGGCCGAGGAGCGGGAGCGGACCGGGGCCCTCGCGGAGCGCCTCGCCGGGCTCGCGGAGGAGATCTCCGCCTTGGAGGCCCGCCTCCGGGAGCTCGAGGACCGCTACCGCGCGGAGGCGGACTTCCGCGAGCTGATCGTCGTTCAAGGAGCCGAGCTCGTGGACCTCTCCCAGCGGGTGCGCGCCTTGGAGGAGGCCGCGAAGACCGCGCTGCCGCGCTCGGAGTTCGCCTCTTGGAGGGAGCGGGCGGAAGCCGTTTTGAGCCAAGTGGCCGCCCTCGCCCAGCGGGTGGAGCGCCTCGAGGCGGACCTCGCCGAGGAGAGGCGGGCGGGCCAGGACCGCGAAGAGCGGCTCAAGGCGGTGGAGGAAGCGGTCAAGCGCTCCGAGGGGGCCACGTTCCTTCGCGAGGTCTCTTTAGAGGCGCGCCACGCCCAGGGCTCTTCCGCTCTCGACTTCGACCGCCTCACCGGCATCGGGGACGGGACGACGGAGGCCGAGGTCACGGCGGGCACTTGGTTCGGGGCGCGCGCCGTCCTCGACCTCGAGGCCCCCACGACCTTCGGCCTTCGGGTCTACTACGACGCCGGGCTCTTCGACCTGGGCCGCCTCGAGGTGGCCCGGGAGGGAGTCGCCCTCGCCTACGGGAGGGACCTCTCCTTCCGCCTGACCCCCTACTTCGCCGCCCAGCCTGAAGGCTACCCGTCCCGGGCCTTCCACCTCTCCGCCTCTTGGAAGGACCTGCCCCTCCGGGCGGAGGCCTTCGTGGACCCCGCCGGTCCCCGGGGCGGCAGGCTCGGGCTCGAGCTCCCGGCCCTCCCCGCCCTCGCCGCCTTCTACGTGAACCCGGGCGCCGGGGAGCCGAGCTACGGCCTGGTGGCCTCCGGGGGGGACGACCGCTTCTCCGTGGAGGCGGGTCTGGCCCGGGGCGGCGTCCCCCTCCTCTACCTCCTCGCGGAGGCGCGGCAGGCGGTGGGGCCGGCGGCGGTGCGGGCGGCCGCGAACTACCGGGACCTCCCGGCCGCGAGTCCCCTTCAGCTCGCCTCGGGCCACGAGGAGCTCGCGCCCTTCTACCAAGGGCAGAAGGGCTGGGGCCTGGACCTCGAGGCCGAGGTCCCCGGCCTGGGCGGCGCCCGGGCGCGCTACCACGAGTACGACGTCGGCGGCGACCGGGTGCTCGCCTACGGCGTCCGGGCGGGGGCGGACCTCTTCGGGGTCCGGGTGGGCGGCTTCTACGAGGTGGCCGAGGTGAACGAGACGCGGGCGGACGCCGTCCCGGTCCCGGGTGAGGCCTGGGCCCGCGAGGGCGGCTTCCGCGGCGGGGGCGGCGGCTTCCTGCGGGCGGAGGCCGGGCCCCTCTACGTCTACGGGGAGTACCGGGTGGGCCCTGGCTCCTCGGGGTACACGGTGGCCGCCTCCTACCAAGGCGGCCTCGCCGGCCTCGAGGTGAAGGGCGCGCTCCACGCCACCTCCTTCGCCGTGCCCTCCCCGCTTTACAAGGCGGCCCTCGAGCTCGGGTACAAGGTCCCCCTCGGCGTGGCGGTCCTGGCCCCCAAGGGCTTCGTCGGCCTGGTCCGGGGGGGCGGCCTCCCCGAGGACACCCTGCTCTACCGCGCGGCCCTCGAGGCCCAGGCCTACGGCTGGACCCTCGAGGCGGCCTACGGGAGCCTGAAGACGAGCGCGGAGGGCTGGCCCGCGGGTGGGAAGGACCGCAGCTTCGACCCCTGGTACCCGGGGCTCTTCGACGGCGTACCCCAGGCGGCGGCCGAGCGCCGGGGCTTCTCCGTCCGCGCGGCCTACCAGGGCTTCGAGGTCGTCTACCACGCCCTCTTCTTCCCCGCTCAGGAGCACGTCCTCGTCCTCGGCTACACCTTGAGGTAGCGGTCCGGGGCGCCCGTCCCTCTTGACGGGGTTGACAGGGCGCCCCCGCCGTGTCAAAATGCGGCTCGGACCTGGCCTTAGCGTCGGTGAGGTCCATATAGCGAATCCCCGTCTCGCCGACGCACCTATAGTTACCAGGTCCGCGAAGATATGGTGAGAGGAATGGTTATGGGGGGCGGCGCGGCCGCCCCCCAAAGGCTTTTCGCCCTCAGTCCACCGGGGTCACCTCCACCGCTATGGGTCTACCCTCGTAGCGGGGGTGGGGGTTCTTCCTGACCTTGAAGCGCACGCGCCGTCCGGGGAGGTCTCTGAGGCCTACCCCCGGGGCGAGGCTTCTTTCGGTGAAGAAGACGTCCTCCTTGATCTCGTCCTTCCTCTCCTCCGGCTCGATGAACCCGTAGGGACCGGCGTCGTTCTCCTTGACCACCTTGACCACGCCGAGGACCCACTCGTCTTGGGCGAGGAAGAGCTCGAGCGCGGGCGCGGGGGGACGGGACGGGCCTTGCGCCGCGGCCTCCTCCTCTTCCTCGGCCTCTTCCTCGGCCTCTTTCTCGGCCTCGTCCTCGCGGTCGTCCCAAAGGAATATCATCCGGATGCGGTCCCCCTGAGCCTTGTACTTGTTGCGCACCTCCGCGGAGATGTCGATGGCCAGGTAGGCCTCGCGCTGCAGCTGCTCGCTCGTCTTGACGACCTTGACCACGCCCGAAGGGCTCTCGTAGGACTCGTCCACCGTGGGAACGACGGTCATGATCCCGAAGACGGCCAGCCGCCTGAGGAGGGGCACGAAGTCGCCGTCGCCGGAGACCAGGACCATGGCGTCGAAGCGGTCGTTGAAGGCCGAGTCCAGGGCCTCGACGGTCAAGGCGATGTCCACCCCCTTCTCCCCGAGCCTCCCCCCCTCGCCGGCGGCCAGGTGGTTGGAGTGGATCGTCACCCCGGACATGATGAGGGCGTCCTCGAACCGGGTGCGGCGGGAGACGTTCTCGGGCCTCTCGTCCTTGGCCTTGGGACGCCCCCAGAAGTAGTGGGCGCCCACGAGGCGGACGTTCGTGATGGGGATCTTCTCGTGAGCGGCGAAGGCGTCCAAGATGTAGTTCTGAAAGCCCCTCAGGTTGATGCGCCGGCGCACGGGGTGGTTGTTGCGGAAGTAGTTCGAGAGCCTGTAGAAGAAATACCCGTCGTAGAAGAACGCCACGCGAATAATGTCTCCTCTGCCCATGCTTCCTCCTCGATTGCGGGTCGGGGCTACCCCCCTATATTTTAGGGGGAAAGTTGAAAACCTTCCCGGGGCGGCGGGGGAGTGGCGGGACGCTAAGATAAGTACGGCCATGCGCGCGCAAGCTCTCGTCCTCGCCCTCGCCGCCCTCGCGGTGGGGTGCAGTCAGAACGCGGCCCCAGAGTCTTCCGGCTTCGCGGTGGAGCTCAGCCCCAAGTCCCTCTCGCTGCCGCGGTCTTCCCAAGCCTCCGCGACGCTCACCGTCTACCCCTCCGGCGGATTCTCCGGACCGGTGAGCCTGGCCTACGAGGGCCTTCCTTCGGGCGTGACCGCTTCGCCGGGGGAGGCCGCGGTGGAGGGAAGGACCGAGGTCCCGCTGACCTTCGCCGCGTCTGACGCCGCTCCCGTCGGCACCCACCGGGTGAAGGTGCGGGTGGAAGGCGGCGGCGTCGTGCGGACCGTCCGCCTGAGCCTCACCGTCGCCAGCGAGGGGTGGTCCGGGGGCGGCGGCCAAGCGGTGACGGTCAGGGTGGACGCGCCCCAGGGCGACCCGGTCTTGGTCTACTACTCCACGGACGGGGCGAACTTCCGGGCCCTCGAGCTTTCGGGGGAGGGCGAAGGCGTCTTCCAGACCCCAGGGGAGTACGTGCTCGCCGCCCGGTGCCTGGCCCCTAGAGGAGGGGTGCTGATCCTGAGGGCCCACCCCAGCGAGGTTAACCTCGTGCCCTTGCGGTGCGGCGAGAGCGGAACGGGCGACGGAGCCGCGGTGACCGCCTCCGCCTCCGTCTCCGCCCCGGACTCCTTGGGCGGCCGCCCGGTGGCCGACAGCGACCTGGTCTATCTGGGAGAGGCCTCCGCGCCTTTGGCCAGGGGGAGCGCCCAGGTCTACTCGGCGGTGCCCCGCGAGGCGACCCGCCTCGTCCTCGCCCTCCTCCGCCCCATCGAGGGAAGCCCGGGTCCCTTCCTGGACCCCTTGGGCTTCGCCGTCCACGACCGCGCCTCCCCGGACGAAGACGCCTTCTCCGTGAGCGCGGAGGACTGGCGGCCCTTCGCCGCCCAGGCCGGGGTCGTGGTCCCCACGCAGGCCGGGGAGACCTGGGGCGCCTCCGTGCGGTTCTACCCGGAGGGGGGCGCGGGACACGGGACCCTCGTGGGCTACGGGGACCGCTACGGGGTGACGGGCGAACCGGGAACGTACGTGGGCGAGGCCTGGCGTCGAGCAGACCTGGAAGGGGGCGCCACTGCCTTCGCCTTCGAGAGGCGGCGTCTCTCCGGCGAGGACTGGCTCGCGGACTTCCTGCCTGCCCCCCAGGCCGACTACTCCCCACAGAGCGGCCGGCTCTCCTTCGAGGAGGTCCAGGGAGCCGAGGTCTACTTCCTCCAAGGCGATGTGCTCACGGACACGGAGACGGGGGAGCCCGTCCACGCCCTGGTGGTCCTCACCAGGCCGCGGTCGGGCTGGCCCCTGCCGGTGGTGCCCGAGCTCAAGTACGGGATCCGCCCCAACCCCAGCTCCTACGCCCTGGGAGTCGCGGCGGGAGGCGGCACGTCCTCGCTGGCCGAAGCGCTCGCCGGGGGAGCGAGCGCCGGGGAGATCCGGGTCACCACCCTCTCCAAGAACGCCCCTTAAGCCCGCGCGGGCGGCGAGGCCGGGGCCGAGCCCCCCCGGGGCCTGAAATGGCGACGCGAAGCGTGGTGGTCCTCCTCGAGCGGAGGAGGAAGACGAAGAACGGCTACCGCTTCGGAGGACGGTGGGTCTACGGCCACTGGGACGGCTACCCCGAGGGGGTGGGCCTGGTCCTCTCCACCTGCTACTTCGAGCGGGAGCGCGCCGAGGCCTTGATCGCCTTGGGCGACTTCTCCGCGCTGGAGCCCTTCCTCTCCCCGGAGGACGCGGGCCTCCCCGGCCTCCCGCACAGCTTCAACAACCCCCTCCCCTTGGTGTCGATCTTCTACGGCCGGGACAGGGGAGAGGAGGGCACGGAGGCGAAGCCCTTCTCCGTGGAGCTTCGCCGCCCGGAGGAGATCCTGTTCTTCTTGGAGGACGAGTTCTTGGCTCTGGGGGCGGAGTACGCCTACCTGGGGGTGCCGAAGGGAAACAGGGTGACCTGGCTCTGCCGGGGGCTCGAGGAAGACGAGGTGGAGGACCTCTCCCTCCTGTACCCGCCCGACCCCGAGTGGCGGGAGAGGAACCGGCGGCGCGTCCTTCTGGAGGCGCTGGCGAGGACGTGACCTCACGTCCCGCGGATAAGCTGCTGAGGAAAGGAGGAGAAGACTTGGGCTTCAACCTGATCGCCGAGCCCTGGGTGCCCGTGGTCCAGGCGGGGCGGTACAGGGAGGCCTCCCCCCTCGAGGCCCTCTCGACCCCGGGCCTGGTCCTGGCGGCCCACCCCTACGAGGAGGCGCCCGTCCTCCGCTTCCTCCTCTACCTCTTGGCCTGGGCCTTCCAGGGGGAGGACGAGGAGGAGGTGGCCGAGCTTCCCCCCGAGGCCTGGCGGGAGCGGGCGGAGGAGAGGACGAGGCCCTTCCTCGAGGCCTTCGACCTCTTCGGCGAGGGCTTCTTCCTGCGGGGGGAGGGGGAGGTGCCCTGGGAGGGCCTAGAGGTCCTCCGCCCCGACTGGCCCTCCAAGGGAGGGGAGCCCGCCTACCTCGCGAGGCCCCGGGGCGTCCCGGGCCCCTTGCGCCTCGCCCCGGCAGAGACCGCCCGGGCCCTCCTCGCCTCTCTGGCCTACTCCCCCGGGGGCCTCTACAAGAGGCTCGGCCTGACCTCCCTGCCCGGGGCCCCCCTCTCGCAGGGAGCGGTCTTCTACGCCCTGGGGCGCGACCTCCCCACGACCCTCGCCCTGAACCTCGTGGTGCCCGGGCGCCTCACCGCCCCTTGGGAGGAGGGCTACCGCCCCAGGGAGCCCCTCGACCTCTACCTCTTCCCCTCGAGGCGGTACGCCCTCCGCTTGGGGGAGGACGGGCTCGTGGACGCGGTCCGGGTCTACCCCGGGCTTCCTCCCCTCAGGGAAGCGCCCGACCCGATGATGGCCCACGGCGAGCGGAGGGGCTCCCCCGTCCCCCTCACCCCTAGGGAGGGGGAGGACCTCTTCGGGGCCGTCTTGCCCAGGTTTAGGGAGCGCCGCCCGCCCCTCGTCCTGGAGCGGGCGGCCTACCGGGAGGAGGTCCTCGGCCCCTACGCCGTCCGGGTCGTGGCCCAGGTGAAGGACCAGTCCCGCATTCCCGCCCTCCTCGAGGCCACCTTCCCCGCCATGAACCTCGAGCGGGAGGGGTTCAGGCTCCGCTTGGCGGAAACCGCCTGGGAGCTCGGAGAGGTTTTGGCGGAGGCCTCGCGGGAGGCGGGTGGGGGGAAGGGCGCCCCCTCGGGCTTCCTCTTCGGGGCCGAGCGGGCGGTCCTCGAGGCGGGAAGCGAGGAGGAGGGGAGGAGGACGCTCAAAGCCCTCTTCGCCCGCTCCCTGGAGGAGGCCTTGGCCCCCAAGGCGGCGAAGCGCCCCAAGGCGGTGGCCGAAGCCTACAGGCGGGCGTGGCGGAAGGCGGCGAAGATCCTGGAGGTGGGGACGTGAGCGAAGCGGAAAAGGGCTACAGGCTCGGCCTCGCCCTGGCGAGGCTCCTGGAGGCTAGGCCCGGGCTCAGGCGGGCCATGCGGGCGCTGAGGCGGGAGGACCCTCCCGAGGCCTGGGTCCACCTCTTCCGCCTGGGCGAAGGCCTCCCCGAGGAGGTCCTGAGGGGAGCGGGGATCCTGGCGGCGAGCTTCCGCATGGGAAGTAGGCACCCCGCGAGCCTCTTCCCCAAGGACCCCTCGGGGGAGCGCAGGTTCTACAGGACAGTCCAGGCCAAGACCCCGCTCGCCCTCGCCCTGGCCCTCGCCAGGCAGGCCTCCTACCTGGGAGGCGAGGTCCACTTGGGGGAGGCGGTGAGGGCCCTCGCCCTCTGGGGCGAGGGGGAGCGGCTGAGGTGGGTGAAGGTCTACGCCGGCGGAGGCCAAGCGGTCGAAGGAGCCGAAGAGGACTGAGAGGAAAGGAAGGAAAGGCGAAGATGAGGTTCGTAGAGCTGCACGTGGTCCAGAACCTGCCCCCCTCGGCCCTGAACCGGGACGACACGGGCAGGCCGAAGGCGGTGGTCTGGGGCGGCGTCGAGCGGGTCAGGATCTCCAGCCAGGCCCAGAAGCGGGCCACGAGGCTCCTCTTCCGGGAGCTCGCCCTGGTGCCCGAGGAGGAGCGGGCGGTGCGCACGAGGCGGGCGGAAGCCCTCCTCGAGGGGGCCTTGGGGGGGCTTAAGGAGGAGGAGCGGAAGCCCCTCCTCAAGGCCCTCTTCCAGGCCCTGGGCCTGAAGCTCAAGGAGGAGAAGGGGGTCCTCCTCTCCGAGTACCTGCTCTTCCTCGGCGAGAAGGAGGCCCGGGCCCTGGCCGAGGCCGCCCTCCGCCACAAGGAGGCCCTCCTCGCCTTCGCCAAGGCGAGGGAGGAGGCGGAGGAGAAGAAGAAGCGCAAGGCGGGGAGCGGGGAGCTCCCCAAGGAGGCCCTCGAGGACCTCAAGCGGGCCTTCGGGGTGAGCCTGGAGGTGGCCCTCTTCGGTCGCATGATCGCCGACCTCGAGGACCAGGGCGTGGACGGAGCCCTCTCCGTGGCCCACGCCGTGGGCACGACCGCCGACCCCGTGGACGAGGACTACTTCACGGCCGTGGACGACCTGGTGAGGGGCCAGGGGACGGCGGGGATGATCGAGGCCCGGGGCTTCGCCGCGGGGACCGTCTACCGCTACGCCGTCCTCGACCTCGGGGAGCTCTCGGACCTCGTGGGGAAGGAGCGGGCTCTCCTCGGAGCGAAGGCCCTCCTCAAGGCCTTCCCCCTCGCCCTCCCGGGCGGGGCGAAGCGGGCCTTCGCCCACTACGGGGAGCCCGAGTTCGTCCTGGTCCGGGTGGGGGAGGGCCTCCCTCGGAACCTCGCCAAGGCCTTCGCCAGGCCCGTGGAGGCGAACGGGGAAGACCCCGCCCTCGCCTCCGCCAAGCGCCTCCTCGCCTACATGGACCGCCTGGACCGGGTCTACGGCAAGCCCCGCTCCGAGGGCCTGGGGGCGGTGAGCCTCTTCGAGGAGCCCCTCCCCGTCCCCCTCTACGAGAGGTTCGACCGCCTGACGGAGGAGGCCCTGGGATGGGCGGAGAGGCTCCTCTGACCCTCCTCCTCCACCTCGAGGGCCCCCTGCAGTCCTGGGGGGTGGGCCCGAGGCTCGACTGGCGGGAGACCGCCCCCTATCCCACGAAGAGCGGGGTCGTGGGCCTCCTCGCCAACGCCCTCGGGCGGAAGCGGACGGAGGACGTGTCCGACCTCGCCTCCTTGCGCATGGGGGTGGCCGTCCTCCGGGAGGGGAGGCCCCTCCTGGACCTCCAGACGGTCCGGGGGGTGGCGAGGGTGGACGGGGGGAGGAAGGACAAGGTGACCTGGAGGCGGTACCTGCAGGACGCGGCCTTCCTCGTGGGCCTCGAGGGGCCCGCCTCCCTCCTCGAGGGGCTCCACGAGGCCCTGAGGAACCCCGCCCGGGCCCTCTACCTAGGGAGGAGGGGGTGCCTCCCCTCGCCCCCGCCCTACCTGCCGGACGGCCTCGTCCCCCTCCCCTTGGAGGAGGCCTTGGGGGAGAGGCTCTCCCGGATGGGCCTCAAGCGCCCCGTGAGGCTCCTCCTCGAGGGGGAGGAGGGGGAGGTGGTCCACGACCAGCCCGTGGACTTCGTGAGAAGGGCCCTCCTCCCGAGGCGGGTGCGGAGGGGGGTCTGGACTCCGGAAGGAGGTCTAGGATGAACGAGATCTACCTCTCCCGCTTCCTCTTCGAGAAGACCCCTGAGGGGATGAGGGCCCTCACCGACCGCTACTACCTCCACGCCCTGGCGAGGGGCATGGGGAGGGAAGGGCGGTACCTCTTCCGCCTTGAGACGGCAGGGGGCGCCCCCGCCCTCCTCCTCCAGACCGCCTCCCACCCCGACCTCACGGCCCTCCCCGAGGGGGTTCTCCGCCTCGTGGGGGTGAAGCGGCTGCCCAAGGAGGCCCTCCGCCCGGGGCTCTACCGCTTCTTCCTCCAGGCGAACCTCACCTGGACCGACCCCGAGGGGAAGCGGAGGCCCTTGCCCCTGGAGGAGGCGCGGGCCCGCCTGGAGCGGGAGCTCTCCGGGGCGAGGACGGCCTTCGCCGAGGTCAGGCGGAAGCCCCCTCTCTGGGTCTCCCCGCCGGGGCGCCCCGCCTTCCCCCTGGACGTGGTGGAGGCCAGGGGGGTCCTGGAGGTGACGGACCCGGAGGCCCTCTTCGAGGTGGTGGCGAAGGGGGTCGGGCGCGGCAAGGCCTACGGCCTCGGCCTCCTCTCCTTGGCCCCCGCGAGGGCGGAAAGGAGGTGGGCGGGTGGCGCGGCCCTCCTCGCCCGCTGAGCGGCGGAAGGCGCTCGTGGAGGCCCTCTCGGCCTTGGCGGGGGCCTGGCCCGAGAGGCCCGGCGTGGCCTACGCCGCCCGCCGGGCCCTCCTCGAGGCGGGCCTCTCCCGGAAGAAGGCCTCCCTCCTCGCCCGCCTCCTCTCCCCCGGGGGGCCGCTCTCCGAGGAGGAGGTGCGGCGGAGCGCCGGCCGCCCCCTGGAGGAGGAGGAGCGGGAGGCCCTCCTCCGGGCCGCGCGCCCCGGAGCGGCCCTCCTGGAGGAGGCCTCGCCCGCCGAGCTCGCCCTCGCCTTGGGCTCCCTGGGCCTCCCTCCTCCCTCGCCCCCGCCCGCCTTCCCCGAGGAGGTCCTTCCCTTCCGGGCCGCCTTGGAGGAGGGCGGGGTCTTCTTGGTGGAGGGCCTGCCCTTCCGGGAGCGCTACCGCCTCGCCCTCCTCCTCGGCGAGGGCCTCGCGCACGCCCACGGCCTCGAGGGGGTCTTCCTGGGGACGAGGACCCAGGCGGGGGCGGCCCGCCTCCTCCCCCTCCTCGAGGCGCGCTGGGGAGGCTTCGCCGCCCGGGCGGGGGAGACCCCCTTCCTCCCCGAGGAGGTGGACTCCTGGCTCGAAGGCCCCGGGAAGGCCCTCCAGGCCCCCTTCGCCGCGGGGACCGCGGACCACGCCCTGAGGGGGGTCCTCCCCACGGCGGAGGCCCTCCTCCGGATGGCCCTCCTCCTCCGCAAGGTCCCCGTCCTTCCCGTCCCCGAGGAGGACCCCCGGCTCTTCTCCGCCCTCGTGGCCTTCCTCCGCTGGGCGAAGTCCCTGGGAACGCCCGTCCTCCTCCTCTCCCCGGAGCTTCCCGGGAGGCTCTGGACGGAGCTCCTCGAGGCCCTCGGCCTCCCGAGGGTCCCCAAGCCCAAGGGGGCGCTCAAGCGGCTCGCGGGGGAGGCGGAGGTCCTCGCTCCCCCTCCCCCCTCGAGGGAGGTGAGGGTGGGGGAGGCGGGCCTCCCCGAGCGGGGGGCTCTCCTCTTCGCCACCAGGAAGCGGGCCAAGGAGGTCTACGAGGCCCTGGCGAGGGGGGCCGCCCTGGAAGACGCGGGCCACCTCAGGCGGAGGCTTAAAGACGGGAGGACCCTCCTCCTCCTCCACGGCTCCCTCCCCTTGGGGGAGAGGAGGGCCCGGGAAGGGGCGGAGGCCGACCTCCTGGTGTCCACCTGGAGCGGGGGAGGGGAGGGGGCTCCCTACTCCCTCCAGGCCCTAGAGGCCCCCTCCCCCCTCGCCCTGAAGGAGGCCCTCCTCGAGGCCGAGGAGGTGCGCCTCCTCCCCGGGGAGCCCCCGGGGCACCTCCCCGCGCGCCTCTTCGCCTACGCCGTCCTGCGGAAGGAAGTCCTGAGGGTCCCGGAAGACCTCGCCCTCCTCGACCCCTACGGGGACCCGGAGGTCCTCGCCTGGTGGGAGGAGGGCCGCGCCGAGGGAGCGGCGCGGGTGGAAGTGCCCGAGACCTGGCCCTCCGGCCACCTCCCGCCCTTGCCCCTGAGGCGAGGGCCCGGCTCTGTCTTCCTCTTGCCGCCGGAGGGCAAGGAAGCCGGGGCCTTCCTCCCGAAGCCGGTAGCTCTGCGGGAGCACGCCCCCCTCTGGGAGCGGGAGTGGGTCTGGGGGGTGGCGCACGCCCCCTCCAGGGAGACCGGGGCCTAGGTTCCGGGCTTCGACCGGGTAGCATGGGGGCGGGGACGGAGCCCCGCCTCCTTCCCCCGAAGAGGGGGTCAGCCCGCTTCCCTCTGCTCGAGGTCCTGTTCGTCTCAGCCTTTCCCCTGGTGGGGTTCTCTCCTCGAGGCCGGGACTACCGTCCCCGGAGCGGCGTGAAGACGAAAGGGCGCAAGGGAGAAGGAGAAGCGTTGGCCATCGTGAGGACCCCGGAGGAACTGAAGGCGGCCCTGACGGAGGCCTTGGCCGCGCGAACCTTTCATGT
>Ga0207811_10432_pt1 | contig 20105 bp, 18 predicted proteins | sample CeladaPassaD2F04_FD_187493 | JGI IMG/M metagenome (GOLD analysis project Ga0207811, IMG submission 187493) | Cellulose-adapted microbial communities from the Joint BioEnergy Institute, USA - Passage D2F04 (SPAdes) (version 2) | ecosystem: Engineered > Bioreactor > Continuous culture > Unclassified...
GGGATTTTGGTCGACCATTTCGGATGGCGCAGCATTTTTCTTCTCAACGTTCCGCTTTCCGTTATTAGCCTGATCTTGGTTTTTCTGCTCGTGGGAGAAACGAGTCGCAAACCTGGCCAAAGCTTCGACTGGCTCGGTCAAATGACGGCCATTGCCGCGATGGCCGCGCTGTCCTTTGCCCTCATGGAAAGTGAAACGTATGGGTGGGGTTCTCCGCAAATATTGGCGGCGTTCGGCCTGGCCCTGACAAGCGCCGTCTTGTTCCTGATCATTGAAAGGAAGAGCAGGGCGCCGCTTTTTCCGTTGCGGATGTTCCGAAACGTGACCTTGTCGTTTGGATTGCTGGCCGGTATGGCGATCAACATCGGTCTGTCGGGAATATTGTTTGTGATCCCGCTTTACTTTCAACAAATCCGCGAGTTTTCGGCCCATTTGGCCGGGCTTGCCTTACTTCCCCTTACGATTCCGCTTGTCGTCAATCCGATTTTCACCGGCCGGCTTGTCGGCCGAATCGGAGCCAGATTGCCGATGACGATCGGATTCATTCTTGCGGCGATCGGCACATTGGCGCAAGCGTTGTCGGATGCCGACACCGGTTATTTTCCGACGTTTATCGGATTGCTGCTGGTCGGTTTCGGCGTGTCTTTTACCATTCCCCCGCTGATGGCCGCGGTTATGTCCTCCGTTTCCAAGGATCAGACCGGAACGGCTACGGGAGCCCTGAATTCAAGCCGACAGCTTGGCGCGACGCTCGGTGTGGCCATCGTCGGTTCGATTCTGGGCGGCGGCGCATCTTTTGTGACGGGAATGCATATATCGTTGATCGTGATTTCCGTTGTTTTGTTATTCGGCGGCTTGATCTCTTTCTCGTTTATCGGGCGGACGAAGTCGTAGACCGGCGTGAAACGCGAAAGATGCCCCGGCCGGTGCGAAGAGGGTGTCCATATCCGGGGGATACTGGGGAAAATCGGCATAATGAAAATGCGAGAGGCAGGCGGTTCCAAAATACAAAACCGCTCCGGTCGCGCTGTCCATCCGCAAGCCCCAACCCCCCGCCGACACCGGAGCCATCCGTTCGTCGTACGAATCCGTCGCAGCCGTTCAGCCGTTTTGGTAATCCGTTTTGGCGAGATCCATCCTTCCGATGCACGGAATCCGTCCCTTCGGCATACGTTCAGCACCGTGATCTTCAGATAAATGGAGGGGGTCAACCGGAGTTCGCCTGTTGACATCACCTTCCAAATGTAACTATAATGGTTACATATTGCAAGAACACGGCATTTTTCCGGAGCTTGTCCAAACTGCAGGAAACGATGACGTTTTTTGAAGATTTGCATCACGCTGCCGTGTGGCAAAGAAGCCGCATTTCGGGATACATTTGCGAACCCAACCCGACGCGTCCGCGCAGCCAAGGCATATGTCCCGATTTGCGCGAATTTTATGAAAACGATGGGCCGGCGATGAAACAGGAGTTGTTCCGCCTGACGATCTCGACCTTTGGAGGAGCCGAGGGAGGTCGCGAGACAGGGTGGAAAAGGGAACGGTGCAAAGGTTTTGGAAAAAGGGAGGGTTCGTATGCATAATCAAAGGATTGTCGTCAGCAAATACGGCGGCCCCGACGTTTTGCAGCTGGTGGAGGAACCGCTGCCGCAGCCGGCTGCGGGAGAAGTGAGGGTCAGGGTGTTCACGGCGGGAGTCGCTCTGGCGGATGCGATGCGAAGGGAAGGGGTATACCCCGGGACGCCCGCGCCTCCCTTTACCCCGGGATATGATATCGTCGGGGAAATCGACGCCGTCGGCGAGGGGTTGCGCGATGCGCGAATCGGGCAAAAAGTCGTCGCATTGATGAACGGCATCGGCGGATATACCCGGTATATTTGTTTGCCTGAAAGCGAACTTGTCCATCTTCCGGAGAGCGTCCATCCGGATGAAGCGGTATCGCTCGCGCTCAATTACGTGACCGCCTACCAAATGCTTCATCGTTATGCCAAAGTGAGACCCGGTCAATCGATTCTCATCCACGGCGCCGCGGGAGGGGTCGGAACCGCTCTTCTCGAACTCGGCAAATTGGCGGGTCTGCGCATGTATGCGACGGCTTCCGCCGCGAAACACCATGTCCTCGCCCGGTTCGGCGCCGTCGCCATCGATTACAGGACCGAAGATTTCGTGGCCTGCGTCATGCGCCACGAACCGGAAGGCGTTCATGCCGTTTTTGATCCGATCGGCTGGGAAAACTGGCAAAGATCGTTTCGTACGCTGCGAAAGGGAGGCGCGTTTGTCGGTTACGGATTTACTTCCATCCTCTCGGACGTCGCCTCCGACGAGAAGAAAAATTCGCTGTTGGCGGGTTGGAGGACGCTGTCCGAGAACAAGAAAACGCCGGACGGCAACGACGCTTTCATTTACAGCCTGACGACATTGAAGCAGAACGAGCCTGCCTGGTACAAGGAAGATTTGTCACAGCTGCTGAAATGGCTGGCCGAGCGCAAAATCCGGCCGATTGTGGCCAAAACGTTCCCGCTGCAGGACGCAAGCCGCGCCCACGAGTATTTGAGCAGCTCAGCCGCCATCGGAAAAATCGTTTTACATTGCGTTTCGTCTTGAACGATCGGAACGGCCCGTCGCGCCTCATTCTTAGCGTCCGGGCGTCTGCGTCTGCATGGGCGAACGACCGGAGCCCGCCGGCATTGGCGGGCTTTTCGCATGCGCCGAACATGCCGTTCGGAAAAGTTTCATTCTCACGTTTTCGCCTGTTTGTCCGTCCCGATGACCGCGCTGCGGGGAGGACGCCGCCGAAGGAGACGAAGACGTCCGGCGGACCACAGTCCGAAATTCCGGCGGAATCGCATCACCGGATGTTTTTAAGGTTTTTTTAAGGTGTCGTTTTGTATCATTCAACAGGATAGCGATCGACCAACATGAAGGGCGTGACGCGAATTGGAGAACAGCTTTAGGCGGAGATTATCAGGGGCGGCATGGGGACGCCTTATGTTGGTGTTTTCGATCATCATCGGCTGAATGTTTCCGGCGCTGCAGCCGGACCGGGCGAATGCGGCTTATTCGGACATCCGGGGCCATGCGTATGAGCAGGTGCTGTCCAAGTGGATCGACGAAGGACTTCTGCACGGGTACGCCGACGGCACCGTGCAGCCCGACCGAACGGTGACAAGAGCGGAGCTGATGGCGCTGATCAACCGTTCATTCGGGTTTCTCGAACCGGCCGACATTGTCGCTCCGGACCTGACGCCGGGAGATTGGAAATACGAACAGGCGGTGTTGGAGATTACCGGTTTGCGAAAGAGCGGGAATGTCCCCATATTTAAGGTTACGGTGAAGTTGAACAAACTGACGTCGAATTGATCGAAAGGCGCCCCACATGACGAATGTCGGGCGCCTTTGCCGTGAACCGGTGAATCAACGCAATCAGCCGAAAGGAGGCGGTTTTTCCCTGTCCGATGCGCATTTCCAAATTGCAGCGGGACGGCCCGCAAGGCGGCGATTCATGGCTCGGCGGCGGAATATGGCATGACGGATAGGGCCAACCAACCAATACGGCATATCTTGACAGGTTCATCGGAGAGGATTATGATGAAATCAGCCAGTGAAAGTAAGTACTTGCATTCATCTTGTGCGCCGCCTTGGTGCCAGCTTAGAGCCATTTTAAATCCAGAGCCATCTTTAGCGCCGTCTTAACGCTTAGCGCCTGGTGCCGACTTAGCGTTGGTGGCGCCCTAGTACCGTTTATCTTGTTGGCGACATACTGCCGCCTTACCGGGAAGGAGATTTCGCAGATGACGGGCCCATTGAACACGAGCGACAAACTGCTTTTAGCCGCGATCGACCTCATGGCGGAGAAGGGATATCACGCGACAACGACGAAGGAAATCGCCGCGGCCGCCGGCGTGAACGAGGTGACGTTGTTCCGGCATTTCGGCAGCAAGCAGAAGCTGCTTGAAGCCGCCTTCGACAAATATCATTACGGCGACGAAATGACGAAGCTGTTCCGGGAGAAGCTCGTTTGGGAACTGCAGCCGGACCTGCTTTTGATCAGCCGAACGTACCACACGATCATGGCGCGCAACCGCAAAATGATCATGATCGGCATCAAAGAAGGCGGCAGCATCCCCGGCGTGGACGAACGGGCGAGCCGCCACCCGCAAATTCTGAAGCAACTGCTGTCGGAGTATTTCACCGCCATGCAAAAACAAGGCAAACTCCGCGGCGATGCGAACCCCGAACTGCAGGCGTTATGCTTCATGTGGATGAATTACGGCGCATTCGTGACGGGGATGAGCACCGGAGGCGCGCATGCGGGGGTGTCGATGGATGCGTTTATCGAAGAAAGCGTGCGGACCTTCGTCAGAGCGTTGACGCCGCCCAGCGTCGAACAAGGATGAGCATCGGCGATGCGCATGCGGGGGTGTTGATGGATGTGTCGAATAGGTGTTTGGTTTATGGCGCGGCGTTCTCGCACTTTTTTCACCTTTTAGCAAGTAAGTACTTGCAAACATCATCGTTTTCGTCCTTTTAGCAAGTATGTGCTTGCTTTCATTCCCGATATGGAGTGATCGCCCATGTACACACATGCCAAACGGCAAAAAGGCATAAAATTAATGCGGCTCATGTTGTTCACCGTCACGATTTCATCGATGAGCGCCCAGATGTTTCATGTGGTGCTCCCGCAAATCAGCGAAGAATTCGGCCTCAGCATGGCGCAGGTCAGCTGGCTGTCGTCCGCCTACACCCTGATCTACGCGTTCGGAACCGTCACCTACGGGAAGCTTGCGGACCGATTTCAGCTGAAGACGCTGCTCACCTTCGGCATCGGTTTGTTTGCCGCGGGATCCTTCATCGGACTCGTTTCCGCATCGTTTGCGGCCGCGCTGCTCGGAAGATGCCTGCAGTCGGCGGGGGCGGCGGCCGTTCCGGCCCTCTCGCTGATCATCCCCGTCCGCTATTTTGCGCCGGAGCATCGAGGTTCCGCGATCAGCATGTCCGCCGTCGGGGTGGCCCTCGGAAGCGCATTGGCTCCGTTCGTGTCCGCATTCATCGTGAGCTTCGCGAATTGGCGGTGGCTGTTTCTGCCGTCGCTGTTGATTGTGGCGCTGATTCCGTTGTATCGAAAATTTTTGGAGTTTGAGCCGAAAAACGAGCCGCAAGCCTTCGATTGGATCGGCGGCATCCTGCTTGCTTCGTCGGTCGCCCTGCTGCTCATTGGGGTTACCAATCAAATGTGGTGGTTCCTGATGGCGAGCCCGGTCGCTTTCCTGCTTTTCCTAGCCAGAATCCGTACGGCGAAAGCGCCGTTCATCGATCCGAAACTGTTTATGAACCAATCATATGTCGTCGGACTGTTGCTTATCCTTCTCATCGCCGGCATCGGCATCTCGCTGTATTTTGTGCCGCCGATGTTGTTTACGCAGGTGTATCGCCTGGATTCCCATTGGATCGGTTTCGCGATGGTACCGGCGGCCGTCGCTTCTTCCCTCCTTGGCAGAAAAGGCGGAAAACTGGCGGACCGGAAAGGCAACGCCTTCGTGCTCACCCTCGCTTCCGGATTGTTGATGACCTGTTTTGTCCTGTTATCCACCTTTGCTGAAATTTCGCCTGTGTGGATGATCGCTTTGTTTCTGATTTTCGGCAATGTGGGCCAGTCCTTTATGCAAATTGCGATGTCCAACTCCGTGTCCCGGACGCTTCCGGCGGATCGCGCGGGCTCGGGCATGGGGCTGTTTTCCATGACGAGCTTCGCCGCCCAGGGGATCGGGTCCGTCGTGTACGGTTTGGTGTTGGAGCAAGGCCCGACGGTGAGCTGGAATCCGCTGCACGCCGGTCCCGCCGGCGCCGTGTTCAGCAATCTTTTTCTGGCGCTCGCCGTACTGCATGCGGGGATTCTGCTCGTGTACCGCGTCAAATTCATCCCGAGAAAATCCCGTGTTTCCATGAAGCCTTCCCCAAATCAAAAATAAGGAGGGAACCGCAATATGTCTTCCACTGTCAGGCAGAAGTTGGAGGAAACCGTGATGTCTTGGCCGGGCGTGACGATGGGTCCCCACCGCTTCGGCGGTATCGAATTCAATTTTGAAGGCAAAGAAATCGCGCATCTGCACGGCGATCACCATCTGGATATCCCGTTTTCGAAATCCGTGCGCGACGAGCTGGTCGCAGCGGGACGCGCATTGCCGCATCATATTTTCCCGCAATCCGGTTGGGTGACGGTCTATGTGCACACCGAGCGGGAGCTTGCCGACGCGATCGCCCTCATGCGCATGAAGTACGAGCATCTTGTCTCCAAGCCATCTTGAAACCGGGGCAAACGGCACCGGAAGATGGCGCCGGTATTTCCAATTTTATCGGACTGTGATACACTTCAAGCATAGAACAACCGTCTGCGAGGCGCACAAAGGCGTGTTGCCCGCCGAAATGCGTGTCGCGTTGGCGGATCGACACATGCGCATTGATCATCATCGTTCCAATTCCAAGGCGATCATCTGTGCGCGGATGATTGCTTTTTTTTGTACATATGGATTGCCGTTCCATTCTGCGTTTCACTGCCCCCTTGCAATATCAATCAACGACCGGGCAACCTGCGTGTCCGAAAATCATCGTGGATTCCTTTCACGGTTTTGTGCGCCGCCTGACGGCGAAACTCGCGGACTCGCCTGAATGGATGTTTCGAAGTAAGGAAAAATCTGATCGTGAATTCGTCGAATCCGTCCGTATGAGCGGCCGCGATTGTCGAAAAGGGCGAAGATTGGGCGTTTTTTCAGCATATTACCGCTATGATGGAACAGGCTTGCAAAGGAGACAGGCGCGATGTTACGTGTAATGCTCGTGGATGATGAGGCGGATGCGCTCCAACTGCTGGAAATTTTGCTCGGTCAAATCGGCGGCGTCGAGATCGTCGGAAAGTTTGCCAGTCCCGTTCAGGCCATGGAGGCGTTGGGGACGACGCATGTGGATGCCGTGTTCCTGGATAATCAAATGCCGGGCATGACGGGCATGGAGGCGGCGAGAAAAATCAAGGAAATCAAGCCCCGGATGCCGATTGTGTTCACCACGGCGTATTCGGAATACGCGGTGGAAGCGTTTGAAGTGCAGTCCATCGACTATCTGCTGAAGCCGATTGCGCCGGGCAGACTGCAGCAGGCGGTGTCGCGCATCCGGCAGGCCGTATTCGCGGACCAGGCTCGTCCGGACGCCAGTCCCCATCCTGCGATCCGGTGCATGGGGGGCTTCTCCATTCAACTGCCACATGATGCCATCCGGCTGCTTCCATGGAAGACGAACAAGGAAAAAGAGATATGCGCGTTTTTGATCCATCACGAAGGCACGCCGGTGGATACCGCGCTCATTATTGATTCGATTTGGCCGGGATACGATTTGAAAAAGGCGAAAACGTACTTCTATACCTGCCTGTCCTATTTGCGCAAAAGTTTGCAGGAGCATCGCGTTCCCGTCAGCGTGGAAAAAGCCGGCAGCGGATTTGCCGCGCGGCTGGGGGGAGCGGCCGCCGATGTGACGCAGCTCGAAGCCATGCTGGACGGCATCTTGTCGGCGGAGGAAGCGGATGAACGGTTGTACGACAAGATCAACGGTTTGTACAGGGGCGAATATATGGAAGGCTGCGATTACAATTGGGCGTTGGCCAGAAGGGAGTCCATCAAAACGAAGTATATTCGCTCGCTGCGGCGTTTTTACCGGCTCTTTCGCCGGCGGGGCGACGCGGCGCGCGCGGCGGACAGTTTGCAGCGCGTGCTCGCGATCGCGCCGGATTCCGAGGCGGACGGCCGCGAGCTCATCCTGCTGCATCTGGAAACGGGCAACCGGAAAGAGGCTCTGCGCATTTACCGCGGGCTGGAGCAGGCGGTTCGCGTTCAGCTGGGCGCCGAACTGGAGGAGGATACGGCAAGGCTTTATCGACAATTGACACGAAACGGATGAGGGAACGATGGGAAAAAAGATCGCGGCGCTGATCGTGACGCTGGCCATATTGGGCGCGACGTACGGATTGTTTTTCGCGTATTTTGCGAAGGTAGGGGAACCGGCGCCGAGAGCGGTGAACGGGTTTCTCGATTTGTCCGCCTGGGATTTTGCGAACGACGGTGTCGTTCCACTGGACGGCGAATGGGAGTTTTATCCGAACTTGATCGTCTCCCCCGACAACTTCGCCTCTTCCTCCTTGAAGCCCGACGGCCTGCCGCCGCAGCGGATCGAAGTGCCGGGATCGTGGTCGGATCAAATGACGGCATTGGGCGCGGCGACGTACCGTCTGCAGATCAAAGTCGGCGATCCCGCGCCCGTATACGGATTGAAAACTTCGTCGGTCCAAATGTCCAACCGCGTGATCGTCAACGGTGAGGTTGTGGGCCAAAGCGGAACGCCGGCGGCGGAAAAGCGGAACTACAACGCGATGAACCGACCGTATGCCGTTTATTTCAATTTGAAGCCCGGGTGGAACGAAATCGTCGTGCAGGTGGCCAACCACGAGTTTCCCTCCGGCAGCGGCATTAACGAATCGGTCTATTTTGGCGAGGCCGCGCAAATTTCCGCGATGCGCGAAAAGGCGCTCGCCCACGACTGGGTTACCGTGACCGCGTTTCTGATCATGGGGCTGTATTTTATCGGATTGCATACCCAACGAAAAAAAGACGTGTCCCTGCTCGTGTTCGGGCTCATGTGCGTATTCATCGCGCTGTTCACCAGCACGCGCGGTGAAAGGCTGCTGTTCAGCCTGTTCGGCTCCGTCCCGTTTTGGCTTTATCTCCGCATTCAGATGGTTTCGGCGATCGGAGCCGGAATGGGGTTTCTCCTGTACTTGTACACGGCGTTCCGTCCGTTTTCCTCCAAATGGTTGATCCGGATCGGCCTGGTCGTCGGGGCGGTGCTTGCGGTGTGGGCGATCGGCTTCATTCCCCGTTTTGCGACGAATGTTTTTCGTCAACTGGTCACGATCTACGCCACATTTCCGCTGCTGTACGCCATTTATGTTTTTGTCCTGGCGGCTTTCCGCAAGGTGGAGGGGAGCCTGTATCTGGCCGTCGCCGCGGTCGCCCTGAACGTCTATGCGCTGGTGCAAAATCTGAACGTGTATTTCGCCGTTTCGGTGGATTCGCTGCCTCCGTTCGAACCGTTTGTGTTTCTGCTGATGCTCGCATTGCTCATGTCGCTGCGGTTTTCCAACGCGTTTCGGAAAATCGAAGAGCTTTCCGTCCAACTGTTGAAATCGGACAAGCTGAAAGACGAGTTTCTGGCGAGAACGTCGCACGAGTTCAAGTCGCCGCTGCACGGCGTCATTCATATCTCCCGATCGATGCTCGACAGAACCCATCATCCGCCGACGGCGGAGCAGCGCGAGAAGCTGCAGTTGATCGTGGACATCGCCGGCAGACTATCGCAGCTCGTGTACGACATTCTCGATTTTTCCAAGCTGAAGCAGGGCGAACTGGCCATTCATGCGACGGCGGTCGATGTCCGTCCGGCGGTCGAGATGCAGGTGCGCATGTATTCGTATCTTTGCGAGAACCGCAGCATTCGTCTCGAAAACCGCGTGCCGCGGAACTTGCCCTACGCGCTGGCCGATGAAAGCCGGTTCGGCCAAATCGTCGGCAATCTGCTGGACAATGCGGTCAAACATACGGAAAACGGCAGCATTGTCATCGACGCCGCGGAAAAGGACGGCATGATTGAAATTACGGTCCAGGACACGGGCGAAGGAATCGATGAGCAGCACATCCCGCACTTGTTCGAAGCGTTTCAAACGTTTGACGCGAAGTCGGAGCGCGGGGGGTTCGGACTCGGGCTGTCGATCGTCAAACAGCTGGTCGAACTGCAGAACGGAAAAATATCGGTATCTTCGGCCAAAGGAGTCGGGACGACGTTCACCTTCACGATGCCGATTGCGGAGCGCGGCGGCAAACCGCAGGCGGTTTCCCGGTTTGGCGAGCCGCAGGCCAAAGTGCCGGAGTACGCGCTCGCGACGCCGTATTATTTGAACCAAAAAGGCAAGCATACGGTGTTGATCGTCGATGACCAGGCGCTGAATCTGAAAGTGCTGATGGACGCGCTGGAGCCCCTCGGGTATAACGTCATCGCCGTCAAGAGCGGTTACGAGGCGCTCGACCAAATCGCGAAACCGAACAAAATCGATCTCGTCGTCCTCGACCTGATGATGCCGGGCATTTCGGGGTACGAAGTGTGCCAAGAGATTCGCAAAACGTACACGCTACTGGAACTTCCCGTGCTGATGGTGACGGCGGCCATCGGGCCGCAGGACAAGGTGGCGGCGTTCGAGGCCGGCGCGAACGATTTCCTGCCGAAGCCGTTCGATTTGGCGGAGCTGAAAGCGAGAATCGGCAGCCTGCTGTTGGTCAAGGAATCGCTCGCCAAAACGGTCGAGCTTGAGGTGGCGTTTCTGCAGTCGCAAATCCAACCGCATTTTTTGTACAACGTCCTGAACAGCATTGTCGCGACCAGCTACACGGATGCGGAACAATCGAGAACATTGACGATCAATCTGGCCGATTATTTGCGCGGATGTTTCCGCTTCAGCAACGCGGAACACCGGATCACGTTCGAAGAAGAATTCGGTCTGATCCGGACGTACGTGGAAATCGAACAGGCGCGGTTCAAAGAAAGGCTGAAGTTCGAGTATGAATTTGCGGAATCGATGTACCGGGTGAACATTCCTCCCCTGCTGCTGCAGCCGCTCGTGGAAAACGCGATTCGGCACGGGATCGGCAATCGCATCGAGGGAGGTTGGGTGAAACTGACGGCCTTTGAAGCGGAAGGCGAGTACTGGTTCGTCATCGAGGATAACGGCGTCGGCATCGGAAGCGGCGGCTCATCGACGAAATCCGGTTCGGACAAGCGTCAGGGCGTCGGCCTGTTGAACATCAACAAGCGTTTGAAATACGAGTATGGAAGAGAGCTGCACATGGAAAGCGAGCCGGGGCGGGGAACGAAAGTGACGGTGCGGATTCCGGCGGAATCGGCGTGAACGGAAGTTGCATGCGCCAGGTGGAAGCCTTTGTCGCGAAAGCGCAGGCCGCCGCGCAGGCGCATGCCGCGCGCGCAAATTTGGCCCCTGTGCATGACGCCGCCCGAAAACGCAATCCGGGTCAGCCGCAATCGGGATTTCCAAGGGGCCTCCAGCATTAATCTGCGGATCGGCTCGCCATCGATGCCCAGCTGCCGGTTTGCCGAAATTTTTCATACTCGTTCTTGAGCAGCGACAGATCGAACGAGCCCGGCTCCGCGCCCAGCACGGTTTCAATGAAACCGCCGATCGCGGCGCGGCGAAGCCGCAGTTCCTCCCGATTCCACTGAAACACGGAAGCATCCAGCCAAAACTGGTAACCGGTGACGAGAAATTCGGCCGCCAGCAAAGCGTCCTTGTCCGTACGGAAGCTGCCTTCCCGTTTGCCCTGCTCCACAATTTGTCCGAAAATCGGCGCGAAGGCTTTGATCGATCGGATCATCATTTTTTGGTGCAGGAACGCGTTTTCTTCATGATGGATATGGGGAAAGAGGCTTCCCATGCTTTGCTCATGGTCGAATCCATAGAGGTCGTGGGCGATCATCAGGAGCGCTTTGCGGTAAGCCGGGAGGCTGTCGTCATGCGCGATTTTTTTGAATACCGCAAGCCCTTGATCGATCGCCCGGTCAATCACGGCATCGGCGATTTCGTCTTTCGATTTGAAGTAGTAATAGAACGTGCCCTGGGAAACGCCGACTTCCTTGACGATATCGCTGATCGCCGTTTTGGCGTAGCCTTTCGTGCCGAACAGCTTTTCCGCCGCATCCAGCAATTCCTGCCGGCGTTCCTCGGGATCCTTGACGATTCTCGGCATATCGGACCTCCGCCCGTTTTTTTCTAACCTGGATTATAACATAACGGAAGCTCACCGTTTGACAAAGGGGCTTCCGATCCCATACAATGCAATTATAACTGACTGACAGTCAGTCAGTTAATATCGGACGGTCGTAATGGGATTTTTTCCATCGAACTTTCAAGCCTGAAAGCCCAAGATACATTCATGCAAGATGGGTCCGATCATTCATGCGGGATGATTCCAACTCGTTCATGTCTAGTTGATTTCAAACCGTTCATGTCTAGTTGATTTCAAACCGTTCATGCCAAGTTGATCCCTAACCCTTTCGAAGTAAAGGAGGAAAGTGAACATGCCGAAGGTCAAACGGTCAGGAGAAACGAGTGTGCAGCCGATGTCTTATCAAGAAGCCGCTCATTTGCTGAACCCGCTCAGAAAGCTTCTCCTTTCCCCCAAAAAGCTCGTCCGACGCCTGCATTTGCGGCAGGATGCGAAAGTGCTGGAAATCGGGCCCGGGCCGGGATTTTACAGCGGGGAAATCGCGCGCAGCATTCCCTCGGGAACGCTGACATTGTTCGATATTCAGCAGGAAATGCTTGATCTGGCGAAGAACCGGCTGGAGGGGATGGGCGTTTCCAACGTGCAATACGTTCGGGGAGATGCCGCACGGCTGCCCATGGACAGCGAATCTTTCGATGCGGTTGTGCTCGTTTGCGTGCTCGGCGAAATTCCGAACCGGGACCAATGTTTGCAAGAAGTGCGTCGCATACTGCGCCCCAACGGCCTGTTGTCCGTTACCGAACAGCTGGGCGATCCGGACTTCATTTCCAGGGGAGAGATGCGAAATTTGGTGACGAGGAACGGTTTTGCCCTGGACAAATCTTACGGAATTTGGAAAAATTACACGTTGAATTTCAAAAAATCGCTCCCTTAACTTCAGCTCACGACTTTGACACACCCGGATTTTCTCACGCCCGGTTTCCGGTAGCCGCCCGTCGACAAAAGAAGTAGCCACAATCCCTGGAATACAGGGATTGTGGCGGTTTGGAATCACAAACCGGCGATCCAATCCGAGGTGTTGAGCACCTTGCTGAATCTCGCCGCCTGCACGGTCAAGACGGTTTGATGAAGGTTTTCCGCGGAGATTTCGCCCCATTCGTTGTTGAGCGGCACCGTACCCGTCCCGTCGGCAAGAAACTCCACGGAAAAACCGAGATGAAACGCCTGGCGGGCGGTCGTGTCGCAGCAGCCATGGGTCATGTAACCGCAGATCGTCACCGTGGTGACGCCCTGGCGTCTGAGCCAGTTCTCCAACCCGGTGTCCGTGAAACTGCCGGGCCATTGTTTATCGATCAACACGTCGTATGGACGTTTGGCGATTTCCGGATGAAGCTCCCATTCGGGCGAGCCTTTTCGGAAAATCGCGGCGTTTTCCTCCGGATCGGCATGGCGGATGACCGCCACCGGAACCGCCTTTTCACGGGCGACATCCATGGCCTGCAAAATGTTGCCCAGACTGCGGTCCGAATTCCACACCGGGAGTTTACCCGTGAAATACTCGTTTTGCACATCAATGACCAACAAAGCTCTCTTCATCGCGTTTTCCTCCCCATCATTTGGATTCCGCGCGCTTGATTTCCGCGCCCTAGACTTCCCGCCGATGCTTCCCGCTCCTGATTCCGCGCTCATGGTTTCCGCTTGCGATTCCAAGCTCCTGATTCCGCGTTCATGATCCCAATCTCCCGGTTTCAACTTCCCGATTTCAACTTCCCGATTTCAACTTCCCGATTCCAACTCACAATTCCAACTTCACAATTCCAACTTCACAATTCCAACTCACGATACCAACCATACAATTCAAGCACATGATGCCAAGTTTCCGCGTTCTTGATTTCCGATCGCGATTCCGCTCTCTCGATTCTGCGTTCTTTATTCGTCGTCGTTTCATCGGCGGTTCGTGACCGTTGCATCCCTCCATTACCAAAAAACTAACCTATATTTTTATATTTTTATGGTTAGTATGATAAGCGCTTTTTATTAACCTGTCAATAGTGTAAAATGGGGTTAGTCATGAACGAGTGCGAAATGGAGTGGTAACAGGTGCGGGAGGATCATACGATGGTAGAACATGAAGGGTTTCCGCTGGTCACGGGGCATCTTTCCCTGGATCTCGTCAATACCGAGGTCGTCCGCAGGGGAAACCGGCACAATTTGTTGGCGACTTCCGACGATTTGGCGCGCTGGATCGCGGTGATGCAACAGGCGGGGGGGATGGCCGGGGAATCGCTGCCCGAAGGCTGCAGTACCCCGGACGTGCTGCATTCCCTGCTCGCGCTGCGGGAAGTGCTGCGTCGGCAATTCGAGCGGATCGCGGAAGGAAACGAACCGGCGGATGGCTGGAAAGAAGATCTGGAGACGCGGATCGCGCGGGCGCCTTTTGCATATAAAGTGATGAACAACGCCCTGGTTCCTGTCCCCATGGGGGCTCCCCCGGACGCTCTGGCGTCATTGGTCTCATGGGACGCCCTGCGCCTGCTGGCTTCGGGGGAACTGCTGACGCTGCGGCGGTGCGCGAATCCGGATTGCGTACTGCTGTTTCTGGACGCGAGCGGCCGGCGAAAATGGTGTTCCATGAAAATTTGCGGTAACCGCATGAAAGTCGCGCGGCACCAGTCCCGCAAGAGCGGGCGCAAGTGACCGCCGTGAAAGCCGGTCGGGACGCTCCCTTTTTCACGTACTCCGTGTCCATCGTTTGTGAAAATGCCGCCCTCACTCGGCTGTGATCATGTTATCGTAATTCGCCCGTCATGCGCCGCATTTCGGTGTGAACAACAGAACCGTGGCCAGCGGACAATGTCGCGAGTTGTACCTGCTTATTATTGAACCTGTTTTTCAAGTTGTACAAAGTGCAACCGATGTCCGAAACACGGCTTTTTTGCCGAAGCGGTTGCACTTTGTGCCATTGTCGTACTGTCAACCTTGTCCGATAGCGCATGATCTCTTGACAGTTACAACATGAAATGATCTCAAAAACAGCGGCACCACGGCATGATCACAGCATAATAACACCAATTTCATTATCGCGATGACACGAGGAACACCTGACACGAGGAACACCTGACACCGGGAACACGTTGACACCCGAAAATTGTTTTGATATTTTTATAAACATAAAAGTATTGGAAAATGGAACCATGAAAAATGCCGCCGCATTCGGCGCCGCACGTGTTTTCAAAATGCGGAGGATGACCGCGGTCGGCTTGCTCATGGGGCGCACTTTTCGCAGTGAGGGGGGATGCGGGAGGATGGTCATTGGATACGTACGCGCGATAAATAGAACTGATTCGGTTACATTAATTGCGAAGTGTGGATTTGCCGGATCATTCGATGGATTTGTCCGTTACATTCATTGCGGTGGATTGTCTGTTCCATGAACGGTGTTTTGCTTGTCCGTTACATTCATTATCATGGATTGTTGTCGCCATTGCCTGCGTTTTTTCGTCATTAATGTAACTGGAATGGTTTCATAAATCGGGTAAAAGGAGTGCTTGAAGCTTGAGGCATCGTTTGTTTGTGTTGGCGCTCGGCAATTTTGCCATCGGGACGGAAGCGTTCATGATCGCCGGCGTGCTGCCGGCGATTGCGCAGGAATTGCACGTTTCATTGTCCTCCGCGGGTCAACTGGTGACGGTCTTCTCCCTGGCTTACGCGATCGGGTCTCCGGTATTGGCCATGTTCACGGGCCAGGTGGAGAGAAGGAAACTGCTCGTAACGTCGATCCTGTTGTTCGCCCTTGCCAATTTCCTATGCGGATTGACGAGCCATTACGGCACGCTGGTGTTGGGGCGCGTCATCGCCGCGATCGGCGCCGGGCTGTTCGTGCCGGCGACTTCGACGACGGCGGCCGGGCTCGTCGCGCCGGAACTTCGCGGCAGGGCGCTGGCGGTCGTCATCGGAGGCCAAACGGTGGCGCTTGCCGTGGGGGTGCCGTTTGGCACGTGGATCGCCTATGCTTTTCATTGGCGGACGACGTTCTGGATGGTGGGCGTCCTGGCGCTGATCGCAGCCGTTCTCATCCGCTTGCGGCTGCCGGCCGTTGCCTCCGCTGTCACCGTCTCGCTTCGAGAAAGACTGGCCCATGTCAAGCGGCCTGTCATCTGGACGTCCTTGTTGACGACCGTATGTTGGGCAACCGGCGCGTTTGCGGTGTACACGTATATCGCGGACGTCTTTGGCCAATTGGGCGCGGCGCCTCGGGTGATCAGCCTCGTCCTGCTGATCTGGGGCGTCTCGAGCTTGATCGGAAGCACCTTGGGAGGGGTGGCTTCCGACCGTTTCGGTTCCGCGCGAGCGATTCCCGTGGCGTTGGCCGTCCTCCTCGCGGCTTTGACCTCGTTCTCCATTTTGACTTCCGGCCAGCCGTCGCGTACGGCGCTATGGATCGGTTGCGCGGCGATGGTCGTGTGGGGCGTCAGCGCATGGTCGTTCAGCCCGGCCTTGCAGCACCGGCTCATCGGGTTGTCGGGGAAAGCGTCGGGCATTGTCGTGTCCCTCAATCCTTCGGCCATTTATTTGGGCAGCGCGTTGGGAGCCGCGGTCGGCGGACTCTTTGTGGCATACGGCCATGTCACGGCATTGGGGTATTTCGGTGGTGTCTGTGAATTGCTGGCGCTTTTATGGTTTGCGGCGAGCCGCATTCGGGAGCGGAAGTCGTCACAGGCGGCGGAAGAAGCGGCGTGAACCGTCCGTCTGCGGGCGGGCCGCTTCCAATTCCATGGGCAGATGCGCGCTTGTGATGATACGCCGGCCATTCGGGTTGAGGATGGATCGGGCATCTGGAAAGACCAAGCTTGAGAATGGTTCTGGACTCGGGTGAACCGGAAATGAGGATGGCTTAGGGTTCGGGATGACTGGTCGGGTCAGTGAAGGAAACCGTGCGTGCGGATGAACCTGGGATTTCGGAAATACCTGGCATTCAAATCCGCCTTGCATTCGGACCCGCCTGGCATTCACATACCCCCGTCATATGGACCAGCCAACAGAGTTGGATTAGCTTAGCAAATCGGGTTCGCCAGGCTTTTTGATATCTTGATGAACCGGAACATCCGATTGATCCGAACGAGCGGACAGACCGGTCATTCCGGCTGACCCCTGCCATGAGGCGGCAGCCGCGCGCGGACCGCAAAATTGACAGCCTCTCTCGGGTGTAACATAATGAAGTTACAAAGGAGGGGGCCCAATGGCGGTCGTCAGCAGATATACGATTGCGCTTCATATTCTCACCTGGATGGCCCGAGTCGCCGAAATCAGGAAAGATTCCGCAACCTCCCAACAAATCGCGGCAAGCGTCAACACCAATCCGGTGTTTATCCGGCGCATTTTGACGCTGCTGCGCAAAGCCAAACTGGTTTCCGTGCAGCACGGCGCCGGCGTCGGCTGGAGTTTGGCCAAGCCGCCGGAAGAAATTACGCTTCGCGACGTATATGAAGCGGTGGAGCAGAAACCGCTGTTCGAACTGCATCACAGCGAACCGAACCCTAGATGTCCGATCGGTCACGGGATTCGATCCGCGCTGCACGAATATTACGAAAACGCGGAGCATGCCATGAAACGGGAACTGTCGCGCGTGACGATCGCCGATCTATTGCAAAAAACGATGTCCGCCGCCAAAACCGCGACAAACCGTGACCCATCGATGCTTGGACAATGAGCGGCTTACGGGCGAGCTAGCCCACGGATCAGCTTGTTCCGCGGTGTATTTTTTACGGTGATTTTGTCCCGTTGACATCGGGAGAATGATTTGATATTTTCATAAACACTAAAATATTGGAGATTCGGGGGGCCGCACGATGCAAGCTGTCGGGCAAAACCTGAAAGAAGCGGTGAAAATATACAAGGCGCTGGGCGAACCGACGCGGTTGAACATCGTTCTGCTTTTGTCGCGGCACGACAATTTGAGCTGCGGCGAAATCGGCCAACGGCTGAACCTTGCGTCGGGGTCCACGTTGTCGCATCATCTGAAACAGCTGGCCGACTGCGGTCTGATCGAGCTTTCGCACAAGGATGGGACGTATCACTATTATCGGGTTCGGCAAGATGTGCTTCGGCGTTACGTACCGTCGGATCTCGCATGATTTTTTTGCCCTTTATTTCGATATATGTAGAAATATAAAAATAAGGAGTGGCCGGAAAATGAGACAGGGCTTGACCATTTTCTTGTTGGCCTTTGGCGGTTTTTTGGTGGGAACGGCCGAAATGACGATCGCCGGCATTCTGGACATGATCGCCGATGATTTGCATATATCGGTCGCGCTGGCTGGCCAATCGGTGACCATGTATGCGGCGGTGTTTGCAATCGGAACCCCGATCCTGATCGCCGCCACATCCCGTCTCGAACGAAAAACGCTGCTGCTTTCCGCCTTCGCCGTCTTTGTCGCGGGAAATGTCATCGCCTTCGTGAGCGCTTCGTTTTGGTGGTTCATGTTTTCACGGGCCGTGCTGGCGGCGAGCGCCGGCATCATCGTCGTCGTCTCGCTGACCGTCGGCGCCCGTCTCGCTCCCCCGGAAAAACGAGGCGGCGCGATCGGAACCATCATTATGGGATTCAGCCTCGCGCTGGTGATCGGTGTGCCGCTCGGAGCGCTGATCGGGGACGAATACGGCTGGAAAATGAATTTTGCCGTGCTGGCGGCGCTCGCTCTCCTGCTGTGGATCGTTCTTTGGAAGCTCATTCCTTCCATCGGCGCCGACGAACCCGTGCCGCTCAAAAAGCAGCTCTCCGCCCTTCAAGACAAGAAAACGGTCAGCGCGTTATTCGTCACGTTTTTCTGGATCATGGGATACCAGCTCGTTTTTACCTATTTGTCACCGTTACTGCGGACGTCGGCCGGCATCGACACGGCGATGGTCAGCACGGCGCTCTTGGTGTGCGGTCTGTTTTCGGTGGCGGGTTCGCGTCTCGGGGGATACGGGGCCGACCGGTGGGGAATCGTCCGCACCATTTTGATCAGTTTGCTCGTGCATGCCGGCGCGCTGTTGGCGCTGCCGTTCGTATCCGCCGGTGCTCCGGGCGCGCTGATTACGCTGGCGATTTGGTTTGGCGCGGCTTGGACGACGACGCCCGCCCAGCAGTATTATCTCGTCTCCATTTCGCCAAAAACCGCCGATTTTGTGCTGAGCCTGAACAATTCCGTGCTGCAGTTGGGCATCGCGGTCGGAGCGGCCGCCGGCGGTCTGGTGGTGCAACTGTCGTCGGTACATCAGCTCGGTTGGGCGGGGGCCGTCGTCGAAGGTCTTGGATTGTTGGCCGCGGCGTATTCCTTTTCGCGGAAAAACACAACCGAATCCCTCAGCGCATAATGCGGAAAAGCCGATGTTCGGCGATCCCGGGTTCAAATACGCTTCACGCTGAAACGGTTCAAGGTTTTGGTCGATGAGGCTGTCAGGTGACGTGCTTGTGAGGTGGTGAGCTTGTCAAGCGGTGAGCTTGCTAAGTGGCGAGTTGGTCAAGCGGCGAGCTTGCTAGGTCAATGAACTTGTCGATGGTGAACTGGTTAGGTCGATGGGCTTGCCTAGCGGCGGGCTTGTCAAGCGGTGCGTTTGTTAAGTGGTGAGCTTGTCAGGTATATGGGCTTGCCTAGCGGTGAGATTGTTAAGTGGGAGCTTGCCAAGAGGCGTGCTTGTTAAGGGACGAGTATGTCAGGTCGATGAGCCGCCGATGTGTAACGGACACGTGTGACCGTTGCTATGAACGTTTTTGTCAAGCCCTCCGTTTTAGGGGAACCCTGAGCACGTGGCACGAGAGCAAAAGATGCGAGCGACGGTCGGCACGCTGCTATCCGTGGGTTGGTTACCACATTTTATGCCTTCGTCAAGGAGAGAGCCTTGCAAGCTAGAAACGCACGTTCGGTGGGTTCACCTAGTGCAAACGGTCATCGCAAATTCTCTCCTGAACCATTCGTTTTGCTCCCGGGCCTCGTGCTCAGGTTGAGTCTGTCCGACGCGAGCCCTTGAAGCCCGTTAGGATGCCTTCTGCTCTACGAATTGAGCAACCGCCCATATGAATCCAACCAGTTCTCTGGCAACCGCACCGATGGCGACATTTTTATGCTTGTTCTTTGCATAGACAAGGCGACGATATTTGCCATGCAATCGTTCCTGCGCCTTCCAGGAAATCCTTTGCACCTCGGCCGGCATCCCTTCCAGCCGCTCGGCAAGATCTCCTTTCACCGCAGGGCGGTAACGGTAACTCCATGCCGACTCCACCACCGCGCG
>Ga0207811_10436_pt1 | contig 19986 bp, 14 predicted proteins | sample CeladaPassaD2F04_FD_187493 | JGI IMG/M metagenome (GOLD analysis project Ga0207811, IMG submission 187493) | Cellulose-adapted microbial communities from the Joint BioEnergy Institute, USA - Passage D2F04 (SPAdes) (version 2) | ecosystem: Engineered > Bioreactor > Continuous culture > Unclassified...
CGGGAGTCTACGGGCGGGCCACGGACGGGCGGGTGCCCGTGCACGAGGCGGGGAGCGAGGAGGCGGTGCGGGAGGTGCGGGCGGTGGCCGAGGCTTTCCTGCGGGCGGTGGGGGCGGAGGAGGTGGTTCGTGGCTAGGCGCCCGGACGTGTCCATCATCCAGAGCTTCCTCTCCCCCGAGCTCCGGGTAGAGAGGCCCTCGGGGGAGGAGGCCCGCCTCCCCTTAGACCTCCTCGTCCCCTCCCCTCAGCCCCGCAAGCGCTTTGAGGGACTCGAGGCCCTCGCCCACTCCATCCGGGAAAAGGGCGTGCTCCAGCCCCTCCTGGTGCGGCCCTTGGGGGACGGGAGGTACGCCATCGTGGCCGGGGAGAGGCGGTACCGGGCCGCCCGGATGGCGGGGCTCTCCGAGGTCCCGGTGCGGGTGGTGGAGCTCTCCGAAAAGGAGGCGAGGCTCCTCGCCCTGGTGGAGAACCTCCAGCGGGAGGACCTGAACCCCTACGAGGAGACCGTGGGGGTCCTCGCCCTGCTATCGGAAGACTTGGGGAAATCGGTGGAGGAGGTGGTGGGGCTTCTCCGGCGGATGCGGAAGGAGAAAAGGGGGGAGGCGGGCCAAAACGTTTTGGCCTCCCCCGAGGCCCAGCGGGTGGAAGAGGTCTTCCAGGCCTTGGGCAGAATGACCTGGGAGAGCTTTGTCCAGGCCCGCCTCCCCCTCCTAGGGCTCCCCGAGGACCTGAGGGCGGCCCTGGAGGAGGGCTCCATCCCCTACACCGCCGCCCTGGAGCTCAAGAAGGTGAAGGACGAGGCCTTGCGGAAGGCCCTCTTGGAGGAGGTGAAGGCGGGGCTCTCCCTCAGGGACCTGAAGGCCAGGGTGCGGGAGGCCCTCAAGAGGGAGAAAGCTCCCAAACCCTGGCACCGGGAGGTGGGAGAGAGGCTCATGCGGCTCGACCTCGAGGCCCTTCCCCCTGAAAAACGGGCTGAAGTGGAGGAGCTCCTCGAGCGGCTCGAGCGGGTCTTGGGAGGGGAGTAGGGGGCAAGTCGTGGAAGGGCTTCAGGGGCTGGTTCCCTACAGCCGCGAAGGGCTCGTCAGCTTCTTGGACGCCTTAGGGAGCTTCGCTCCCCGGGGAGAGGAGGTCTCCCTCCCCGGGGAGGTCGCGGGGGAGCTCCTCGGCCACCTCCACCTCGAGGACGAGGTGCCCGTGGTGGCCCTGAGGGTAGAGGAGGCCGCCAGAAAGCGCCGCAAGGACTGGGAGCCCGCCGCCCGCTACCTCGTGGAGCGGGGGCTTCCCGCCGGGCTCTTCGTCTTCCATGACGGGAAGGGAGCCTACCGTCTGAGCCTCGTCCACGCCCGCTACCGTGGAACGAGGAAGCCCGAGCTCTCCCACTACAAGCGCCACAGCCTCATCGCCCGCCCCGGGGAGCCCAACAAGACCTTCTTCCAGCGCCTCCGGCGCATGGCGGAAAACCCGCCCGGGACCCTCGCTGAACTCCTCGAGGTCTTCAGCGTGGAGGCCGTCACCGAGGAGTTCTACCGGGAGTTCATCGAGGTCTTCGAAGAGAGGCTCGCCAGGGGGGTGGTGGGGGAGGCTTCTCCCGGAGAGAAGCGCGACTTCGCCCTCGCCTTCGTGGCCCGGGTGATCTTCCTCGGCTTCGTGCAGAAGCGAGGGTGGCTCGGGGGAAGGGAGGACTTCCTCCAGGACCTCCTGAAGCGCTACGAGAAGGCGGTGGGCCTTGGAAAGGACCGCTTCTACCGCGAGTGGCTCACCCCCCTCTTCTTCCGCGCCCTCAAGGCCCCTCCCGGTGAGAAGGAGCTTTCAGGCCTCGGCCTTCCTCCCGAGGTGGAGAAGGCCCTGAAGGAAGCCCCCTACTTGAACGGCGAGCTCTTCTCCCCGAAACCCGGCGTGGACGACCGGGGCCTCTACCTGAAGGACGAGGCCGTCCGGGACTTCTTCGACTTCCTCTTCGCCCACAACTTCACGGTGGAGGAGAACGACCGCTACGAGGAGGAGCTGGAGCTCAACCCCGAGTTTTTAGGCCTCATCCTGGAGCGTCTCATCAACGACCTCGGGGTGGAGGGGAAGGGAGGCGAGGTGGGGGCCCACTACACGCCCCGGGTGGAGGTGGACCTCATGTGCCGCCTCGCCCTCGCCGAGCACCTCCACCGCCAGGGCCTTCCCCTGGAGAAGGCCTACGGGCTCATGAGAGGGGAGGTGGAGGTCCTCACGGAGGAGGAGAGGGACCTCGCCAAGAGGAAGCTCCTCGAGGCCAAGGTCCTGGACCCGGCCGTGGGGAGCGGGGCCTTCCTCGTGGGGATGCTCCAGGTCCTGGAGGAGGTCCTCGAGGACCTCGGGGAGCCCCGCACCCTGGACCTCCGCAAGCGCCTCCTCCAGAACCTCTACGGGGTGGACGCCCTGGGCTGGGCGGTGTGGATGACGGAGCTCAGGCTCTGGCTCGCCTACTTCGTGGAGCTCCCCGACAGCGCCAAGGCCTCTAAGGAGCCCCTCCTCCCCTCCCTCGGCCTCAAGGTGGCCCACGGGGACTCCCTGGTCCAGACCCTGGGAGAAACGATCGTCCCCGTGAAGCTCCCCGCCGAGGCTGAGGTGCTGAAGGACGAGAAAGTGCGCAAGGCTTACGAGGCCCTGGTGGCCGCCAAAGAGGACTACTTCCACAACCGGGGGGTGAGCCGGGAGGAGGTGGAGGAGAAGGAGCGGGCCTTCCTCGAGGCCTACGCTTGGCGGGCCCTTTTGGGAAAGGGCCAGCAACCGGGGCTTCTGGTGAAGGGGGAAGCGGAGCAGACCGAGGAACGGTACCGCCAAATCGAGGAGCTCCTCAGGCAGAGGGAACGCCCCTTCTTCTACCTCCTGGACTTCGCCGAGGTCCTCCTCGGGCCCAAGGGGGGGTTCGACATCGTCATCGGCAACCCCCCGTACGTGCGCCAGGAGGAGATCCGGGACCTCTTCGGTCGCTTCGACCCCAGCGCCTACAAGGGGCTCCTGCAGAGGTCCGCGAAGGAGGACCTCCTCCTCGCCACCCCCTACACGGAAAAGACGGCGCCCGCCCCTTCGGGCCGCTCCGACCTGTACACCTACTTCTACGTGCGGTCCCTGGCCCTCCTCCACCCCAAAGGAGTGCACGTCTTCGTGGTGTCCAACTCCTGGCTGGACGTGCAGTACGGGGCCTGGCTGCAACGGGTCTTCCTGGAGGCCGCTCCCCTCCGCTACGTGATCGAGAACCGGGTCAAGCGCTCCTTCCGGGCGGACGTGAACACGGTGATCACCGTGGCCCACGCTCCGGACCCCGAAAGAAAAGTGCCCCCCGACTGGCCTGTCCTCTTCGTGGCGGTGCAGAAGCCCTTCGAGGAGGTGGACCTCCTGCAGGAGGTGCTGGAGGCCTCCCTACAGGTGGGGCTCGCTAAGGAGGTGCTGAGGTGAAGGCTCCCGAAGTAGTCCGTCAGAACGAGAGCGTCAGGGTGGCGGCGCGGAGCGCCGATGAGCTCTTGCGGGAGGGGCTTGACGAAGACGGCAAGTACGCGGGCGGGAAGTGGGGCGGGCTCTACCTCCGGGCCCCCGACATCTACTTTCACGTCCTGGAGAAGGCGGGGGACAAGTTGGTGCGGCTCTCCGAGGTGGCGGAAGTGCGCCGCGGGTTCACCACCGGGGCCAACGACTTCTTCTACCTCGAGGTGCTTCCCTACCGCCCAGTCTGCCCTCTGTGCGGAAGGGTCCACGAGGAGGCCCTCACCAGGGAGGAGGAAGCCGCCTACTGGAAGAGAGGAGAGCGCCCTCCCGAAGACGCGCTGGTGGCGGTGGGGAACGGGATGGGCTGGGAAGGGTACCTGGAGGCCTCCGTTCTGCGCCCCGTCTTCAAAAGCCCCAAGGAAGCCCCCGCTTTGAGGGTGGAGGTAGGGAACCTCAACCGGGTGTTTCTTCCGCCCTCTGGCGAACGCGCGCGCCTTCCCTCCCACGCCCTGGACTACGTGGTCTACGGCGAAGAGGTCCCCGTCGAGGTGAGAAGGGGGCAAAGCAGGGGCTCCACAGTCAAGGGAGTCCCTTCCCTCTCCACCCTGCAAGGACGCGAACCTTGGTGGTGGCTTGGGGAGTGGCCCGAGGCGACGCTGGTTCTGCCGATGTTCGAGCAAGCCCGCAAGTACGCCTTTTGGAATCCGTCGCACGCGGCCATCGACAATGCTTTGTACCTGGTTCTTCCCCGCGCCGGGACCGATCCCCAGCGTCTTTTCCTGGCCCTCAACAGCACCCTGTTCGCCCTCTTCAAGGAACTCCTGGCCCGTCCCCCAGAAGGACTTGGGGCCCTACAGATCAAGGTGCACCAGTACGAGGAAATGCTCCTGCCCGCCCCCAAGTTGCTCCCACAGCCCAACCCAACCATCATGGAGGCCTTCCTCACCCGCCCCATCCGCGACTTCTGGGAAGAGGTGGGGCTCAAGCCGCCCGATTTTGCGGCTCCCCCCGAACCCCTGCCGGATCGCAAGACCCTGGACGATTGGGTCTTCGGCGCTCTCGGCTTGAGCGAAGAAGAACGCCGCGAGGTTTACCGGGAGACGGCCCGGCTTGTCTGGGAGCGCATCGCCAAAGCTAGGAGGGAGGACCAGTGAGCCGCTTCATCACCAACCACCCCACCAAAGACCTCGCCGCCCGCCTCGCTGAGCTCATCGGCTTCTCCAAAGAGCTCAAGTTCCTCGTGGGCTTCTTCTACTTCTCGGGCTGGCGGGAGCTCTACGAGCCCCTCCGCAAGGCGGCGCAGGAGAACCCCGACCTCCGGCTCAAGATCCTGGTGGGCATGGGGGTGGACCGCCACGCGGGGGGGCTTATCGAGGTGGCCAAGAGGTTCCAGGGGACGGGGCGCGGGGTGGCGCAGGCCCTGGTGGAGGAGCTCGCCCAGGCCCTGTCCGACCCCAGCCTGGACTTGCCCGACTTTCCCGAGCAGGCCCGCTTCTTCCTCGGCCTCCTCAAGGAGAAAAGGCTGGAGATCCGCAAGACCCGCGAGCCCAACCACGCCAAGCTCTACCTCTTCAAGGTGAACGCCCCTCAGCAAAAGCTCCTTGGTAGCCCGGGGAAGTTCATCACCGGCTCCTCCAACCTCACCCACGCGGGGCTCCGGGGGCAGCACGAGTTCAACGTGGAGATCGGGGACTACGGCTTCGAGGAGGCCGAGGCTTACTTCGACGAGCTCTGGAAAAGCGCCGTCCCCCTCCGCCCCGAGGACGTCCTCCGCCTCGAGGAGGTCGTGGAGCGGGGCTCCCTCGCCGCCCTCCCCACTCCCTTCGAGATCTACGCCCTTCTCTTGAGGCGCTACCTGGACGTGGTGGAGGCCCTCCCGGAGAGGCAGGCCCCCGCGCTCTACCTGGAGAGGGTCGGGTACCGCCCCTTGCGCTACCAGCTGGACGCCGTGGAGCTCCTCCTCAGGATCCTCGAGGAGTACGGCGGGGCCATCCTCGCGGACGTGGTGGGGCTCGGTAAGACCGTGGTGGCCGCCCTCGTGGCGCGGGAGCACGGGGGGCGGGGGATCGTCATCGCCCCGCCCGGCCTCATCGGAGAGAGCGGCCAGTACGGCTGGCTGAAGTACCTGGAGGACTTCGGCCTCTACGACTGGAGGGCCTTCTCCACGGGCAAGCTGGACGAGGCCCTCGCCTTCGTCCAGGGTCCCGGCAAGGACGTGGAGCTCGTCATCGTGGACGAGGCCCACCGCTTCCGCAACCCCGACACCGAGAGCTACGCCCTGCTCCAGGCCATCACCGCGGGCAGAAAGATCCTCCTCCTCACGGCCACGCCCTACAACAACTACCCCCTGGACGTCTTCGCCCTCCTCAGGCTCTTCACCGTCCCCGGGAACGCCAAGGTGGGGCCCACCTCCGACCTCGAGGGGTACTTTCGCGAGCTCACCGAGAGGTTCAGGGCCTACAGCTACGTCCTCCGCTACCACGGCTCCCGGGACAGGAAGAGGCGGGAAAAGGCCGAGAGGCTCTACCGGGCGCACTTCGACCGGGATCCTCCCGTGGATGCGAAGCTCGTGGAAAAGGCCTTGGAGGAGGTCGCCCGGGAGGTCCGCGCGGTCCTCGCCCCCGTCACGGTGCGGCGCAACCGGCTGGACCTGGTGAAGGACCCCCGCTACCGGGAGCACCTCCCGGAGTTCTCCCGCTTGGAGGACCCCGAGCCTCTTTTCTACGAGCTTTCCCCCGAGCAGTCGGAGTTCTACGACAAGGTGGTGGATGAGTGGTTCGGTCCCGATGGGGTCTTTAAGGGGGCGATCTACCAGCCCGCCCTCTACCGGGAGGGGCTCTTCGGGGAAGAAGAGGAGATAGAGGAGTCCCCCGAGAAGATCTTCGCCGTGGAGTCCCAGCGGAACCTCGCCGACTTCATGCGCCGCCTCCTGGTTCGGCGCTTCGAGAGCTCCTTCGGGGCCTTCGTCCGCACGGTGGAGCGGCTCGCGAAGGCCCACGAGAGGGCGCTCAGCTTCGCCAAAGAGACGGGCTACTTCATCCTGGGGCGCGACGGCCTGGAGAAGCTCCTCTCCCGCTTTGAGGCCGGGGAGGAGCCCATCGAGGTGGAAGAGTTCCTGGAACTCCTCCTCCAGGAGGACGCCGAGGCCATCGCTAGGGGGGAGCGAAGCCGGGAGCGGGTGTACCGCCTGGAGGAGTTCGCCCAAAAGGACCTCTTCCTCCGCCACATCGAGGACGACCTCGCCCTGCTCACTCGCGTCTACGCCCAAGCCGCCAAGCTTAGGCTCGCCGATCCTGAGCAGGATCCCAAGGCCGAGGCCCTCGTGCGGTTCCTCCGGGAGAGCCTGCGGAAGGAGCCCCAGCGCAAGGTCGTGGTCTTCTCCGAGTTCACCGACACCGTGGAGCACGTCGCCGAACGCTTGAGGAGTTCGGGGATCAGGGTCCTCGCCGTGGGGAGGCAGGTGAGCGCGAACCTGATCCGGGGGGTGGTCCTCAACTTCGACGCCTCCCTCCCTGAGGAACGCCGCTGCGACGACTACGACGTGCTAGTCACCAGCGACAAGCTCTCCGAAGGCGTCAACCTCCACCGGGCGGGGACCGTGGTCAACTACGACATCCCTTGGAACCCCACCCGCTTGATCCAGCGCGTGGGGCGGATCAACCGCATCGGGCAGAAGGTTTTCGACAATCTCTACATCTATCACTTCTTCCCCACGGAGAGGGGGAAGGGCGTGGTGGACCCGAGCCAGGTGGCCGCTCACAAGCTCTTCCTGATCCACAAGGCCCTGGGGGAGGACGCCAAGGTGCTTTCCCCCGAAGAAGAGCCTAGCCCCGCTATGGTCTACCACAAGCTCACCCACCTTCCCGAGGAAGAGGAGAGCTTCGACACCTGGGTGCGCCTGGAGTGGGAGCGGGTGAGGGCGCTCGAGCCTGGAATAGAGGAGAGGATCGCCCGCTTGCCCAACCGGGTGAAGGCGGCGCGGCCCGGAGAGGAGCGGGTGCTCCTCGTGGCCCGGAAAGGCCTCGGCTTCTACGCCTATACGAAGGAAGGGGATGGGCGGCCCCGGCCCGTGCCCTTTCCCGAAGCCCTGGGAGAGGCGAGGGCGGAGCCCGATACGCCGCGGCTGGAGCCCAGCCCGCGCTTTTGGGAAATTTATCGTGAGCTGGAGAAGGAGCTCTCCCGTACCGAGCCCGCGCCCTTTCCTTCCAACTCCCTCGAGCAGAAAGCCCTCCGCAACCTGAACGCGGCCAAGGTGCGCTACAAGCAGTCAGGAGACGAGGCGAAGGTCGGTCTCCTCGAGGCTTTGATCAAGGACATCCGCCGGTACAAGCGCCTTCCCCGGTACGTCCTCCGCCGCCTCGCCCAGGTCGACCTGGACGGCGAAGAGGAAGCTTACCGGCGATTTGACGCGGTGCTGGAAGAGGTCGGCGCTCGCTTTGGGCACATCGTCGGTCGGGATCCTCAAGGGGGGCACGCGCCCGAGATGGTGGTGGCCCTGGAGTGGCGCCCCGCCGGGGACGCTGAGGGCCTGGGCGGGTAAAATCCCGCAGGGGCAAAGACCCCACGGGCAAGGAGGTAGTCGATGCCAAAGTGGAAGGCGCTGTCAGCTTTCGGAGCCTTCGTCCTCGTCCTGGGTCTAGAGCACGGCGCAAGGGCGCAGTTCTGGGACGTCCCGCCGGGACACTGGGCGGCGGACGCGGTCCAGAACCTGGTCCAGCTGGGCTACCTGCAGGGGTTCCCTGACGGGAGCTTCCGGGGGAGCGAGACCGTGACCCGCTACCAGCTCGCCCTGCTCCTTCACCGCGTCCTCGCAGACATCGACACCCGTTTCTCGAAGCTGCAGTCCGCCTTGGGCGCGCTCGGCGGGCGGATCCCTGAAGGAGGCGCGGCGAGCGTGGGGGACATCATCGCCCTCCTCGGCGCCGTGGACGAGCTTCACAGGGAGACGAGAGAGCTCTCCGAGCGGCTCGCCGCCTTGGAAGAGGGCATCGCCGCCCTGGAGAAGGCCCCCTCCCCGGCCCCGAGCGTTCCTCCCGCGGGGGAGCGGTCCGCCTTACTTGAAGAGGTGGCGCGCCTCGAGCGGAGCTTGGCCGAGGAGCGGGAGCGGACCGGGGCCCTCGCGGAGCGCCTCGCCGGGCTCGCGGAGGAGATCTCCGCCTTGGAGGCCCGCCTCCGGGAGCTCGAGGACCGCTACCGCGCGGAGGCGGACTTCCGCGAGCTGATCGTCGTTCAAGGAGCCGAGCTCGTGGACCTCTCCCAGCGGGTGCGCGCCTTGGAGGAGGCCGCGAAGACCGCGCTGCCGCGCTCGGAGTTCGCCTCTTGGAGGGAGCGGGCGGAAGCCGTTTTGAGCCAAGTGGCCGCCCTCGCCCAGCGGGTGGAGCGCCTCGAGGCGGACCTCGCCGAGGAGAGGCGGGCGGGCCAGGACCGCGAAGAGCGGCTCAAGGCGGTGGAGGAAGCGGTCAAGCGCTCCGAGGGGGCCACGTTCCTTCGCGAGGTCTCTTTAGAGGCGCGCCACGCCCAGGGCTCTTCCGCTCTCGACTTCGACCGCCTCACCGGCATCGGGGACGGGACGACGGAGGCCGAGGTCACGGCGGGCACTTGGTTCGGGGCGCGCGCCGTCCTCGACCTCGAGGCCCCCACGACCTTCGGCCTTCGGGTCTACTACGACGCCGGGCTCTTCGACCTGGGCCGCCTCGAGGTGGCCCGGGAGGGAGTCGCCCTCGCCTACGGGAGGGACCTCTCCTTCCGCCTGACCCCCTACTTCGCCGCCCAGCCTGAAGGCTACCCGTCCCGGGCCTTCCACCTCTCCGCCTCTTGGAAGGACCTGCCCCTCCGGGCGGAGGCCTTCGTGGACCCCGCCGGTCCCCGGGGCGGCAGGCTCGGGCTCGAGCTCCCGGCCCTCCCCGCCCTCGCCGCCTTCTACGTGAACCCGGGCGCCGGGGAGCCGAGCTACGGCCTGGTGGCCTCCGGGGGGGACGACCGCTTCTCCGTGGAGGCGGGTCTGGCCCGGGGCGGCGTCCCCCTCCTCTACCTCCTCGCGGAGGCGCGGCAGGCGGTGGGGCCGGCGGCGGTGCGGGCGGCCGCGAACTACCGGGACCTCCCGGCCGCGAGTCCCCTTCAGCTCGCCTCGGGCCACGAGGAGCTCGCGCCCTTCTACCAAGGGCAGAAGGGCTGGGGCCTGGACCTCGAGGCCGAGGTCCCCGGCCTGGGCGGCGCCCGGGCGCGCTACCACGAGTACGACGTCGGCGGCGACCGGGTGCTCGCCTACGGCGTCCGGGCGGGGGCGGACCTCTTCGGGGTCCGGGTGGGCGGCTTCTACGAGGTGGCCGAGGTGAACGAGACGCGGGCGGACGCCGTCCCGGTCCCGGGTGAGGCCTGGGCCCGCGAGGGCGGCTTCCGCGGCGGGGGCGGCGGCTTCCTGCGGGCGGAGGCCGGGCCCCTCTACGTCTACGGGGAGTACCGGGTGGGCCCTGGCTCCTCGGGGTACACGGTGGCCGCCTCCTACCAAGGCGGCCTCGCCGGCCTCGAGGTGAAGGGCGCGCTCCACGCCACCTCCTTCGCCGTGCCCTCCCCGCTTTACAAGGCGGCCCTCGAGCTCGGGTACAAGGTCCCCCTCGGCGTGGCGGTCCTGGCCCCCAAGGGCTTCGTCGGCCTGGTCCGGGGGGGCGGCCTCCCCGAGGACACCCTGCTCTACCGCGCGGCCCTCGAGGCCCAGGCCTACGGCTGGACCCTCGAGGCGGCCTACGGGAGCCTGAAGACGAGCGCGGAGGGCTGGCCCGCGGGTGGGAAGGACCGCAGCTTCGACCCCTGGTACCCGGGGCTCTTCGACGGCGTACCCCAGGCGGCGGCCGAGCGCCGGGGCTTCTCCGTCCGCGCGGCCTACCAGGGCTTCGAGGTCGTCTACCACGCCCTCTTCTTCCCCGCTCAGGAGCACGTCCTCGTCCTCGGCTACACCTTGAGGTAGCGGTCCGGGGCGCCCGTCCCTCTTGACGGGGTTGACAGGGCGCCCCCGCCGTGTCAAAATGCGGCTCGGACCTGGCCTTAGCGTCGGTGAGGTCCATATAGCGAATCCCCGTCTCGCCGACGCACCTATAGTTACCAGGTCCGCGAAGATATGGTGAGAGGAATGGTTATGGGGGGCGGCGCGGCCGCCCCCCAAAGGCTTTTCGCCCTCAGTCCACCGGGGTCACCTCCACCGCTATGGGTCTACCCTCGTAGCGGGGGTGGGGGTTCTTCCTGACCTTGAAGCGCACGCGCCGTCCGGGGAGGTCTCTGAGGCCTACCCCCGGGGCGAGGCTTCTTTCGGTGAAGAAGACGTCCTCCTTGATCTCGTCCTTCCTCTCCTCCGGCTCGATGAACCCGTAGGGACCGGCGTCGTTCTCCTTGACCACCTTGACCACGCCGAGGACCCACTCGTCTTGGGCGAGGAAGAGCTCGAGCGCGGGCGCGGGGGGACGGGACGGGCCTTGCGCCGCGGCCTCCTCCTCTTCCTCGGCCTCTTCCTCGGCCTCTTTCTCGGCCTCGTCCTCGCGGTCGTCCCAAAGGAATATCATCCGGATGCGGTCCCCCTGAGCCTTGTACTTGTTGCGCACCTCCGCGGAGATGTCGATGGCCAGGTAGGCCTCGCGCTGCAGCTGCTCGCTCGTCTTGACGACCTTGACCACGCCCGAAGGGCTCTCGTAGGACTCGTCCACCGTGGGAACGACGGTCATGATCCCGAAGACGGCCAGCCGCCTGAGGAGGGGCACGAAGTCGCCGTCGCCGGAGACCAGGACCATGGCGTCGAAGCGGTCGTTGAAGGCCGAGTCCAGGGCCTCGACGGTCAAGGCGATGTCCACCCCCTTCTCCCCGAGCCTCCCCCCCTCGCCGGCGGCCAGGTGGTTGGAGTGGATCGTCACCCCGGACATGATGAGGGCGTCCTCGAACCGGGTGCGGCGGGAGACGTTCTCGGGCCTCTCGTCCTTGGCCTTGGGACGCCCCCAGAAGTAGTGGGCGCCCACGAGGCGGACGTTCGTGATGGGGATCTTCTCGTGAGCGGCGAAGGCGTCCAAGATGTAGTTCTGAAAGCCCCTCAGGTTGATGCGCCGGCGCACGGGGTGGTTGTTGCGGAAGTAGTTCGAGAGCCTGTAGAAGAAATACCCGTCGTAGAAGAACGCCACGCGAATAATGTCTCCTCTGCCCATGCTTCCTCCTCGATTGCGGGTCGGGGCTACCCCCCTATATTTTAGGGGGAAAGTTGAAAACCTTCCCGGGGCGGCGGGGGAGTGGCGGGACGCTAAGATAAGTACGGCCATGCGCGCGCAAGCTCTCGTCCTCGCCCTCGCCGCCCTCGCGGTGGGGTGCAGTCAGAACGCGGCCCCAGAGTCTTCCGGCTTCGCGGTGGAGCTCAGCCCCAAGTCCCTCTCGCTGCCGCGGTCTTCCCAAGCCTCCGCGACGCTCACCGTCTACCCCTCCGGCGGATTCTCCGGACCGGTGAGCCTGGCCTACGAGGGCCTTCCTTCGGGCGTGACCGCTTCGCCGGGGGAGGCCGCGGTGGAGGGAAGGACCGAGGTCCCGCTGACCTTCGCCGCGTCTGACGCCGCTCCCGTCGGCACCCACCGGGTGAAGGTGCGGGTGGAAGGCGGCGGCGTCGTGCGGACCGTCCGCCTGAGCCTCACCGTCGCCAGCGAGGGGTGGTCCGGGGGCGGCGGCCAAGCGGTGACGGTCAGGGTGGACGCGCCCCAGGGCGACCCGGTCTTGGTCTACTACTCCACGGACGGGGCGAACTTCCGGGCCCTCGAGCTTTCGGGGGAGGGCGAAGGCGTCTTCCAGACCCCAGGGGAGTACGTGCTCGCCGCCCGGTGCCTGGCCCCTAGAGGAGGGGTGCTGATCCTGAGGGCCCACCCCAGCGAGGTTAACCTCGTGCCCTTGCGGTGCGGCGAGAGCGGAACGGGCGACGGAGCCGCGGTGACCGCCTCCGCCTCCGTCTCCGCCCCGGACTCCTTGGGCGGCCGCCCGGTGGCCGACAGCGACCTGGTCTATCTGGGAGAGGCCTCCGCGCCTTTGGCCAGGGGGAGCGCCCAGGTCTACTCGGCGGTGCCCCGCGAGGCGACCCGCCTCGTCCTCGCCCTCCTCCGCCCCATCGAGGGAAGCCCGGGTCCCTTCCTGGACCCCTTGGGCTTCGCCGTCCACGACCGCGCCTCCCCGGACGAAGACGCCTTCTCCGTGAGCGCGGAGGACTGGCGGCCCTTCGCCGCCCAGGCCGGGGTCGTGGTCCCCACGCAGGCCGGGGAGACCTGGGGCGCCTCCGTGCGGTTCTACCCGGAGGGGGGCGCGGGACACGGGACCCTCGTGGGCTACGGGGACCGCTACGGGGTGACGGGCGAACCGGGAACGTACGTGGGCGAGGCCTGGCGTCGAGCAGACCTGGAAGGGGGCGCCACTGCCTTCGCCTTCGAGAGGCGGCGTCTCTCCGGCGAGGACTGGCTCGCGGACTTCCTGCCTGCCCCCCAGGCCGACTACTCCCCACAGAGCGGCCGGCTCTCCTTCGAGGAGGTCCAGGGAGCCGAGGTCTACTTCCTCCAAGGCGATGTGCTCACGGACACGGAGACGGGGGAGCCCGTCCACGCCCTGGTGGTCCTCACCAGGCCGCGGTCGGGCTGGCCCCTGCCGGTGGTGCCCGAGCTCAAGTACGGGATCCGCCCCAACCCCAGCTCCTACGCCCTGGGAGTCGCGGCGGGAGGCGGCACGTCCTCGCTGGCCGAAGCGCTCGCCGGGGGAGCGAGCGCCGGGGAGATCCGGGTCACCACCCTCTCCAAGAACGCCCCTTAAGCCCGCGCGGGCGGCGAGGCCGGGGCCGAGCCCCCCCGGGGCCTGAAATGGCGACGCGAAGCGTGGTGGTCCTCCTCGAGCGGAGGAGGAAGACGAAGAACGGCTACCGCTTCGGAGGACGGTGGGTCTACGGCCACTGGGACGGCTACCCCGAGGGGGTGGGCCTGGTCCTCTCCACCTGCTACTTCGAGCGGGAGCGCGCCGAGGCCTTGATCGCCTTGGGCGACTTCTCCGCGCTGGAGCCCTTCCTCTCCCCGGAGGACGCGGGCCTCCCCGGCCTCCCGCACAGCTTCAACAACCCCCTCCCCTTGGTGTCGATCTTCTACGGCCGGGACAGGGGAGAGGAGGGCACGGAGGCGAAGCCCTTCTCCGTGGAGCTTCGCCGCCCGGAGGAGATCCTGTTCTTCTTGGAGGACGAGTTCTTGGCTCTGGGGGCGGAGTACGCCTACCTGGGGGTGCCGAAGGGAAACAGGGTGACCTGGCTCTGCCGGGGGCTCGAGGAAGACGAGGTGGAGGACCTCTCCCTCCTGTACCCGCCCGACCCCGAGTGGCGGGAGAGGAACCGGCGGCGCGTCCTTCTGGAGGCGCTGGCGAGGACGTGACCTCACGTCCCGCGGATAAGCTGCTGAGGAAAGGAGGAGAAGACTTGGGCTTCAACCTGATCGCCGAGCCCTGGGTGCCCGTGGTCCAGGCGGGGCGGTACAGGGAGGCCTCCCCCCTCGAGGCCCTCTCGACCCCGGGCCTGGTCCTGGCGGCCCACCCCTACGAGGAGGCGCCCGTCCTCCGCTTCCTCCTCTACCTCTTGGCCTGGGCCTTCCAGGGGGAGGACGAGGAGGAGGTGGCCGAGCTTCCCCCCGAGGCCTGGCGGGAGCGGGCGGAGGAGAGGACGAGGCCCTTCCTCGAGGCCTTCGACCTCTTCGGCGAGGGCTTCTTCCTGCGGGGGGAGGGGGAGGTGCCCTGGGAGGGCCTAGAGGTCCTCCGCCCCGACTGGCCCTCCAAGGGAGGGGAGCCCGCCTACCTCGCGAGGCCCCGGGGCGTCCCGGGCCCCTTGCGCCTCGCCCCGGCAGAGACCGCCCGGGCCCTCCTCGCCTCTCTGGCCTACTCCCCCGGGGGCCTCTACAAGAGGCTCGGCCTGACCTCCCTGCCCGGGGCCCCCCTCTCGCAGGGAGCGGTCTTCTACGCCCTGGGGCGCGACCTCCCCACGACCCTCGCCCTGAACCTCGTGGTGCCCGGGCGCCTCACCGCCCCTTGGGAGGAGGGCTACCGCCCCAGGGAGCCCCTCGACCTCTACCTCTTCCCCTCGAGGCGGTACGCCCTCCGCTTGGGGGAGGACGGGCTCGTGGACGCGGTCCGGGTCTACCCCGGGCTTCCTCCCCTCAGGGAAGCGCCCGACCCGATGATGGCCCACGGCGAGCGGAGGGGCTCCCCCGTCCCCCTCACCCCTAGGGAGGGGGAGGACCTCTTCGGGGCCGTCTTGCCCAGGTTTAGGGAGCGCCGCCCGCCCCTCGTCCTGGAGCGGGCGGCCTACCGGGAGGAGGTCCTCGGCCCCTACGCCGTCCGGGTCGTGGCCCAGGTGAAGGACCAGTCCCGCATTCCCGCCCTCCTCGAGGCCACCTTCCCCGCCATGAACCTCGAGCGGGAGGGGTTCAGGCTCCGCTTGGCGGAAACCGCCTGGGAGCTCGGAGAGGTTTTGGCGGAGGCCTCGCGGGAGGCGGGTGGGGGGAAGGGCGCCCCCTCGGGCTTCCTCTTCGGGGCCGAGCGGGCGGTCCTCGAGGCGGGAAGCGAGGAGGAGGGGAGGAGGACGCTCAAAGCCCTCTTCGCCCGCTCCCTGGAGGAGGCCTTGGCCCCCAAGGCGGCGAAGCGCCCCAAGGCGGTGGCCGAAGCCTACAGGCGGGCGTGGCGGAAGGCGGCGAAGATCCTGGAGGTGGGGACGTGAGCGAAGCGGAAAAGGGCTACAGGCTCGGCCTCGCCCTGGCGAGGCTCCTGGAGGCTAGGCCCGGGCTCAGGCGGGCCATGCGGGCGCTGAGGCGGGAGGACCCTCCCGAGGCCTGGGTCCACCTCTTCCGCCTGGGCGAAGGCCTCCCCGAGGAGGTCCTGAGGGGAGCGGGGATCCTGGCGGCGAGCTTCCGCATGGGAAGTAGGCACCCCGCGAGCCTCTTCCCCAAGGACCCCTCGGGGGAGCGCAGGTTCTACAGGACAGTCCAGGCCAAGACCCCGCTCGCCCTCGCCCTGGCCCTCGCCAGGCAGGCCTCCTACCTGGGAGGCGAGGTCCACTTGGGGGAGGCGGTGAGGGCCCTCGCCCTCTGGGGCGAGGGGGAGCGGCTGAGGTGGGTGAAGGTCTACGCCGGCGGAGGCCAAGCGGTCGAAGGAGCCGAAGAGGACTGAGAGGAAAGGAAGGAAAGGCGAAGATGAGGTTCGTAGAGCTGCACGTGGTCCAGAACCTGCCCCCCTCGGCCCTGAACCGGGACGACACGGGCAGGCCGAAGGCGGTGGTCTGGGGCGGCGTCGAGCGGGTCAGGATCTCCAGCCAGGCCCAGAAGCGGGCCACGAGGCTCCTCTTCCGGGAGCTCGCCCTGGTGCCCGAGGAGGAGCGGGCGGTGCGCACGAGGCGGGCGGAAGCCCTCCTCGAGGGGGCCTTGGGGGGGCTTAAGGAGGAGGAGCGGAAGCCCCTCCTCAAGGCCCTCTTCCAGGCCCTGGGCCTGAAGCTCAAGGAGGAGAAGGGGGTCCTCCTCTCCGAGTACCTGCTCTTCCTCGGCGAGAAGGAGGCCCGGGCCCTGGCCGAGGCCGCCCTCCGCCACAAGGAGGCCCTCCTCGCCTTCGCCAAGGCGAGGGAGGAGGCGGAGGAGAAGAAGAAGCGCAAGGCGGGGAGCGGGGAGCTCCCCAAGGAGGCCCTCGAGGACCTCAAGCGGGCCTTCGGGGTGAGCCTGGAGGTGGCCCTCTTCGGTCGCATGATCGCCGACCTCGAGGACCAGGGCGTGGACGGAGCCCTCTCCGTGGCCCACGCCGTGGGCACGACCGCCGACCCCGTGGACGAGGACTACTTCACGGCCGTGGACGACCTGGTGAGGGGCCAGGGGACGGCGGGGATGATCGAGGCCCGGGGCTTCGCCGCGGGGACCGTCTACCGCTACGCCGTCCTCGACCTCGGGGAGCTCTCGGACCTCGTGGGGAAGGAGCGGGCTCTCCTCGGAGCGAAGGCCCTCCTCAAGGCCTTCCCCCTCGCCCTCCCGGGCGGGGCGAAGCGGGCCTTCGCCCACTACGGGGAGCCCGAGTTCGTCCTGGTCCGGGTGGGGGAGGGCCTCCCTCGGAACCTCGCCAAGGCCTTCGCCAGGCCCGTGGAGGCGAACGGGGAAGACCCCGCCCTCGCCTCCGCCAAGCGCCTCCTCGCCTACATGGACCGCCTGGACCGGGTCTACGGCAAGCCCCGCTCCGAGGGCCTGGGGGCGGTGAGCCTCTTCGAGGAGCCCCTCCCCGTCCCCCTCTACGAGAGGTTCGACCGCCTGACGGAGGAGGCCCTGGGATGGGCGGAGAGGCTCCTCTGACCCTCCTCCTCCACCTCGAGGGCCCCCTGCAGTCCTGGGGGGTGGGCCCGAGGCTCGACTGGCGGGAGACCGCCCCCTATCCCACGAAGAGCGGGGTCGTGGGCCTCCTCGCCAACGCCCTCGGGCGGAAGCGGACGGAGGACGTGTCCGACCTCGCCTCCTTGCGCATGGGGGTGGCCGTCCTCCGGGAGGGGAGGCCCCTCCTGGACCTCCAGACGGTCCGGGGGGTGGCGAGGGTGGACGGGGGGAGGAAGGACAAGGTGACCTGGAGGCGGTACCTGCAGGACGCGGCCTTCCTCGTGGGCCTCGAGGGGCCCGCCTCCCTCCTCGAGGGGCTCCACGAGGCCCTGAGGAACCCCGCCCGGGCCCTCTACCTAGGGAGGAGGGGGTGCCTCCCCTCGCCCCCGCCCTACCTGCCGGACGGCCTCGTCCCCCTCCCCTTGGAGGAGGCCTTGGGGGAGAGGCTCTCCCGGATGGGCCTCAAGCGCCCCGTGAGGCTCCTCCTCGAGGGGGAGGAGGGGGAGGTGGTCCACGACCAGCCCGTGGACTTCGTGAGAAGGGCCCTCCTCCCGAGGCGGGTGCGGAGGGGGGTCTGGACTCCGGAAGGAGGTCTAGGATGAACGAGATCTACCTCTCCCGCTTCCTCTTCGAGAAGACCCCTGAGGGGATGAGGGCCCTCACCGACCGCTACTACCTCCACGCCCTGGCGAGGGGCATGGGGAGGGAAGGGCGGTACCTCTTCCGCCTTGAGACGGCAGGGGGCGCCCCCGCCCTCCTCCTCCAGACCGCCTCCCACCCCGACCTCACGGCCCTCCCCGAGGGGGTTCTCCGCCTCGTGGGGGTGAAGCGGCTGCCCAAGGAGGCCCTCCGCCCGGGGCTCTACCGCTTCTTCCTCCAGGCGAACCTCACCTGGACCGACCCCGAGGGGAAGCGGAGGCCCTTGCCCCTGGAGGAGGCGCGGGCCCGCCTGGAGCGGGAGCTCTCCGGGGCGAGGACGGCCTTCGCCGAGGTCAGGCGGAAGCCCCCTCTCTGGGTCTCCCCGCCGGGGCGCCCCGCCTTCCCCCTGGACGTGGTGGAGGCCAGGGGGGTCCTGGAGGTGACGGACCCGGAGGCCCTCTTCGAGGTGGTGGCGAAGGGGGTCGGGCGCGGCAAGGCCTACGGCCTCGGCCTCCTCTCCTTGGCCCCCGCGAGGGCGGAAAGGAGGTGGGCGGGTGGCGCGGCCCTCCTCGCCCGCTGAGCGGCGGAAGGCGCTCGTGGAGGCCCTCTCGGCCTTGGCGGGGGCCTGGCCCGAGAGGCCCGGCGTGGCCTACGCCGCCCGCCGGGCCCTCCTCGAGGCGGGCCTCTCCCGGAAGAAGGCCTCCCTCCTCGCCCGCCTCCTCTCCCCCGGGGGGCCGCTCTCCGAGGAGGAGGTGCGGCGGAGCGCCGGCCGCCCCCTGGAGGAGGAGGAGCGGGAGGCCCTCCTCCGGGCCGCGCGCCCCGGAGCGGCCCTCCTGGAGGAGGCCTCGCCCGCCGAGCTCGCCCTCGCCTTGGGCTCCCTGGGCCTCCCTCCTCCCTCGCCCCCGCCCGCCTTCCCCGAGGAGGTCCTTCCCTTCCGGGCCGCCTTGGAGGAGGGCGGGGTCTTCTTGGTGGAGGGCCTGCCCTTCCGGGAGCGCTACCGCCTCGCCCTCCTCCTCGGCGAGGGCCTCGCGCACGCCCACGGCCTCGAGGGGGTCTTCCTGGGGACGAGGACCCAGGCGGGGGCGGCCCGCCTCCTCCCCCTCCTCGAGGCGCGCTGGGGAGGCTTCGCCGCCCGGGCGGGGGAGACCCCCTTCCTCCCCGAGGAGGTGGACTCCTGGCTCGAAGGCCCCGGGAAGGCCCTCCAGGCCCCCTTCGCCGCGGGGACCGCGGACCACGCCCTGAGGGGGGTCCTCCCCACGGCGGAGGCCCTCCTCCGGATGGCCCTCCTCCTCCGCAAGGTCCCCGTCCTTCCCGTCCCCGAGGAGGACCCCCGGCTCTTCTCCGCCCTCGTGGCCTTCCTCCGCTGGGCGAAGTCCCTGGGAACGCCCGTCCTCCTCCTCTCCCCGGAGCTTCCCGGGAGGCTCTGGACGGAGCTCCTCGAGGCCCTCGGCCTCCCGAGGGTCCCCAAGCCCAAGGGGGCGCTCAAGCGGCTCGCGGGGGAGGCGGAGGTCCTCGCTCCCCCTCCCCCCTCGAGGGAGGTGAGGGTGGGGGAGGCGGGCCTCCCCGAGCGGGGGGCTCTCCTCTTCGCCACCAGGAAGCGGGCCAAGGAGGTCTACGAGGCCCTGGCGAGGGGGGCCGCCCTGGAAGACGCGGGCCACCTCAGGCGGAGGCTTAAAGACGGGAGGACCCTCCTCCTCCTCCACGGCTCCCTCCCCTTGGGGGAGAGGAGGGCCCGGGAAGGGGCGGAGGCCGACCTCCTGGTGTCCACCTGGAGCGGGGGAGGGGAGGGGGCTCCCTACTCCCTCCAGGCCCTAGAGGCCCCCTCCCCCCTCGCCCTGAAGGAGGCCCTCCTCGAGGCCGAGGAGGTGCGCCTCCTCCCCGGGGAGCCCCCGGGGCACCTCCCCGCGCGCCTCTTCGCCTACGCCGTCCTGCGGAAGGAAGTCCTGAGGGTCCCGGAAGACCTCGCCCTCCTCGACCCCTACGGGGACCCGGAGGTCCTCGCCTGGTGGGAGGAGGGCCGCGCCGAGGGAGCGGCGCGGGTGGAAGTGCCCGAGACCTGGCCCTCCGGCCACCTCCCGCCCTTGCCCCTGAGGCGAGGGCCCGGCTCTGTCTTCCTCTTGCCGCCGGAGGGCAAGGAAGCCGGGGCCTTCCTCCCGAAGCCGGTAGCTCTGCGGGAGCACGCCCCCCTCTGGGAGCGGGAGTGGGTCTGGGGGGTGGCGCACGCCCCCTCCAGGGAGACCGGGGCCTAGGTTCCGGGCTTCGACCGGGTAGCATGGGGGCGGGGACGGAGCCCCGCCTCCTTCCCCCGAAGAGGGGGTCAGCCCGCTTCCCTCTGCTCGAGGTCCTGTTCGTCTCAGCCTTTCCCCTGGTGGGGTTCTCTCCTCGAGGCCGGGACTACCGTCCCCGGAGCGGCGTGAAGACGAAAGGGCGCAAGGGAGAAGGAGAAGCGTTGGCCATCGTGAGGACCCCGGAGGAACTGAAGGCGGCCCTGACGGAGGCCTTGGCCGCGCGAACCTTTCATGT
>Ga0207811_10443_pt1 | contig 19734 bp, 20 predicted proteins | sample CeladaPassaD2F04_FD_187493 | JGI IMG/M metagenome (GOLD analysis project Ga0207811, IMG submission 187493) | Cellulose-adapted microbial communities from the Joint BioEnergy Institute, USA - Passage D2F04 (SPAdes) (version 2) | ecosystem: Engineered > Bioreactor > Continuous culture > Unclassified...
TGTCGAGAAAGGGCGCGCAGATTCGCAAGCAAGTGACGCTCGCGGCCGCGGGCGGTCTGCGGTATGAGGGCGAGCTGCACGACCAGAGCTGGATGTCGCCGGAGGACGACATCCGGGAAGGCGAGCATGTGATCGTCTTTCAGGCGGTGTACCGGAACGGCGTGATGAAGGAGACATCGGTGCCGATCCGGATCATCGGAAACATCTACAAGTTCGTGTCGGTGCACCGGGTGCAGTGAATGGTGGCGGTCCGGTCCCGACGCGGGCGGGAGATGCGGAACATGAAAGGTTTTCTCTATGCCTGCCATTGGGAGGGGCGGTGGTCGGCCTTCGCGACGATATCGCCGGAGGTCGATCTGGCCTATCGGCTGGATGAGGATTTCCGCCGGATCGTGGAGGAAATCGCGGGCGTCGGCGGCCCGGGGGCGGAGATGCGGCGCGGCGGCCGGGCGCATGCCGTCCTGCTGTTGGACGAGCCGTTGCCGCTCGGCATCGCCTTCGCAGCGGCGGAGCTGTTCGACAGGCGGGCGCGGCGCGTGCGGGGCGAGGCGGATGCCGCCCGGCTGCTGCGCGCCTGCGTGCGCCGTGCGGAGCCGCGCGGCGGATTGCCCGGGCTGGCGGGCGTGAGCCGGATCTTCGGCCGGGAGCGCGCGGCGGGGACGGTGCGCCGCATCGACGCCGTGCGTTGCGGGCGGGCCTCCGGGGCGCGGGAGGAGGCCCGCGCATTGGCGGCGGCCGCGCGCGAAGCCGCCGCCGCGCTTGAGGGGCGGGCGCTTCTGCGCGGTGAAGCGCTCGCCCTGCTCGGCGCTGCCGGGCCCGCGCCCGCCCGTTGGAGCGCCGCCTTCGCCGAAGCGGCGCTCCAGCTCGCGGCCCTGCTGGGCCGGCTGCGCCTCGGCAGCGCCATCGCCCGCGGCCACGGCGTCCGCGGGCGACGGCGCGGGCGCCGCTGCCAACGCTGCGGCAGCGGCGAGGCGCGCATGCGCCGCACGCCCTGCGCCGCGTGCGGCCGCGTCTGCGCCTACTGCGAGGCGTGCCTGCTGCTGGGCCGATGCAGGGAATGCACGCTGCTCGTCAGCGGCATTCCCGGGGACGGCGCATCCGTCCGCCTGCTTCCGGCGGACGGGCTCCCGCCCATTCCGGCGCGGCTCGCGCGATGGGGGCTCAGCCCGGCCCAGTACGCGGCCGCGGAGTCGGCCTTGCGCTGGCTGGAAAGCGCGTCCGGCCATGACCGTCCGCCCTTCCTGCTCTGGGCGGTGACGGGCGCCGGCAAAACCGAAATGATGTTCACGCTCATCGACTCCGTGCTCGCGCGCGGCGGCAGGGCGATGGTCGCGACGCCGCGCCGGGATGTCGTGCTCGAGCTCGAGCCGCGCATCCGGAAGGCGTTTCCCGGCCGCACCGTCGTCGCGCTGCACGGCGCCAGCCGGGAGAAGTGGACGAAGGCCGACATCACGCTCGCGACGACCCATCAGGCGATCCGGTTCGCGGCCGGCTTCGAGCTGGTCGTGATCGACGAGCTTGACGCTTTCCCGTATCATAACAATCCGATGCTGCAATACGCCGCCGCGAAATGCGTCGCGCCCGGCGGTCACCGCGTGCTGCTGTCGGCGACGCCGCCGGCGGAGCTCCGGCGCGCGGCCGCGCGCGGGCGACTGCCGCACGCGCGCATTCCGGTCCGGTACCACGGTCATCCGCTGCCGGTGCCGGTCGAGCTCCGCACGCCGTCCGTCCGGGAGATGATCCGGCGCGGGACGGTGCCGGACAGGCTGAAGCGGGCGATCTTGTCCTCGCTGGCGAGAGGGGCGCAGCTGTTCGTCTTCGTGCCGCGCATTTCCGACACCGGCCCGGTGGCGGCGCTGCTCGGCAGCTTCTGTCCGCCGGACGCCGCGATCGGCCATACCTCCTCTCGGGATGAGCAGCGCACGGAGACCGTCATGCGGTTCCGCAATCGCGATCTGCGCGTGCTCGTGACGACGACGATTCTCGAGCGGGGGGTGACGATTCCGCGCAGCGACGTGTTTGTGCTGGACGCCGACGCGCCGCTGTTCGACGGGGCGTCGCTCGAGCAGATGGCGGGAAGGGCCGGGCGATCGCAGGATGATCCCCACGGGCGGGTATATTTTTGCGCGCCGCATGCGACCCGCGCCCAGCGCGCCGCCATCCGGCAGATCCGGGAGATGAACGCGCTTGCCGCGGCCCGCGGGTATCTCCGGCGAAGCGGGCCGAGCCCGGGCGGCCGCGGGCATACCGGCGCCGTTCCGATCACGGGAAGCGGCCGCGAAAATTCCGGCGCCGTTCCGATCACGGGAAACGGCCGCGAAAATTCCGGCGCCGTTCCGATCACGGAAAACGGCCGCGAAAATTTCGGCGCCGTTCCGATCACGGGAAGCGGCAGCAAACATACCGGCGCCGTTCCGATCACGGGAAACGGCCGCGAAAAAACCGGAGCCGTTCCACTCAAGGGAGGAGTTCGCCGATGACCGGATGGACCGCGCTCATGCGGGGTCTTTTTTCCCGATCGATGGATCTGCTCGGGCCGTCGGACGGGCGGTGCCTTGTCTGCGGCGAACGCCTGCGCGGCCACTCGCCCCGGTCGCCGGAGGAGCTTCGTCTCGGAAGCCGGCTCTGCGCAGGCTGCCAGGCATGCATTCCCTGGATCCGCAATCCCGCCTGTCCGCGCTGCGGCCGGCCGGTGTTCTGTCCGGACTGCGTCCGGCAGCCTGTCCGCGCCTTCGAGATGAATCGCAGCGCGGTGCGCTACAGCGACGAGATGAAGAAATGGCTGGCGCTGTACAAATTCCGGGGCGACGAGCGATACGGCGAACTGCTTGCCGACATGTTGATGCCGGCTTACGAGCGTCTGACCGCGGAAGCGGCCGCCGGGTTCAATCCCGAAGCCGGCCTGGCGTCTATTGCGGCATGGATGGAAGGCGTGAAACGGAACGAGATCCCGCGGCCTTCCCTCATGCCGGAAACCGATAGGCAAACCGGGCTGTCTGTCCGCGGCGGCTTCCGTCGGCGGATCTGGCATGCCGTCACCTATGTGCCTGCCAGCCGGGAGCGGGCGGAGGAACGGGGATTCAATCAGGCGGAGCGCCTCGCCCGCGCGGCCGCGATGCGGGCGAACGCGCCGCTCTTGCCGCTCGTCCGGCGCCTGCGCGACAGCGGCAAGCAGAGCCAGAGGGGTCGGGCCGAAAGGCTCAAGGCGATGCGCGCCATATTCGGGCCCGATGAAGCGGGGCTCAGGCGGCTTGCGGGATTGGCCTTCCGGACAGGACACCCTCCCGGCGAACCGCTCTGCGTCCTGCTGGTGGACGACATCTACACGACCGGCTCCACGGCGGAAGCGTGCGCCGAAGCCATCCGCGCCGCCGCGCCCTGCCCGGTCCGCGTCTATGTGCTGACGTGGGCGCGATCGTGACGGGGCGGGCAATCGCCGCGGAACCGCCCTTTCGAAAGCCGCTGTCCATCCGGCGGCTCACGCAGGCTCCCTGCTCCGGGAATGGGGGCGATAACCCGTCATAGTGCCCCGGAAATACCGATCAATGCTCCTTTAGTCCTTATTTTTCGCAAAATCTCGCATTATTCTTCCAGTTCCGCTAAAATAACAGTAGAAGCAATCTGTTGTGCATGGGGGACTGGGGGCCAATGAACCTCGACTATTGTCCGCGTTGCGGCAAGCTGTTCGCCAGGGGCTTACGCGACATCTGTCCGAATTGCATCAAGCAAATAGAGGAAGAATACGAAAAGTGTGTCGCGTACCTGAAGGAGCATCGCCACATCACCATTCAACAGCTGTCGGAGGCAACCGGTGTCTCCGTGCGCCAGATCACCCGGTTCATCCGTGAAGGACGAATCGGCATCGACAATTACCCGAACATGCACTACGCTTGCGAATCCTGCGGAATGCCGATCCGGGACGGCAACCTGTGCCCGAACTGCATCAAGAAGCTCGCGGACGAGATCAAGGCGCAGCAGGCGATCGACGCCCGGCTGAAAGCGGAAGCGCAGGCCGAACGGTTCAATACGTATCAGATCAAGCATACCGAACGGAAAGATCGTTGATCCGCCTATAAATTTTGTGACCCAGGCAACCGATAATACCCACATAGGGATTATCGGTTGTTTTTTTGCATTGCGGTTTGGAAGAGGTGGCAGCCATGAAGATCAACGAGATCGGACGCCTGAACGCCGTCCGGACATATCAGAAGCATCAGGACACGCGCTCCGACGGCAAGGGCGCGCTGAAGCGCCGGGACGAAGTCCGGATCTCGCCGGAAGCGCAGCAGCTTCTGTCGGACAGCCGGATCTTCGGCGCCGAGCGGGCGGAGAAGATCAGCCGGCTGAAGGAGTCCGTATCGACGGGCACGTATTACGTCGATGCCGGCAAGATCGCCGACAAGCTGTGGCCGTATTTGAAATGACACGGGAAAGACGGTGAGCCGGATGGCGGTCCAGGACATTGTCCGGATATTGGATGAGCAGGCGGAACTGTACGGCCGGCTGCTCGAGACGGCCAACGAGAAGACGCCCGTGCTGGTGAAGGGCGATGTCGATCAGCTCAACGCGATCGTTCAGCGGGAGCGCAAGCTGATCGCCAGGGCCGAGCAGCTGGAGCAGCAGCGCATCCTCGAGACGCACCGCCATTTCGTGTCGCTCGGCTATATCTCCCGCATGAACACGCTGCGCGAAGTCATTCAGTCGGTCAATCAGCCCGAACTGAAGCAGAAGCTGATCGAACAGCAGCGGGATCTGTCGCGATTGCTGGAGGAGTTGCGCCGCGTGAACGAGCTGAACCAGCAGCTGATCCGCCAGGCGCTGGCGTTCATCGATTATTCGATCGGACTGGCGGTGGACGACCCCGCCGAGGATATCGTGTATCAGCATCCGCAGAAGAATCCGGGAAGCGCGGGCAGAACCGGCATTTTCGATACGCGGGCCTGATCCCCCAAGGAGGCGGCATACGTTGAGATCGACATTCCATACGCTGGAGACATCGAAGCGAAGCCTGTTCACGCAGCAGGCGGCCATCAATACGGTAGGACACAACATCGCGAACGCGAACACCAGGGGCTATTCGCGCCAGGTCGTCAGCATGACGGCCGCAAGGCCGATCGAGGCCTACGGCATCGGCCGCACGACGATTCCGGGGCAGCTCGGCACGGGCGTCGAGTTCACGGACATCCGGCGGATCCGGACGGCGTTTCTCGATGACCAGTACCGCAATCAGAACAAACTGGTCGGTACTTATACGGTCCAGGCGGACACGCTGGACAAGCTCGAGGCGATCATCAACGAGCCGAGCGACGCCGGCCTCCGGAGCGTGCTGGCGCAATTCTGGAACGCCTGGTCCGATCTGAGCAAGGACCCCGAGAATGTCACGGGACGCAAGATTGTCCGCGAGAGCGCATTGGCGCTGGTCGACGCATTCAATTCGATCAGCCGCAGGCTGAACGATCTGACGGCGGACTTGACGACGAGCATCGGCGTCAAGGCGACGGAGATCAACACGATCATCGAGACGATCGCCTCGCTCAATACGGAGATCCGCCGGATTGAAGGTCTTGGCGACAAGGCGAACGACCTGCGCGACCAGCGCGATCTGCTCGTCGACAATCTGTCCCGGATCGCGAACGTCTCCGTCGTCGAGTCGGAGGCGGGGTACACGATTTCGATCGGCGGCATTGTCGTCGTCGACGGCAGCACCTATACGCCGGTTACGGCGGATGCGCTTGTTGCAGCCGTCCAGAGCGGGGATCTGAACAGCGGCGAAGTGCACGGCATGATCGTTTCGCGCGATACCTATGTGGCGGAATATCGCCGTCAGCTCGACTCGCTGGCGAATACTCTGGCGAACGGTCAGATTCAGGTCGTCATTCCGAAAGGTTCCGTGCTCCCGGGAAGCACGACGCCGCTTGCCAGCGATACCGTCATTACCGTGAACGGCATTAACGGTTTGCATCAGCTGGGGTACACGCTTGAAGGCGGAACGCCTCCGGCCGTCGGTCTTCCTTTCTTCACGGCGTCCGACGGATCGGGGAATATTACGGCCGGCAATCTGCAACTGAATCCCGCAATCGTGGCCGACATCAACAAGATTGCGACGTCCATGAGGTTGGATACGAGCGGTACCGTCGTCCGCGGGAACAATACGCTCGCGCTCCTGATGAGCGAACTGAAAGAAGTCAGCTTCAGATTCGACGAGACGACGAGCGGCAACGGCGTGACAAATGCGAAGATCGGAGACTATTACAATGCGCTTGTCGGCGAAATAGGCGTCATCTCGAACCGGGCGCAGCGCAATCTGCAAAATTCGCAGATGCAGCTGGATCAGGTGGATGCCAACCGGCAATCGGTAAGCGGCGTATCGCTCGACGAAGAAATGTCCGACCTGATCCGCTTCCAGCATGCTTACAATGCGGCTGCGCGGCTGATGACATCCTTCGACGAGATGCTGAACAAATTGATAAACGGCACCGGTATTGTCGGCCGCTGACGGGTAAGGAGGAGTAAGCAATGCCATTGCGCATAACGCCGGGGATGATGCATATGCAGCTTACCCGGAACCTGAACCGCACGCTGACGGAGATGTCGAAACTGCAGGAGCAGATGACGACCGGGCGCAAGATCAACCGCGCCTCGGACGATCCCGTAGGCATTACGTACGCGCTCCGCTACCGTAGCGAGCTGTCGGCCAACGAGCAGTATCAGAAAAATGTCGATATGGCGCTCTCGTGGCTCGATTTCAACGATACGGTGCTGCAGCAGGCGCAGGATGTGTTGAAGCGGCTCAAGGAACTGGCCGTTCAGGGATCGAACGGGACGAATCCGGATGTCGCGCTGAACAATATTGCCGACGAAGTCATCCAGCTCAAGGAACAGATCGTCGACATCGCGAACAGCAAGCTGAACGGCAAATATGTGTTCAACGGGGAGAAGACGGACGTCATCCCCTACGATCCGACGGTCACGCCGTTTGATCCGAGCACGATTGAGACGGATTCCGGCGCCATCTACTATATGGTTGGCGTCGGCGTGAAATTGCAGATCAATCTGAGCGGTTCGGACGTATTCGGCAGACCCGGGGAAGCGGACAACATTTTTGCCGTGTTCGATCAGATCATTACGGCATTGCAGAATGGCAATCACAGCGGAGTTTCGGCGCAGATCGCGAATATCGAATCGCGGATGGACAAGATCTTGAATCAGCAGTCGGAGATCGGGGCGCGCGTCAACCGCGTCGAGCTGATGCAGAACCGGCTGAAAGATCTGGAAATCAATCTGACGGACCTCCAATCGAAGACGGAAGACGCCGATTTCGAGAAACTGATCATTGACGCGAAGATCAACGAGAACATCTACCAGGCCTCCCTGTCCGTAGGCGCGAAGATCATTACGCCTTCGCTGGTTGACTTCCTGAGCTGAAGGGGGCTGGGACGGTGAGTCTGCCGATCCTCCACGCGCGAATCACGAATGGCAAGATCGGCGTTGACTGGTCGATCGGGCAGTATTCGATCCGCACGCGGCCGGCCGATCTTGAGATCAAGACCACTCCGGCGAAGATGAGCGCGCCGACACGCGCCGTCCGGATGGATATTGACTTCAGCAAGTCGCACAAGGCGATTTACGGCGGCAATCCCTTGCGGCTGTATATCGATATGCAGGCGCAGATGCCCCGCATTACGCAAACATCCATTGCGAATATCGTGCGGAAATGGGAACGCATCGGCGATCCCCTCCACGGTTCCGAGGTATTGCCGAAAGTGGCGATGGAAGAAATGCGCAAGGGGCCGCCCAAGCTGGAGATTTTCGGACCGCCGTCGCACTTCAATTTCGATATTCAGTGGGATATCCCGCAGCCGGACGTGGAGGTGCAACCCGGCCGAGTTGAGGTCGAGGTCCGCACCCGCAAGCCGGAGATCGAATATCACCGCGGCGCAATCGACGTTTATCTGAAGCAGCGTCCGCACATTTCCTTCGAAGTGACCGGATTGGATATCCGGGTATAGCATTGCCGTTTTGGACCACGCTATGGAAAGGCCGCTTTCTATAGCTTTTTATTTTTGCAGCACAGAAACGAGGTCTGCAGAGGAGTGTGTAAGCCGGCCATGGAACTCAAGACGAGCCGCTTCGGCACGATCGTGGTGGATGAGCGGGAGATCTATGCGTTTGAACGGGGCATTCCGGGGTTCGAGGACCACAAGGCGTTCGTGATCGTTTCGCCGGAGGAGGACGAGCCGTTTTCGTTTCTCCAGTCGGTATCCGATCCGGATCTTGCATTCATTATGATTGATCCTTTTCTGTTCTATCGCCATTATGAATTCGAGCTGCCGGACAACGTCGCCCAAGAGCTGAAGATCACGACGCCCGAGCAGGTTGTCGTGCGCGCGATCGTGACGATCCGCGACAAGCTGGAGTCGTCGACCATCAACCTGGTCGCGCCGATCATCATCAACGCGGAAGCCCGATTGGGACGGCAGGTTGTGCTCGACAAATCCGCCTACACGACCCGCCATCCGCTGTTCGCGGCCGAGCGGAACCGATAAGGAGGAGAATCGGCATGCTGGTATTGTCGAGGAAGAAGGGAGAGTCGATCATCCTCCGGGACGACATCGAGATTACGGTGCTCGACGTCCAGGCGGATACGGTCAAGATCGGGATACGCGCGCCGCGGGATGTGGAGATCGTCCGGAAGGAGATTTATCTGTCCGTCCAGCAGTCGAACCGCGAGGCTGTGTCGGAATCGGCCGTCGACCTGCAGACGCTGCGCGACAAACTGAAAAACTTTAATAATTAATTTGAGCAGGACTATAAAATTTGAATCTGGGACTTCCGATATAGAGGATAAACCGGTAAAGGGCGGCCGACCTTTGTCGGGTTGACCACATGGACGTGGTTATCATCATCATTCAGGGAGGAAGTCAATCATGCGTATCAATCACAACATTACCGCGCTGAACAACCACCGCAACATGGCCTTGAACAACGTTGCGGCGGGCAAATCGATGGAGAAACTGGCATCCGGTCTCCGCATCAACCGCGCGGCTGACGACGCTGCCGGCCTGGCCGTGTCGGAGAAGATGCGCGGCCAAATCCGCGGTCTCGAGCAAGCGCAACGGAACGTGCAGGACGGTATCTCCTTCGTGCAAACGGCTGAAGGCGCAATGAACGAGATCTCGGCAATGCTCGTCCGCATGAAAGAGCTGAACGTTCAGAAACTGAACGGCACGTACAGCTCCAGCGACAAGGCGAACATTGACCAAGAGCTGTCCGCTCTCGGCGATCAAATCGACCAAATCCTGACGAACACGAAGTTCAACGGCATCCTGATCACGTCGGGCGCGACGATCCAGACGGCCGACCTGTCCGGCGTCACGATCACGATCGGCAAAATTACGACGACCGGCATCTCCGGTCTCGGTGCTGCCTCGACGTTGACGCAGATTGAAACGGCGATCAAGAACACGTCGACGGAACGGGCGAAACTCGGTGCGCTGCAAAACCGTCTCGAGTACACGTCCAACAACCTGGGCACGACGATCGAGAACCTCACGGCTTCCGAATCGCGGATCCGCGACACGGACATGGCGAAAGAAATGGTCGAGCTCACGAAGAACAACATCCTGCTCCAAGCTTCGCAAGCGATGCTGGCGCAAGCCAACATGCAGCCGCAAGGCGTACTGTCCTTGCTCGGTTAATCGGAACTTCGGCAGAAGAGAGGAAGGTCTTAGATATTCTAAGGCCTTTCTTTTTTGTTCTTTCCATAAAATCTAACAAATCGCCGTTAGCCGTCCGATATAGTGAGTAAATGGATTTATACCGATCGGGGTGACGAATATGGCGATGAGTGTAACCTCCGTACAACAAACGCCGGTTGTTGCCGCTGACAGAACGACGAACGTCAATCCGGCCAAATCGAACGAACAATCGGGGGCTGACCGCACCAAAAACATCGAGGAACTCCGTGCGACCGAGTCGAAAGGTTCCAGACTCTCCATCGGCGAGGAGCAGATGGTCAAACGGATCGAGCGCGCGCTCGAAGCGGCCAAAGGACCTGTCACGACGTTGGAGTTGTCCATACACGAACAAACGAAAGAAGTCGTCATACGGGTCAAAAACAAGGAGACGGGCGAGTTGATCCGCGAAGTGCCGCCCGAGAAAATTTTGGATATGGTGGCCAAGTTCATGGAGTTGAACGGCATCATTATCGACGAGCGGGTCTAAAGGAGGCGAATCGCGTGCGGATCGCGGGTCTGGCATCCGGTCTCGACATCGACAGCATGGTCAAGGAATTGATGGCGGCTCGCCGAGAGTCCGCCAACAAGTATTATTACAAGCGGGTCACGCTTGAGTGGCAGCAAGAGGCTTACCGTGAGATCAGTACCAAGATTGTCGATTTCCGGAACAATAAGCTGGCATCGTTCAATATGTCCAAAGAATTGACCGCCAAGAAGGCGAACGTAAGCGGGAACGAAACTGCCGTTACCGTCAACTCGGTGGATCCGACCGCCGCCGGCACCTTGAACGTAAAGGTGAACAAGGTGGCGACGGTTGCGACAAAAGTATTTACTTATGACCCGGACGATAACGACGGCACGGTCAATTCGACAGACGGCTTGACCCTGAGCGCTCTTGGATTTACGGGGTCATTGCAGGTCAATGGAATAACGATCACGTATGACGCGTCCGTGGACACTTTGCAGACGCTTGCGGACAAGATCAATGCGGACCCGAGCATTCGAGCAACAGCGCTTTACGATAAGACGAAAGGTCAGTTCTCGATCACGAGCTGGGATACGGGCAAAGGAACGCTAGTCGTAACCGGATTCTCTACGGAGTTTGACGAGTCGTCGAGCGGAGAGGATGCCGAAATCGTCGTCAACGGCATCACTTATACGAGCACAAGCAATAAATTTTCGATCGGGGGCATCGACTTCACCGTCAAAGCGGAAACCGGGGCGACGGACGCCGTGCTCTCCGTCGTAACGGACACGGACAAAATTTTCAACACGATCAAATCGTTCGTCGAGGAGTACAACAAGCTGATCGAGACCATCAACGGCGAATTGAACGAAGAGCGGTTCCGTTCTTATCATCCGCTCACAAAGGAACAAGAGGAAGAAATGTCGGAGAAGCAGATCGAAATGTGGGAAGCGAAAGCCCGAAGCGGTCTGCTGCGCAACGACACCATCTTGAGCAAGTTCGTGTCCGAAATGCGGATCGCCACGATGGCCGTATATGCCGAAAATGTCAAACTGGGGGACAAAACCCACGCGAAACTTTCGCTTGCGGCCATCGGGATTACGACCGGCTCCTGGCAGGAACGGGGGAAACTCGTCATCGACGAAGAAAAGCTTCGTGCGGCGATCGAGGACGATCCGCAGCTGGTGGCGGATATGTTCATGAAGCCGGGTGATGCGTCGAAACCGGACAATCAAGGCGTCGGCTTGTTCAACAAATTGTCCAAATACGCATTGGATGCGTTGAAGGAACTGTCCGAGAAAGCCGGCACTTCGATGGTCAGCACGGATTTGAAAACGGCGTTCCTCGAAGATTCGCTGCTGAGCGAAGAAATCCGCAGCTACAAGCGGAGAGAAGAAGAATGGTCCGCGAAACTGATCGATATGGAGAATCGGCTCTACAAACAGTTTGCGGCGATGGAAGCCGCGATCAACAAATACAACGCCCAGGCATCCAGTTTAATGAGTTTCTTCAATTGAGGGGTGGATGAGTGTGCTGCAATCTCCCTATAAAGCGTATCAGCAAAATGCGGTCCAGACAGCGTCGCCGGGACAGTTGGTTGTGATGTTGTATGACGGCGCGATCCGTTTCACGAAAGCCGGGATCGACGGCATCGCGAAGCGGAAGTATATGGATGCCAACACGAATCTGAAGAAGGCGCAGTCGATCATACACGAATTGATTGCAGCGCTCAATCACGATATCCCGATCTCCAAAGATCTTGTCCGCATCTATGAGTATATGCTGCACTGTCTGATCCAGGCGAACGTCAAGAAAGACGTAAAGCCGGCTGAAGAAGTGGTCGCGCATCTGGAAGAGCTGCGCGAGGCATGGAGGCAGGCGGCGCGGACGGCGGGCATGCAGACATCCGTGCAAGGATCTGTCTGATGGAGATGAAGCTGGAACAACTTCTTGCGATGAGCGGGAGGCTTGCGCAGCAGATGTCGGATCCGACGGTCGAGGAATGGCAGGAGTTGCTGCGGTTGCGGGACGATGCAATCGAGGAATTGTCCCGACAGTCGTCCGTGACGGACGAGCAGAAGCGGATGCTGTTCGAACTGCAGCGGGTCGACGGCATCTTGCTCATGCGGATGGAGAAGCTGAAGGCCGAGACCGCCGCTGCGCTTCACAAGATCGGGCAATCCAAATTGCAGAAACAAGCGTACGAACAAGCATACAGTGCAGGAAGTTTCTTCATTGACAAACGGAAATGAACGAAAACGACATTCTTCGAACCACCGGGTGATTTTGCTCGGCGGTTTTTCTTATGTTTTGTCGAAGGTTGGCCGATATAGTCTATATGACGTTAGGGGGCTGGTTCATATGACCACGGAAGTATCCTTTGACATGAACGAAGTGCTGGACGAAGTGCGCGATTTTCTTCCAAGGCTGCTGGAAGCCGGCGATTCCGTCGCCTCGATGCTTTACAATCCGGCAGGCCACAATTTCTGGCCCCTGTTCGGCGATCTGGTCCAAGGCATGGACGATTTGTATCGGACCATGCAGACCGTTCTCCGCCGGTTGCGTGAAGACGGAGATCACGCGCTTCTTGCCGAGCCGGTCGAACAATTCGTCGCGGATCTGGCCCGGCGATTCGGGGAATTGAACCGGTACATGGACGATGAAGCTTATTCGGATGCGGGGGACTGTATCCGGTATGACCTGCAGCCGTTGTTTGCTCAATTGGCGGCGGTTCTGGGCGAGAAGGAAGAAATCCGGAGGCAGCGCCTCCAGTCCAACTTGGCATGGCTGAAAGAACGATTCCCGCGAGCGTACGCACAGCTTCAACACGCGGAACGCGACCGGACCCGCTATATTCTCATTCCCTCCCGGAACGGCTCGATGAACGTGGCGGTCCGAACGGCGGAAGGGAAGGACGTGTATTTCTACAGCCGTTACGAACCGGAATCGGAAGCGGCCCGCTGGGTGGAGGTGCACGCGGCGGAACTCGGCGGCAAATCGAACGTCATTTTGTACGGATTCGGCCTGGGGTATCATGCCGCGGAATTGACAAGGACTTATCCCGATTTGAATCTCCATATCTACGAACCGGATCTTCAACTGCTGCTCGCGGCTATGGAGACCATCGATCTCAAGGCGCTGCTTGATCGTCCGCAAGTCAAAGACTTCGTGGTGGGCAAAGACAAGGATCATCGGGACGGGCTGTTCTATCGGTTCATGAAATATGCAAAAGGCGAGACGGCAACGCTGTCGATCCCAAACTACGACAAGCTGGATGCGGAGTGGAAGCGCGCTTTTGTCGAAGACGCGAAGATGGCGATCCAGAACTATGTCTCGCATGAGAATATGTATGACAAGTTCGGGTTGGAATGGACGCGCAATGCGCTTTACAACATGGCCTACAATATCACGACGCCGCCGATCACCGGTTTGAAGGGGAAACTTGCCGGCGTCCCGGCTGTGATTGTCGGAGCGGGTCCTTCATTGGAACGGGATATCGAGACGCTTCGCAAGTTGAAGCGCCATGCGCTGATCATCGCGGCGGGATCCAGCATCCGGGCGTTGAAACATTTCGGGATCGACCCGCATCTGATCGTGTCGATGGATGGCGGATATGCGAATTACGCCGTGTTTCAGAATATGGAGATTCAAGATATCCCCTTGTTGTATGTTCCTCAGGTGGAGTACAGGGTCATCGACGGAACGTCTCGGCATCTATTCCATGTGTTCTTCAATACCGACTATATTACGATGTATTTGATGGGTCTTGGTGCAGACGATCCCGTATTCCGTTCTTCGCACTCCGTCACAGGTACTGCGATTCAAGCGGCCGTATGGATGGGATGCAGCGAGGTCATTCTCGCCGGTCAGGACTTGTCCTATCCGGTCGATCAAATCTACGCGGAAGGTTCGCTGTATGCCGAAGAACATAAACGTGACGTTCTGAGCCGTGCCGTCCTCCAGGTCGAGAATGTAGCCGGCGGGTACAATCGAACGACGCAATCGATGCTCCTCACGCTGCGAGATATTGAAGAGATTATCGCGATGTTCCCGCAGACGAAGTTCACGAATACCAGCAAGCATGGAGCGAAAATCAATCGGACCGAGTGGGAAGACATGGAAAGCGTGTTGAATCGTCTGGGGCGAACGGATGTTCCCGAACGCACGATGATCGACGCGATGGCTGAACATTTGTCTCTCTATCCCGAAGCGCGCAGGCAAGCGTTGACTCACCGCTTGTTTTCGCTGCCGTCTCAACTCGAGGAATTCGAGCGTGCGATCCAGCACGTACGGCGGAACTTGGCGAAGCTTCCGGAGCTAAGCCGCAAGAAACCGGATAAGTGCGTGAACACGATGGTCTCCGTTGAGAAGGATTGGGGACAGGCCGTGCAGTCGATTGTGTTCAATACGTTCTTCAACGTCCTGCTGAAGCGCGAGATATCGCATTTTGACAGGGAGCTTCCGGAAGTCGCCGACGAAACGAATCTGATCCGGAAGGCCGATCTGTTCGTCGAAGTCGTCGGCCGGCTTGCCCGTGCAATTGAAGAGAAGATTCCGCTTGTCCGCGATATGGTTCGTCATGCCATCGAACGGTTGGAATCGCGGATTCAGATCAATGCATCAGGTGATGGACATCATGTATAAAGGCAAGAAGATCTTGATTACCGGTGGAACCGGGACGATCGGCTACCATCTTACGCGGAGGCTTTTGCAAGAAGATCCGGCCGTGATTCGCATCTTCAGCCGCGACGAGTACAAGCAATTTAACATGAGTCTCGATTTTCAGGAACATGTGCATAAACTCCGCTTCTTGATCGGCGATGTGCGCGATCAGCAGCGTCTGCTTCGCGCGATGGAAGATATCGATTATGTCTTCCATCTGGCTGCGATGAAACATGTTCCGGCTTGTGAATACAATCCTTTCGAAGCGGTGCAGACGAACGTGATTGGCACGCAAAATGTGATTCAGGCGGCGCTGCAGACCAACGTATCGAAAGTGTTATTTACCAGTTCCGATAAAGCGGTCTCGCCGATCAACACCTATGGCGCAACGAAGCTGATGGCGGAGCGCCTCATTTCCGCGGCATCTTTCCAAAAAGGTCCGAAATTGACCGTCTTCGCCTCTGTCCGTTTCGGCAACGTAATGGGGTCAAGAGGGTCGGTCATTCCGTTGTTTAAGAAACAGATCATGGAACAGCGGAAGATTACCGTCACGGACCTCAACATGACCCGCTATATGATGACCCCGATGCAGGCGATCAGTCTGCTATTGGAAGCCAATGAACAGGCAAAGGGCGGCGAAGTGTTCGTGCTGAAGATGCCAATCGTTCGTCTTTCCGATCTGGTGGAGATTATGGTGGAAGAGATTCCGGTGCGTTATCAATTGCAGGGTGATATTCGAATCGAAGAGATCGGCCTTCGGCCTGGCGAGAAGATGGACGAGCAGCTGATGACGGCGGATGAGCATCAGAAAATGGTTGAGACGGATTATATGTATATTATTCCGCCCATTTATGGGAAGGTTAATTTGAATTACATACGTTCTGCATCACGCAATTTGGAGCGAATTGGGTTCGTTCCAAATGAGATTATTATGAAAGACGTATTAAGAGATTGGCTGGTCAACGAGGAATTGCTTTGAATGGTTGCCAAGGAAAATAGAAACAAACAGGAGGCGCTCATGTGAATAAAGCAAAATGTCCTTTGTGTCATTCGACTCGATACATTCAATTGCAAGTGTTACTGACAAGTGATATTGTCGATCAATACAGAAATATATTGCAAATGGAAGTGTCTTCTTATTTCGACAGTGATCAAGTGATGGTCTGTCAATGTGTTGAATGCCATGTGATATTCTTCGTGAATGGCAGACCAGCAGATAGCAAGTTTTATGCGGAAATACAGAAACACCCTTGGTATTACGAAGCAGACAAAGTTGAATTTCAATATGCCATCTCAAAAATCACCGAGCATAATCCATCTTCCATTTTGGAGATTGGATGCGGAGAAGGTGCTTTTCTTAAGAAAATCAAGACGGCTTATGCTGTCAAGGCAAGGGAATATAACGAATCGGCAATTCGGAAATTGTTGGAGTCCGGTATAGAACTTGATATGCCCGACGACAAATATGATTTCGTTGTTGCATTTCAGGTATTGGAGCATGTTCCTGATACAAGGGAATTTCTCCAGTTATGTATAGACAAGCTTAATGACGGCGGGCACCTGTTACTAACGGTTCCCAATCAAGATAGTAAATTCATCAGCGAGGTATTCCATTGTACAGATCAGCCCCCACATCATATGACCCGCTGGCATAAGCGAGCTTTACTAAAGTTAGGGGATTTATTTGACCTTGATGTCGTTGAATATTACGAGGAACCGATGATTTTTATTCATTATATGAGATTGATTGATACCCGAAGAAGAACACTTCCTTTGAATGGTTTGTTTGAAGGGGAACGCAAGGACGATTTCAGAAAAATCGTTGCTTCCATCGACCGTGTAATGGCCCCTTATTTTTACGACTTTGCAAACTTGCCTGGTCATACTCATGGCGTCTTATTAAGAAAAAGAAGAAGTTAGCACGTTGTTACGATATTGCGCGAAGATTGACACGACAAAGTCATAAGGTAGGGCCATATGAAAAAACGTATTCTTTTCTGTCGTACCGCACCGAACCATGTATGTGAATTGGCATTAAGTTGGCTGCGTCGTAATCATGAAAATGAATTATACGATTACTTTGGGAGCATTCCCTATACCCAATACAAGTTTTCCGAGGAGTTTTTGGTTTCCTATAAAGGATATCTCAGCAGTCGAAAGATTTCGTCAGCAATGCTTGATCAGCTTAAAGAAAAAGAATATGAATTGATTGTTTTCCCTTATACTGTTAACGGGCAGAAGCCCTATTACAATCTTTTGAAGTTTGCATTAAGTATAAGAGCGAAAAAAGTATTACTGATCAATGAACTCGGAGAGATCAAATACGGATCTATTTCAAAAATCTTGTTGGAAGATATCAAGGTTATCTTTTCACTAACCATTTTATCCCCTCTTTTTTTTCTCATAATTTTTTATTGGTTCGTTCGCGATATAATAAGACAATTGTTTCATAAAGTTTTTAATCATGCATTGGAAATCCATGTTATCAGAGGAACAACAAACCTGATCATACCGCCGTCAGAGATCATTCGAGATACAAGAGATGAACATATTCGAATTGGATGTATTGCTAGATTGGACCCTGTGAAAGGTCACATTTATTTGCTGGAGGCTGTTGCCGAACTCATAAGAAAGTATAATCATCGAGTCGAGCTTTATTTAATAGGCCATGGTCCTGAGTATGAGAAACTTCGTTTAAGATCGATCGAATTGAAAATCGACCATCTCGTTCATTTTGAAGGCAATCAATATGATATTCGCCCCTACCTCAGAGAATGTCAATTTTTTGTCTTGCCTTCCTTAAGTGAGGCAATGCCTATTTCTGTTATTGAAGTCTTTGCTGCACAAAGACCAGTAATCGCGACCAAAGTGGGTGGTGTTCCACAAATTGTAAAAGATAAAGTCAACGGCCTATTGGTTGAGCCTGGAAACAGCGAGCAACTGGCAGAAGCCATGCATACCCTAATAAGCGATCAAGATTTTGGGGTCCGATTGGCTGCTAATGGTTATGACGATTATATCAATCTATTCTCGCCCGAAATTATGGCTGATAAATATATGAATGTTTTTCGGCAAGTTTCTGGCACCAGTCCGAAGGATGTTTGGATTGTGAGTTCATTTGACCTGTCGATGATCGGCGGACTCCCCAAGTACGTCGATCTACTGTCAACAACACTAGTTAATAGGGGGATTAACGTTCGAATTATTCAACCACCGCTGATTAACTACAACATTCGGATATTTATTATGTCAAAGCTTTTGAAAGGCATATCTTTCGTTTTCTTTACGCCGAAAGCAATTGTCGAGTGTTATTTTCGTAAAATGATTGTTTTACTTAAATTTTTACAATTCATTCACCAAAAAGGCAAGCCGGATATTGTAAATGTACATGATGTTATTTCGTATGGAGCGATTTCCAGGTTATGCAAAATCCTTAATATCCCGTTATTGTTAACAAAACACGGCGAGCTTGCAAAAGAGATAAGCATTCAGTATTACAAGCCAACTTCCAGTTTTCTGTACCAACATTTTGCTGGTTTGGAACGAGCGGCATATGCCGATTCGTCCTGTCTTGTCGTTGTGGATGAAGCTTCCAAAAGAAGATTGGAGAGAAATGAAATCGCGTAATCTATGATCGGCTGCATGAAGGGGATAGACCCATGAACATTGTCTTGGTTGTGCAATCCTGTCCTTGGTATCGAATCAAACAATCCCTTCCGGCGATTATGGAGCGATATCCTGGACGCACCTTGTGGCTGCTGGCATCGAATCCGCCTGAGGAGAGCTGGAGCATGTTCAGTCGGGTTCTGCGTTATCCCCGGAACACTAAGCGGTTTGCTTCCTTGCGCAATGCTGATTTTATTCGCGAGCTAAACCAGCTGAGTCCGTTTGAAGCAGTCATTTTTTTCTATACCGACGCCACTGGGATCGATTACAGCAACATCCGGTTGCTGGCTCGGCAACTTGAAGCATCGGCTGTATACGCCATCAACAACAGAGACGCATGGTTGCCGGTAGGAGACGACGATGCGCTATGGGATATGATGGAAGAATTTGAACAGACGTATCCCGCAGCGGCTTATCGTTCGTTCAAGAAATTTGTCAAATCGCGAAGAAGACGGTCGAATGTGCTCGTCGACCGACCGCCGCAGCGGATTACCGTGGTCACCAATTCATTGACCACAGGCGGAATCGAGTTGCTGTTGTACCATAAAGTCAAAGCGTTCGCGGAACGTGGCTACGCCGTTCAACTTCTGGCCGGTTCCGGGGGAGTGTTGCATGAGCGGTTCAGAGAGCTGCCGATCGAAATGAGCGTTTATCAAGACGAGGAATTCGATGTATTTACGCTGCGGCTGGTCCCCTGGTTAATTGCATGTATGCGTCATTTTAACCCCGATGTGCTGTTGGTGTATCATAATCTTCCGTTTGCACCTTCTTTATTGGCGGGGACGGTATGTCAAGTGCCGCTCATGCTGCGTTCAGAGAACAGTCTAGTGACTGCCGCATTCATGGGCCGACGCAACGATGCGCGGATCAAGGCGTTGGGTGATTGTTACGACAATACGTTCGCCGTCAGCCATGCCGTTGCCGCAAGTTTGAACCGATCCGTACAAGCGCGATGCGCCGTCATTCCGGGGACGTGTAACCGTCAAGTACCTTTGAACAAATTTCGCGAATTTATTTTCAACAACTAGAAATTTCCAAATATGGTTTGGCGGTGCTTGAGCCGGTAGCTGTCTCCTGTCAGGTGAATCACCTCGCTTCGATGCAGGATCCGGTCCAGAATGGCGGTTGTGACGGCCGGATCCCCGAGCAGTTCTCCCCAATCTTCCGGTCCTTTGTTGGACGTCAGGATGATGGAGGCCTGCC
>Ga0207811_10469_pt1 | contig 18491 bp, 14 predicted proteins | sample CeladaPassaD2F04_FD_187493 | JGI IMG/M metagenome (GOLD analysis project Ga0207811, IMG submission 187493) | Cellulose-adapted microbial communities from the Joint BioEnergy Institute, USA - Passage D2F04 (SPAdes) (version 2) | ecosystem: Engineered > Bioreactor > Continuous culture > Unclassified...
GGGAATACTATCCACTTCCATTTTACCAAACGGAAAGGTGTTTTTCTGTCAAGAACGAGATTTTTCAATAAGAAATCCTAGTCATATCAAGGCTTAACACTAATTTTCAAGGTGCGAAAGTTGAGTTGATTACAGCCGGCGCCAAAGGAGATCATTATACTGAACAGTATAATATTACGGATGCGGTATCGGTCTATAACCGAATGGTTTCCGCCTACTGATGGTGCCAAATATGCAAGGATGGGAATGCGCACCAATAAATGGACTCATGGGGGGATTATATTGGGATATGTGGAAGAATTAAGAGCTATTGTGGGTACAAGACCGCTCATCTTTGTCGGGGCAGTCATCGTAGTGGTAGATCACGACGGAAATATATTATTGCAGCAGAGAAAACATCCGTTTGGATTCTGGGGCATTCCCGGGGGGCTTATGGAATTAGGCGAATCCGTCGAGGATACGGCCAGAAGGGAATTGTATGAGGAAACCCATTTAAAAGCGGGAAACCTCAATTTGATAAATGTTTATTCAGGACCGGAACATTATATCAGAGCACAAAACGGTGATGAGTTTTATGTGGTGACCGTTGCCTTTTACACGAATGAAATCACCGGTGAATTGGAAGTTGACCGGAAAGAGGCGCTCGCTTTTGAATATTTTGACCCCGATCATTTACCAAAGCAGATCGTAAAAAGTCATCGAAAAATACTTGATGAATTCATGGAGAAACATTATAAGAAAATATTTTAAAGATATTTAATGGAAACTCCGTGCCTTCGGATAACATTGCAACTCGATTTGAAAACACGCCTTCCGGATGAGAACATACAACAAACTTCCGAGGGCGCTTTTTCATGTCCACGTCCATTCATCTGTACCGACTCGAGAGCGAACCGACAAATCCTCATTGATGCACATAGACATGGGGATTCGGCTGTTGACTTTTCCGCTACTCAATGTTATTGTATAGCAGTACTCAATATTATTGATAACCAACGACGCAGAGTACAAAGCGGGTGATATTTCTGGATAAATTTAGCGAAATGCTCAAGGGTGTCTTGGAAGGCATGGTGTTGGAGATCATCAGCCGCGGCGAGATTTACGGATATGAGATTGCCAAAAGGCTGCATGCGATGGGGTTTGAAGGGCTCGCGGAAGCGACGGTGTACGCTTTATTGTTGCGGCTGGAAAAAAACAAACTGGTTCACATCACGAGAAAACCTTCCGAGATGGGGCCTCCCCGGAAGTTTTACACGCTCAACGAGAGGGGGATGGAAGAACTGGCGTCTTTTTGGGCAAGATGGGATTTTCTGAATGAGCGCATTCAAACTTTGAGAAATAGCGGAGGGAAGGGCATATGAGTTTTAGTCGAGAAACGATGGAAAAAATCGGCAAGTTCGCCAAGGAGCAAGCGCAGCATTATTTGGATGAGGCCGAAATGACCTACATGGAAAAGCTGCGGCGCAAAAGCGGTCAAACCAAAGACAAGATCAGGGCGAAACTTGAAAAATTCAAAAGCCGTTCGCAGACGGCGCTGGATGCGCAAAACGACATGATTCTTTACATGAGCGATTACATGAAGGATTTGATGGCGGAAGGGTTGTCCGAGCAGGAGGCGTTCGAACGCGCGAAGGAAGATTTGAAGTTCCGCAGCGATTCCGCCATGTCCGCCAATTTGCAGGAACGGTTCGCATCGTACTACGAAAGCCTCAGTCCTGCCGATCATGAAGCTGTCGGTCTGTTTTATGCGGGATTTCTGTTCTTGGGGGTTGCCGCCGGAGGGCTTGCGGGATTTCTCGGCGGAGGCGGCCGGGAGGCGTTTCTTGCCGGAGGCTGGATCGAAACGCTGATCGGCGTCGTGGTCGGCGGAGCGGTCGGCATCGGATGCGGGTTTTTCAGCAACGCGGTCATTGCATTGAAAAGGAGATCCTAATATCAAGGGGATATGGGTGAAACATGCAATGGAAGTTGCCGAACTGGGAAAAAATTTTTTTGTCAAACTGGGCGCGGCCGGACGACGGTGGTGGAAGCGGTGCGCGGCGTCTCGTTTCAAGTAAAGCGCGGCGAGATATTCGGTTTTCTCGGGCCCAACGGCGCGGGGAAAACGACCACTCTCTAATTTAAGCGCCGGTAGAATGCTCCATACGGCCCTTCTGATAGAACCGCAATCTGGACATCTCGATTAATACGGCATGATTTCGCTCCTGCGAAGATTGTCGAAATTTCACTGGAACAACCTTCCCCTCTACGGTAGCTGACTTTATCATTGGCACTCGCCAGCAATACGACATCGTGATAGTATAAAGGACAATAACGCAAATGACACACTTGGGAAACGAGGATGACGACTTGAAGAAAAGAAATCAAAGTTGGGACGTGAGGGGAAGGCATTTTATTCTGCCCGTTGTGTTTTTGTCGATTTTTTTGGCAGTTGCGATTACACTGTGGCTTACTCAGAACAATGTGTTTTACTTGTTGAATTTCTCCTATATCGGGCTTTCGGTGGCCATCGGGTTATTTTTGACAGCGGTTCTTCCCAAAAGGATCAGGCATCGCGGGAGGCTGGTCACGCAATTTCTGGTTGGTTCCTATATGGTCATCTTTCTTGGGCTCATCGGCAAAGAAAATATGCAGATTGAGGGATTTTTCTTTTATATCTTTACCGGGGTGTTTGCAGGCGCGACGATCCATTATCTCGTGGCCAAAATCGGGGGAACGCTTGTTTTTGGCCGCGGCTGGTGCGGGTATGCCTGCTGGACGGTGGCCGTATTGGACCTGCTTCCCTGGAAAAAACCGAAAGAAGGCCGCATTCCTTTCCTCGGCGTGTTCCGCTATGTTCATTTTCTGGGTTCGCTGGGTTTGGTCCTGTATGTTTTGTTCGTGCTTCAAACTCCGCCTGAGCAAGAGTCTCTGAGGGAATTGTACTGGTTTTTGATCGGCAATCTCATCTATTACGGGCTGGGGTTTCTCCTCGCCGTTGTGCTGAAGGATAATCGGGCGGTGTGCAAATATGTATGCCCGATTCCCGTTTTTCAGAAAATCGGTTCCCGTTTTTCTTTGATGAAAATCAACATCAGACGGGAAAAATGCGTGGAGTGCTTTGCTTGCGAACGGGCGTGTCCGATGGACATCAAGCTGTTGGACTATATGTACGAAGGGAAGAGAGTGCTGTCAACCGAATGTATTTCTTGTTCGACGTGCATTTATGTTTGTCCGACGGATGCCGTGGAATATACGTTTGGTTTTGACGGGGGATTGAAAGAATACCTGCGCACATACGGCGAACCTGCTGCAACCAAAAAGACTCGGGCGGCATCATCCGCGAATGTCGTGAATGCCGGAGTTGCCGCATCCAAGTAAATGATCCGTCCGCCGGCACATGCGGTTCAACAATGCGGTTCAACGAAACGAAGCGGATGCGGGACATGGCGAAAGGCCCGCTCCGGACTTCTTCCGGATAGACTCCGGGGTGGGATGGCGAATTCAACCTTTGCGTGCTACCCGCATATTTTTGCGTCGTGACGTACAAGGATTTGCGCCTGGGAAGCGAATGTTTGCGCGTTGCGTTTGGTCATCCTGGTTTATGATGGCTTCGTCAGAGAGAATTTTGAGAGAATTTGAAGCAAACCAGGAGGTATGACGAACGCATGATCACCTTGAACCAGGTATCCAAAGTTTTCACCACCGAAGCGGGTGGCTTTAAGGCGTTGAAGGAGACGGACCTGCATATTGAAAAGGGCGAGTTCGCGGCCATTATGGGACCGAGCGGCTCAGGGAAGAGCACTCTGCTGCAGCTGATCGGCGGTCTGGATCTTCCGACGTCGGGCAGCGTAATCGTTGACGGTGCGCCGTTGCATCAGATGAGTGAGCAGGAACGGACGCTGTTCCGCCGGAAACGGGTGGGGTTCGTATTCCAAAACTATCAGCTTCTTCCGATGATGACGGTGGCGGAAAATATTACCCTTCCGCTAGCCGCAAACCGGGCATCGAAGAGCGAAATGAACGACCGGGTTCAGCAATTGCTGCGGGACGTCCATCTGGAAGGAAAAGAGCGAAACTTTCCCGCCCAGTTAAGCGGAGGCCAGCAGCAGCGCGTGGCCATCGCCAGGGCGCTCGCGATGAAGCCGCGGCTGATTTTGGCGGACGAGCCTACGGGCAACCTCGATCAGCGCAACGGGACGAACATTTTGGCGCTCTTGTCCAAACTGAACAAAGAACAGCACATCACCATTGTCATGGTCACGCACGATCCGCAGGCGGCTCATGCGGCGGACCGCATCATTACGATCCAGGACGGCCAAATCGTCGGGGATCGGAAGAAAGGAGCGGGAACGCATGACCTTGCCGATTGCCTGGCGTAATCTGTTCCGGCGCAAACGCCGCACGTATCTGACGCTGCTCTCGGTCATCATCGGCGTTGCCGCGGCCTTCGCGGTGATCACGGCCGTCGATACCACGGAGAAGGCGATTCCGATTTTCTTGAAAGAAGCGTTCGGCAAATCGGACTTTCAAGTACTCGGCACGGAGGCGTACTTCTCGGAAGGGGTTTACCAAGCCGCGCAGCATCTCGAGAACGCAACGGCGATTGCCGTGCTGAAGGAGAATACGAAGCTTCATCTTGAACAAGAAGGCGTCGCCGCCATTCAGAAGCGCGTCGTGCTGACCGGTTACAGCCATCTGGATACGCCTGTCACCAATTTCAAGGTGATCGACGGCGACTTGAACGCCGGGGGCGCGATCATTACCGATCAGACGGCCAGGGCGATGAAACTGGCAGTGGGACAGACGCTGTCTTTCGAGACCGATCAGGGGATCAAGACGATTCCGGTCACCGCCATCGTCGAATACACGCTCGATCTGATGGGCCCTCGTAACTGGTTCATGGCGAAATACCACCATTGGTCGATTGCGCTTCCTCTGACGACATTGCAGGAATGGTTCGACAAATCCGGCAAGATACAAGGGATTCTGATCAAGGCGGCGCCCGGCGCCGGCCTTGGGGAACTGGAGCGGCAGGTTGATGCGCTCACCAGACGGCACGAAGGTACCTATATGCAGCCGGTTTCGATCTACTTTCACGTCAGCATGAAGGATTCCTTCTTCCTTGCGCTATACTTGGCGGGTTTCCTCGGAATCGCTTTGAGCGCGTTCGTCATTTTCAACTCGCTCTATGTCAGTGTAAACGAGCGGAAGAAGGAATTCGCGGCGCTGAAGACGATCGGGTACACGCCCGGTCAGCTGCAGCGGATGGTGTTCGGCGAAGTCATGCTCTTATCGGTCATCGGCACGGCCATCGGACTTGCGTTCGGGTATGGGTTCGCCATTGTCCTGAAAGAACTCGTCTTTATGATCTTCGGCATTTATAGTCAGGTCGAGACGGAACTGTGGAAGGGGCTGCTGGTGTCCGCCGCGGCCGGCATCCTCGTTCCGGCGATCGCCGCCTATGTGCCCATTCGCCAGGCGGGCAAAGTCAGTGTCATCGCGGCGCTGCGGGATCATCCGGAAGCAAGGAAAGGAGTCCCGGTCCTGCGTCTCATTCTGGGCGGCGCACTGGTCATTTCCGCCTTCTTCATCAAGCACCTGCTGCTTGTCGTCCCGTTGCTCGTCGGCGTAACCCTGCTCTATCCGTATCTGTTCGCCGCGGTCAGCTTCATCATGAAACCCGTCTATCGGTATGGATTCGGATTTACCGGGGAATTGGCCGCACACAATTTGCAGCGGAACAGAATCCGCACCGCGATGACGTCCCTGGTGCTCAGCCTCGGCATATCGATGATCGTCCTCATGAGCTCGCTGAACTGGGCGATGCTGCAAACTTACGAGCGAGTCATTTATTCGTCGTATGGCGGCAACCTGGATGTGATGTTTCACCATATCGAAGAAGATGATTTGGAGAAGATTCGAAGCCTTGAGGGGGTAACGGATGCCGTAACGTATGCGCACACCTCCGTCATCTGGATGTATGAGGGACAGAAGCGGAAATTGCCCGTCTACGGTGTCGGCGCCGATTGGATTGACCGGTTCCCGTTGTTCGAACCCGGGGACAGGGAGCATGGCGAGCTCGTCCGGCAGCTGCGCAGCGATGAGATCATTCTGGACCGCGTCTCTTACGGGGTGTGGGGCGGACAAATCGGCGAAGAGATTGTGCTGCAGACGGTGGACGGACTGAAAGCCTTCAAGGTAGCGGCTGTTGTCGACTCGATGAAAAATAACGGGTACGGCGCATTCATGAAGGATACGGATTTCAAGACGCATTTCGGCATGAAGTACGTGCGCAATGCGCTCATCATCAAGGATGCGGATACGAGTCCGCTGCAGCTGAGAGAACGCGTCTTCAACGCCTTCGGCGAACGGGTGGAAGAAATGTGGGGCCCGGAGGACTGGGTGACGGTCATCAGTTTGCAGAATACAGGTTCCTTCAGTATCATTAACGGGTTGATCATCCTGTCGCTCGTCGTATCCGGAATCGGCATCTCCAATACGCTGTCGATCAACGTTTTGGAGCGCATCCGCGAGCTGGGCATGATGCGGGCCGTCGGGGTGACGCGCAAGCAAATTCTCCGGATGATTCGGCGGGAAGGGTTGGCGTTCGGATGGGCAGCTTCCATCATTGGCTGCGGCGTGGGCGTCTTGCTGATCTACCTGACGTCGTCGTTCCTGCAGATGAACATGTTGACCTTCGAATTCGAGATTTCATGGGAGATTATCCTGGCTTGCGGAGTGTTCGGTCTGGCCGTCAGCTGGTTTGCCGGTTTGTCGCCTGCACGCAAAGCGGCGAGGACGCCTTTGGGCGAAGCGCTTCGCTACGAGTAATGATGCGCGGCTGGGAAATGCGATGCATGCAAACAAGAGATTCGCGGTACCCCAGCCTGCCTGCGAACCCCGCATAAATTGCGGACGTTCGCTATTTTTTTGCGCGTTGGTTCAATAGGGGATCGTGTATAATTGGGTTAAGGCGATTGAAAAAAGGGGAGTCGCGCATGGAGAACGATCAGGCCGAACATCAGGAACTGTTTCGCATCATCGCGGAGAATACGATGGATACGATTGTCGTGGCGGATCATCAAGGAGTTGTTCTTTATGTGTCGCCTTCCTTGTTCGACTTGCTGGGCTATCGGGCGGACGAGTATAAAGGAACTGACGCATTCCGGGTCATCCACCCGGAGGACCGCGCCTATACGCGCGCGATGCACAGACGCGCCTTGGAGACGAGGCAAGCGGTCGATTTGGAATATCGTGCGCTGCACGCGCAAGGGCATGTGATCCACATCGAGGCGCGGGTCAAGCCGGTTCTTAATCATGAAGGCGAAGTCCGATATGTCGTCGTGGCAGCGCGGGATGTCAGCGAGCGCAAGCAAGCGGAAGAATTCCTGGAGAAAATATTGGACAATGTGCGTGCCGCCGTGTTCTCTGTAGACAAAGACTTCACCCGATACTACTACCTCTCGAAAAATGTGGAGAAGATTACCGGGGTGTCGAGGGAGACGGCTTTTCACCACCCCATTCGGATGCATGACCATATTCACCCGGATGATCATCAGATGATGATGGGGGAGATGAAAGAACTGCTGGACCAAGGGGTCAAGCTGGAGCGGGAGATCCGGAATATCCGGAACGAGGAAGATCCTGTCTACATCAAATTGATGATGCACCCCTCTATGTCCCCTTCGGGTGAGGTCGAACGGTTCGACGGACTCATGATGGATATTACGGAGAAAAAACGCTCCGAGCTCGCGCTCGAAGAAAGCGAGCAGCGCTACAAATCGTTGTTTGAACATAACTTGGACGGCGTATTCTCTATCGAGCTCAGCCAGTATTATTTCGTCAACGCCAATCCGGCGTTTGAGAAAATCGCAGGGGCAAAGCTTGCGGGGTTGACCAACCGCTGCTTGCTCGGCATGATCCGCGATGAGGACCACATGGCGGTGTACGAGGCTTTGCACGAGGTGAGGCAGACGGGCAAACCTACCGATCTGGAATGCCGCTTAAATACATCGAGCCAAAACGAGATTATCGTAAACATCACGTTCGTGCCCATTTTCTTATCCGGACAACTCAACGGGATTCACGGGATTGTCAAGGACATTACGAAACGGAAACAGGAGGAGCGGGACCTCATCAACAGCGAGCAGCGGTATAAAGAGCTGCAGCAGAGCATCAACCGCTTCTCGAACGATTTGGCGAACGTGATGAAAGTGTCCGATCTGGAGCAGCGGCTTCTGGATGAAGTGAAAGCGGTGCTCCCTGTTGCGGGCGCCTCCATTGAGAAGTTGCCCAGGGGGCAGGCGCCGCTGCATGAAGGCAGCCGTGAATCGTGGATTCAGATTGGCGAGGAGCAGCATCCGGTATACTTGCGCATCGAGCGGGTGCGCCCTCTGTCGGGCATGGAGAAGGAGTGGCTGGACACCGCTGTCCATTATGTGACCATCCTCTATGATAACCTCCACCTCATCGAAGATTTGATGAAGAAATTGGAGGAACTGGTCTCCACCAATGAGACGCCGAAGTGGATGCTGCGGCTGTTGTTCAAGCTGTCCGAGAAGGAAAGAGCCACGCTGTCGAGCGATTTGCACGATTCTGTGCTGCAGGATTTGATTAATTGGTATCGAAAGCTGGAATCGTTGCGATCCACCCGGAACTTTGAGAAGGAGACGCGGCAAGAGCTTATGCAAATTGAGGAAGGCCTTCTTGACGCCATTCATCAGATTCGCATCACGTGCAATGAGCTTCGCCCGCCTTTTCTCCTGAAAATGGGACTGGTAGAGTCGCTCAAGAGCCTCTTTGAATATACGCGCATGTTTGCCAATTACGAAATCGAGTTTACGGCGGATGATTTCCATGCTCAGTTGAATGAAGAGCAAACCTTGGGCATTTACCGTATCGTGCAAGAGCTGCTGAACAACGCCAACAAGCATTCCAGGGCGGATAAAGTCGTGATGTCGCTTGCGGATACGACGGACGGGATCGCGTTCACCTATTCGGACAATGGGGTCGGGATGGATTCGTCCGCCTTCAGCGGCACGTTTCAAAATATGGGCCTGGCGGGGATGGAAAAGCGGGTGCTAAGCCTGGAAGGGACCATCGAGTTTCATTCCGCGCCTCGACAAGGCTTTCACGTAAAGATCCGACTCCCAAAAGATGAAAGCGGGGGAAGCAAAAATGGAAATCTTGTTAGTCGATGATCACCGTTCCGTTGTGGAAGGGACGAAGATGCTCATTGAATCCGAGCCGGGGATGAACGTTACGATCGAAACCGACGTGTACCTTGTGCCGGACTTGGTTCGCCTGAAAAAGTTCGATGTCATGCTGTTTGATTTATATATGCCGAATATGAACGGCGCCGATTTGACCCGCAAAATTCTCGAATACGTGCCGGATGCGGTGATTTTGATTTATTCCGGCTTTGAAATTGCACCGCACTTCAACCTGCTGATGGAGTCGGGCGTATCGGGTTTTATCGCGAAAACTTCCACTCGTGAACAGCTGATTCAAGCCTTGCGCTGCGCGGCGAGAAAAGAAGCGATCGTCCCGATGCAGCTGCTGAAACAGCTGAGACGCCAGGAAATCGTGGTGAAGGGAGAACTGGCCGGCGAGGAGACCACCATCACGATGGAAGAAGACAAACTGCTTCGCGAATTGGCAAAAGGCAAAAGCAACAAGGAAATTTCCGCGGCGTTGATGATCAGTCAGCGGTCGTTGGAGTACAATTTGACCGAGCTTTTTCAGAAACTCCATGTCAGTTCGCGGGTGGAGCTCATCCGAAAGGCGAAAAGCCTCGGCATCCTTCCGTTGGAAGACCTTCGTTAAAATACGCAAAATGAACCCATGATGAACCGTCCGGGCGATGGAACGTTCGCCGGCGGTTCTTTTTTTATCGGCTTTTACCGGCATATCCTTGTATGCGATCCGTGTGGTTGCGCGTTCGGCGCAAAGATTTGCGGGACGAGTTGCACGGTTTGCGCGATCGGCGGATCTCCGCGGGTTTATGATGAAGGCATAGTAAATGGAGGAGGGTGACCTGTTATGCACAGGGCATGGATGAAACGATTTTTGATGCTCACGGTTTCAATGTGCATGCTGCTTATTAGCGCATGCGGCGGACAACAGGCATGGGAAGACGAGCAGCTGGATGAAAGCGACGTCGGCCCCCGCATTTTGGCGGATCATGTGAAGGCGGACTGGAAACTGGTGCCGTCACCGACCGAAGATACAGGCCATCTCATTCAAGTCACGTTCAGGCTTCAGGACGGCTCGCCGGTGGAAGCATTCGAGCTGACGCATGAAAAGCTGTTGCATTTGATCATGGTCAGCAAAGATTTGTCGTACTTCAACCATGTACACCCGGAATATAAGGGCGGGGGCGTATTCGAGATTGCGAATGATTTTCCGGCGGGAGGCGAGTATCGGATGATTGCCGACTTTAAGCCTGCCGGGGGCGACGCGATGACGAAGCTGGCCTGGCTGGAAGTGGAAGGGGAACCCGCGCTGCCCGCGCCTGTAGTTTTGACCGATCCGCTTGAAGCGACAACGGACGGCAAACGCGTTACGCTTCGGATCAGCAGCCTCGCACCCGATGAGGAGTCCGTGCTCGCATTTCATGTGGAGGAAGAGGTTTCCGGCCGACCGATTACTGATCTGGAACCGTATTTGGGCGCGATCGGCCATGTGGTCATTCTTTCCGAAGATGGAGAGCGGTACGTGCATGTGCATGCCGAGGAAGACCAAGGCTCGGGACCCGATGCCAGTTTTGAGGCAACCTTTCCGAAGAACGGGGTGTATAAAATCTGGGCCCAATTTCAGCATAAAGGCCGAGTCTTCACCGCGTCTTATGCGGTTCAAGTCCGGTAGAATGAGCTCAATCGGCAATTGACGAACGGAATGTCCCGCTGCTTTTGCGTGCATTCCGCAATCTTTTGCGCTCCGCGGCTCTTCATTTGCGTCCAGGTGTTCATTATTTGCGCGTTGAGCCGTCCATTTACGAGCTATGATGAATGCAGGATACGAATCGCAAATGGGGGCGCGCATGATGGTTTTCCGCAAATTTGCACCTTACGCCAGAAAACAAATGAAGCTTTATATTGTGGGGTTTATCGGCAGTTTGTTCCGGTTTCTTATTCCGCTTTCCGTTCCTTTGGTCATGAAATATTTGTTTGACGACCTGTTGCAGAACGAAACCGTATCGAACGTCGGGAAGATCCGGCAGATTTCGTTGATCGCGGCGGTTATGCTCGCAGTCTTCTTCCTCATCCGCGGACCGATGGAATACGTAAGACAATTTTTCCTGCATAAGGCCAACAACAATATCATCAAGGCGCTCCGGACCGATACGTTTCACAAAATCCACACTCTGGACGCCAAATATTTTGCCGAACACAGGAGCGGAGAAGTCGGAACGCGGTTCTTTGATGATATTGAGAAAATTCGAGGGTACCTGACCGCCGTTTTTTCGAATATCTGGATTGAGATGATCGTGCTGATCTTTGTCATTGGGGTAATGGCGGCGCTACAAGTTCAGCTGACTCTGCTTGCCGTCGGCCTTGTCGGTTTTCAATTCGGTCTGGCGCATTTGCTTTCCAAAAAGCTGAAGTTGACGACGAGTCGCATGATGAAGTATCGATCCGTGCTTAATGGTTTTATCTTTGAAAAAATTCAAGGCGCTTTTTTGTCCAAATTGTTCTCGACGGAAAAAAAGGACAGCGAGGAACTGGACCGGCATTTGACCCAATATGAGCAGTTGACGGACCGACAGGCGAAAATCAATGCCATTAGTTTGGCGGCGGTCAATGTGTTGAGCGACGCGACTCCCTTTATCGTCGTTTTGGCCGGCAGTTTGTCAGTCATTCACGGGAACTTGTCGCCGGGGGCGTTGATTGCGTTTTTTGCCTATGTGGACCGCATGAGAAGTCCGGTTTCGGCGCTTGTCCAGGCGTTTCCGGCCATTGCGGAAGGGAATGTGGCGCTGAAGAGAATATTTGAGTTCTTTGACACTCCGGTCACGGTCAAGGAAAAGGAGCGAGCGGTTCCGTTGACAGGATTTCAAGGTTCCATTACGTTTCGCAACGTTTCCTTTTCCTATACTCCCGATCATGAGGTCATCAAAAACTTGTCGTTCACGTTGCATAAGGGACGCACGTATGCCTTTGTCGGTGAAAGCGGGGGCGGCAAAAGCACGATCCTGCAGCTTCTGACCCGAATGTATGATCCCGATCGAGGGGAGATTCGGATTGACGGCATCCATTTGAAGGACCTATCCATTGCGGGTATTCGAAATCAGATGGGAATCGTCACTCAGGATCATTTTCTGTACAGTTCTTCGGTCAAAGAGAATATACGGCTGGCCAAACCGGATGCCGGCGATGAAGAAGTGATCGCCGCAGCCAAGAAAGCCTATGCTCATGATTTTATTTGCTCCTTGCCGAACGGTTACGATACGGAAATCGGAGAGAGGGGAGTCAAACTTTCCGGGGGCCAAAAGCAGCGGATCGCGCTGGCGAGAGTCTTTTTGAAAAATCCGGCCATCATGTTGCTGGACGAAGCGACCAGCGCGCTGGACAACGAAAGCGAGCAATTGGTTCAGAAGTCGATCCATGAAGCCGGGCGTGAAAAAACCGTCATTATGATTGCACACAGACTCTCGACGGTGCGGCATGCCGATACCATCTTTGTCATCAAAAACGGCACGATTATAGAGAAGGGCAGCCATAGCAAGCTTATGGAACTGGGCGGTTATTACAAAGATCTGTACGATCAACAGAACCCGGAAAAATCCCGGACGCCGCTGTCCACGGTCAACGCAACGTATGAAAACTTGATCTTGCAAAGCAGGCACATGATTTGAAAAGAGGGGATGAAAACATGAATAAAAAGCGATTCGGACTCCCGGCCCTGGCCGCGACGGCCATGTTGTTTTTGTCACTAAGCGGGTGTTCCAGCCCCGTTACTTCCATCGTCGAAGGATTCGAGACATCCTTGATCGGGCCCAAATCGGCATCAGGGGACAAGAACATGGAAGAGAGGTTCTTTCACGCCGATGAATTTGACAGTATCTTTATCCGTTCGGAGGCGATGGAAGTCTATTTGGACTCATCTCCCAACGATCTGGCTGCAATTCAGCTTATAACGGATAAAGCTATAGATAACCCGTTTGAAATGGAAGCTTCGATAAAAAATGGAAAACTGCATTTGTCCGTAGATGAGAAAACGAAAATCCATTTTTTTGACCGGGCACAGAATGGGGAGCGAAAACTCATCATTTCGCTGCCGGAAAAACGATACCATGAAGTTTCCATTCGAAATGAATTCGGAAGTGTGGATGTAACGGATATTGCCGCCAACCGTGTCGAAGTCAAGCTCAGTGCCGGCGATATACGATTATCCGGAGTTTCAGGCGAATTGGCGCTGGAGACGGAGACCGGCACGATTGAGGCGGAAGGCGTAACCTTGGATCAAAACATTTTCACGAGAACGAGTGTCGGGGATATTGAAGTATGGTTCAGCGCTCCGCCCGATTCGGGGGCGATTAGGGCAAGGAGCACACTCGGGGATGTATTGGTCGATATTGAGGGGGTCCAATACAGCGTAAATTCGGGGACTCATAAGGCGGGCAGCTTTGCGTCGGAAGGAAACTTGCTCGAGGCCGTTTCGGAAACCGGCTCGATTCGAGTCGGTATTGTTTCGCAACTCAAACATTAAGCTCCAGGCAGTTAAGCCCCAGGCTGTGCATGGGAGAACGGACGAAGCGGCTGAAGAGACGGCCGAATTCGGCAGACAGGGAATGTATGGACGGCATCACTCCTTCTCCGGGATGGAAAACCGGACCATCGTTCCCTGATCCGGTTCGCGCTGAATGTGCAAACCGCTGCGAAACTTCTGCCTCAGCCGCCGTTTAATACTATTTTGAATATGGCCGGCAAGTAGATGATCATACCGCTCGCAACAATAAAACGGCTGACGGGGGCCAGCCGTTCGGGTGATTTATCGTACTTGAGCGTACGGGTCTTCCAAGTGCGGGATCGCTCCGGCGATTCGATGGTCATTTTCGAGAACCCGGATCCTTTCGAGCCATTTCTCCGGCGGATGTCCCGCTTCAAACGCGCGGTGGAGGCGTTCCGCGTGATCGCTGCAGTTGTCATAACCGCCCAACTTTCGGACGACACCAATATACTGAACCACGATTTGGCGGGCATCTTTCGAAGAATACCCGAAATCTTCCTCCAGCGCTTCGACAATGCCCCGCTGCCCGCTCATATCGACTCAACCGCACTCGTGTTGTCATGAAAGATCCACCTTCCTTTCGTTTGGATGTATCTAAGTGATGTTTCCCGCTCCTCGGAGCAAAATGCGACTTGATTGCCAAGGCGCAATGTTAGTATACAAATTCCATATTGTGGAGGTTGAATCCTGCTTTCTCATCAATGGGTCATGATGCGATTACAGCCGATCAACAGTTCCGCACCATATCACGCGCCGCGTCTCTTGCCGATGCCAGTGATATGATGGTCGTTCAAGGCGATTGAAAATGCTTGTGTAGGGAAATAAAGCGAAGTGACGGAACGGCGTAGTGAAATCAGAAATAAGGCAAACAACGGAGGAAAAATGAATCGTATCGATATGGAGAACCTTGGTTTTGTCACCGCCGGAATATAATTGACCCAGTAGCGCCGAAAAGAAAATGACCCACCCCTGTAGAATAGTTCCCCTCTGAGCACACCGCAAAATAGCTTCAGAGGGGAGACATATGCTAAGGAGTGGGACTGTGATTAGCTTACATGAACTTTATGCCACTGGCAAGAGCATTCGGGAAATTGCCCGCATCACGGGCCATTCTCGAAATACCGTGCGCAAATACTTGAGAGCCAACGGCATCCCCGAGCCGCGTTATCGAAAAAAACGAGGATCCAAACTCGATCCCTTCAAGCCTCTCATCGACCAATCCATGGCACAGGGGATCTTCAACTGCGAGGTGCTGCTGCGCTTGTTAAGGGAGCAAGGCTATACCGGCGGCATCACCCTCATCAAGGACTACGTGAAACCGCACCGGCCGCCGAGGAAAATCCCCGCCGTGCAACGATACGAAACAAGACCTGGTTACCAGGCGCAAGTGGACTGGAAGATCTGCGAATATGTTGATCCGGACGGGGAAGTGCGCAAGATTCCGGTGTTTGCGATGGTGCTGGGGTATTCCCGCATGATGTACATCGAATTTGCCAAACGGTGCGACATCCACAGTTTCTTGCGCTGCCTGATCCATGCGTTGGAGTATTTCGGCGGTGTTCCGAAGACCATGTTGACGGACCAGATGAAAACGGTCATCCTCGGCATGGGCGATGATCGAAAGCCCCGGTGGCATCCGCTGTTTGAGGATTTCGCCGCAACAGTCGGCATGATTCCGAAAGTCTGCCGCGTCCGACGGCCGCAGACGAAGGGCAAGGTGGAACGGGCCGTTCAATTCATTGAGCAAAATTTCATGGCGGGAAGAAAGTTTACGGGAGTGGAGGACCTGAACCGTCAGGCCAGGCAGTGGTGTGACGAGCAGAACCGGCGCATCCACGGGACAACGGGGGACAGACCCATTGAGCGTTTGGCGCAGGAGAAGCTCGGGGCGCTCCCGCCGGCAGATCGTCTGGCCAAATACCGGTTTGAGGTGAGAAAAGTCAGCCGGGATGGATTTGTGAGCTATGACGGCGTGCGATATGGCGTTCCCTGGCCGTACAGCGGGCGGGACGTAAAGGTGCGTGAGATCAACGGATTCATCGAGATTTACCGGGAACAAGAGCTGATTGCCCGGCACAAGAAGCAGCATCGATCGCGGACGATGGTGATGTGCGAACATCAATATGCGAACCTCAGCACGGTTCAGGGATATGCGTACCCGAAGCCGCAGGGAATCCAGATTCCGGTGCAGGACGTGGAAGTGCGTTCGCTGGATGTGTATGAGCATCTGGCGGAGGTGGGAGCATGATCGAACTGGAGCAGGCACGCCATCGTCTGGAAGAGCTGGGTTTGGGACAGGCCGCCCAATCGCTGGATGCGGTTTTGGAAGCTTCCAGCAGCAGCCAAAGCACGTATCTATCGTTTTTGAATGAGCTGCTGGAGGCCGAGTTAAAGGAGCGTCAGCGCCGAAACGTCGAGGTGCGCATGAAACTGGCGCATCTGCCGTACCGGCGCACCTTGCTGGAGTTCGACTTTTCCTTTCAGCCAGGCATAGACGAACGTCTCATCCGGGAGCTTGCAGAACTGACGTTCATCAGCCGGCAGGAAAACGTGCTGTTTCTGGGGCCGCCCGGAGTAGGCAAGACCCATTTGGCGATCGCGATCGCCACGGAGGCGATTGGACAAGGGTTGCCGGTGTATTTCGTTTCGCTGGCCCAACTCGTCAACGATTTGCGGAAGGCCTATGAAGAGAATCGTTTGGACAAGCGGATGCGCGTGTATTTGCGGCCGCGTCTGCTCATTGTGGACGAAGTAGGCTATTTGCCTTTGGATCCGCTGGCGGCGAACCTGTTTTTTCAATTGGTTTCGGCCCGCTACGAGAAGGGGAGCATGATCCTGACGAGCAACAAAAGCATTGGTGAATGGGGCGAATTGATGGGTGATCCTGTTCTGGCGACAGCGGTGCTGGACCGGCTGTTGCATCACTGCCATGTCATCAACATTCGCGGCAACAGCTACCGCCTCAAGGAAAAAATAAAAACCGGAATCTATTCGACACCAAGAAAACAGGTGGGTCAATTTTATTCCGGCGCTGGTGGGTCAAATGAATTCCGGCGTTGACAACGACAAAGGTTGCAAGTGAACGCATCATTTTTCCTCCTTTATATATTTGTTTGTTTGATCAAACAATATTTGGCGAATGCTGGCCCCGGTTTCTCTTTCATTGTTTAGATCCTTTCACATACGGACGGTCATGGCCTGCACGAATCGCCTTTTGTTTGAACGATCAATCAAACATGGCATCCGCCCCGACGTCATCATCGTCATCCTGCCGTGCAAAGGCTACGATGAAACGTGACATGTTATTTTTTAGAAAAATCAAATAAACACTTCTCAACAAGCCGTTATTTGCTATCATTAGATTGGGTCGATATGGAAAACGTCGTATCTTGTCATCAAGCAGCATGTGAATGTCATGATGATAGGAATAAATGCGGGGAAGGGAAGGATCATGAGATTATTCAAATCAGTCATGATGTTATTGACTCTTGTTCTTTTATCCGGATGGATCTGGACACCACTATTTGGGGATGACTGGAATCGGGTTCAGGCCGCCGATGACGGTGCATTCGCGCCGTTAAGCAGTGATTTTGCCGGCGGCTCAGGCACGGAAGAAGACCCGTATATTATCGAAACAGCTGAACAGCTGAACAAAGTGAGAGATTATCTGGATGCTCATTTCAAATTGAGAGCCGATATTAATCTTTCAACTTACAGTTCCGGAGAAGGATGGTTGCCAATCGCAACGGTATACTCTTCTCCATTTACCGGAACATTTGATGGCAACGGCTATCAAATTACAGGTTTAAAGATCAACCGTGAAGATGAGAACTACCAATCTTTGTTTGGAGTAACGTCAGAAACGGCTGTCATCCGGAATGTCCATCTCGAGGTCGTGGAGATCAAGGGGTATGATTACATCGGCGGGTTAGTAGGGTATAGCTACGGAATTATTGAAAACAGTACGGTAACGGGAACCCTTATTCGAGGAGAAATGAAGGTTGGCGGGTTAGCCGGTATTGTTAGAAATGACGTGATCGGGTCATCCGCCCATATCGAAGTTGTCGGAGAGCGTGAAGTCGGGGGTCTGGCAGGTCTATTTAGGGGTTCGACTGGTAAAAAGATTACGATTCGCGATTCATTTGCAACTGGTGACGTTACGGGCATAAATAATCTTGTAGGTGGTTTAGTTGGCATAATTTCATCGGGAAATATAGGAAGTGTCAATGAAATCACGAATTCATATGCGACTGGGGAGGTTAATGGAGACCAGCTTGTAGGTGGATTTGTTGGTAAAGCTGAAGCCCTTCCATCTGGTGTGGTCAGAATTAAGGACTCCTATGCGAAAGGGAATGTCAACGGTAAGCAATACGTGGGTGGTTTGATCGGATTTAATGTTACAAATGGTTACGATTCGCCAATAAGTTCAGTGATAGAAGTTGAGCATTGTTACGCGACAGGCAAGGTAACAGGTCATTCTGAGACTGGCGGGCTGGTCGGGGCGAATAATGAATATGAAGAAAGAGGAAATATCATTGAGGTCACCGGCAGCTACTGGTTGGCCGATAGCTATACTGATGGTGAACTCCCTGACAATGGGATCGGAATACCTGTGGAAGAGGCGGATCTTCGCGATCCGGAAACATTTAAGGATTGGGATCTCACAGAGGGCTGGTACCAGTACGACGGACATCGGCCATTTCTCCAATGGCAAAACCCGCTCATCTCCTGGGCTGCGTCCATTGCAAACGATCAGTTGAACCTTGACGACAAGACCC
>Ga0207811_10526_pt1 | contig 16214 bp, 17 predicted proteins | sample CeladaPassaD2F04_FD_187493 | JGI IMG/M metagenome (GOLD analysis project Ga0207811, IMG submission 187493) | Cellulose-adapted microbial communities from the Joint BioEnergy Institute, USA - Passage D2F04 (SPAdes) (version 2) | ecosystem: Engineered > Bioreactor > Continuous culture > Unclassified...
TCGCGAGTCATCGGCAACGGGGAGGCTTGCTCATCATAACCAACCTTCATGGATCACATAAGCATCATTCGTTTCCCTTATGCAAGCGGAGTCTGATACTCAGTCATCACGAAGTGGTCAGCACATCGCTGCCCGTGAGACTCAGAGTTGAGATGATGAGCACAACGCATAGCGCAGGGCTGATCCGCGGCCGGCCGGTGGGCGTGGCGCGGCTCGCCCCGTTCATGCGGATCCTTTCTCGGTTATCGCTTGCCCACAGCGTCTATCGCGAGCGCCAAGCTCTTCTTTCGCTCGACGAGCGTGGCCTGCGGGATATCGGTGTCAGCCGCGCAGATGCCGTTCGCGAAGCGAGCCGCGCGCTCTGGGACATTCCCGAGCGCCGGTGATGCGCGGCTCTGCGCTGGGTGGTCGCTTGGCTACAGCGTCTATCGCCAGCGCCGAGCCTCCTTCTTTCACTCACCGAGGCTGCGGGATGTGGTGTCGCCGCCCAGAAGCCGTTTGCGAGTAAGCCGCCTTCTGGACGTTCCGGAGCACCTATCATGGGCGGTTCGGCGTTGCCTTCGGGAGTGGAGCGAGCGCCGCCCCTCCCTGGCTTGTCGGGACCAAGCGCCCAAGGCCGATTGGGGGCGGCGTTTGAGCGTGGTCGTCCAGGATTGCGCTTGCTCCTAAGCTCGAGGCCAAGCACAGGACCGCGGCTAAGTTCACCCGATGATCCAACGCGGCTTGTGCTCCACGGTCCGTTGAGGCTGCCGGCGCTCTACGTGGAATCCCGTTCCAGACCAGGATCTGGTTGTCACGTTAGAGCAAGTGCTGACGCCCGGCAGTTCAGAGGCCTCTCTCGAGCCTAGTTGCCCGGAGAACGTGATCAGAAGGATTACTCCCGAGCGCGGGGACCAGAGCTGCCCGACGACCCAGACCCGCCTGCCTGATCTTCGGCCGTGGCCTGTCTCCGTTCCAAGGGAAACGCGGCCTTGCAGGGTACAGTCGCAGGCTCAATATGTTAGCGTGCCTCTTTCGTAAGCGACTTTGGCCGCCCGAGGGGTCCTCGGGGCACGACGGAGGCCCTTGCACTTCTGGGCGGCACGCATTACTAGTGCGGCGTGCTGCAGCGCGGGCTCCCGCACACACGCAGCTTTGGCCTAAGCACCGGTAGCTCAGCTGGATAGAGCACCAGACTACGAATCTGGGGGTCGTGGGTTCGAATCCTGCCCGGTGCGCCAATAATTTCAATAACTTGCAGAGTCACCTTTCCTCGGAGCTAGCCGATTTGGCCCAAGTTTGGCCTACGGATCTCTCTTGAGCGCACCACTGGCGCGTGCCCCATTTGCTCAATTGGCATCCAGCGGATGCTGGATTGTGCTTTAGGCACTGTTAGAGACCACACGCGCCAGCTGAAAACTCGTCCATTCGTCTGTCTCTGAAATAGACATCAAGTAAAAAAATCTGGCGCCACACCTGCTCCATCGACTGCATTCTACATCATGAAGATCTACATTCTTGACATCATGTAGAGGATTGTTGTATAAGCTCTTTGGATCTAGCGGCGGCGCCTGCGCCGCCAAGTGGCATTTTTCAAAGGGCTCACATCGAATGATGTATGATAGCGACGTGGCAAGCTCAGCCACGTTCTTGTCCTTGACCGAAGTGCTGCGGCTCTCGTCCTTGTCCAAGTCCACCTTATATAGGGAGATGGCTCGCGGGCGCTTCCCTAGGCCCTATCCCATTTCGGCCGGGCGAGTTGCGTGGCTCAAAACTGACATCGATGCGTGGGTTGAAGCGCGCAAGTCAATTCGCGCGCAGATCTCCTCTCAACCACTTTCAGCGGGAGGTGTCAGGCCCTGTTGAAGGCGCCTGCTACCTGCGCCGAGGCAAACTCGGCGAGGAGAGTGCATGTATGCGGAAACGATAGCCAAGGCGCTTGGGGGCGCAAAACGGGCACAAGCTGGACGGCGCGATGCCCCGCGCATGATGATCGTACGCCGAGCCTTTCCATCAATACTGGCGAGAATGGCAAAGTTCTCGTTCATTGTCATGCGGGCTGCCCGCAGGAGCGGGTCATTCAAGCGCTCCGGGAAAAGGGGCTTTGGCCAGAAACAGCGCCTTACCGATCCAAAAGAGGGCCCTATCGGCCTCCAGAAACTCGGACAAATGCCCGCGAAAACGTCGCACGCGCGCTAGCTATCTGGGAAGCGTCGTTGCCGCCAAGGGGCACCTTAGTGGAGGCCTACCTGAGCTCACGGGGCCTACTGTTGCCTATTCTCGATTCGATCCGATTTCAGCCAAAGGTTCGCCATCCGAAAGGCAAATTTTTTCCAGCAATGATTGCTCTGGTTCGCGATCACTCCGGGTCTCCGGTGGCTATTCACCGCACTTACCTGAATGACGAGGGCACCGGAAAGGCACCAGTCGATAATCCGAAATTGATGCTTGGCCGATGCAAGGGCGGCGCAGTGCGTCTAGCGCCGGACACCGATGAAGTGATGATCGGTGAGGGTATCGAAACGTGCCTGGCGGCGATGGCGGCGGTCGGAAGACCCGCCTGGGCTGCTCTTTCGGTATCCGGCCTGCGAGCACTCGATCTGCCACAGGAAATTCGAAGAATCATTGTGCTCGCGGACGGAGACGAGCCAGGTGAAGAGGCCGCACAGCATTGTGCTCTACGTTGGAGCCGAGAAGGTCGATACGTTCGCATAGCACGACCACCGCGCGGGCTCGATTTCAACGACGTCTTAAGACGGCAGCTGGCTGATGTTCCTCCTGTAAATCACGTCGCAGCTCTAATCGCAGCCGCAGAGGAAGCGATACCGAAAGGCAATGGGAACCCTATCTAGGCAAAGGACTATAGCGGCGCAAAGATGTAGTGAAGGCAAATCCTGAACAACAGCTTTTCCCTCCGCAAGATGTTGCCTCTTGGCAGCCGAAGCACCACCCTTGAGAGGCAGGGGCGAAAAAACGAAATGAGAGGGTTAGACAGCAATCACGGGAGACTTGCTCTAGCTCGAGAGCACGCTGGCTTCAAATCTGCCCGGCAAGCAGCGCAGGCGATGGGGTGGGTGTATGCGACGTACGCCAGCCACGAAAGTGGCTTGCGTGACTTTCCTCAGAAGGTGGCGGAAAAGTACGCGCGCGCGTTCCGAGTCGCGCCCGAATTCCTCATGTTTGGGACGAATCCTCCCGAGTGGGCTCAGGTCAATGTCGTTAGACTAGCGACCAATCCAACACCGGCGACAACTCGTGTGCTTCCGCTTTTCGTTGATACGCAAGCAGATGCGCTCAGAGCTTGGTTGGAAGGATCATCGGAAGGGGTTAAGCAGTTCGTCATTACCGATCCGGGCAACATGTCGGCGCGATGCATTGCCCTCAGCATCACTTCTGCCGCAATGCGAGCCAAGCCACCAGTCGCTGGGGAACGAGAGATCCTCCCGGGTGACACCGCCATTGTCGACACCGAGATAGTGCACTTCCATCCTGGTGACACTGTAGTCCTTCTGCTTCCCTCCGATTCGAACATCCACTTGCGCAAGGTCATAATGCAGGCTGGTGGAAAGATGGTCTATGCTGCGCTCAATCGCGATTATGGCGAGTTTCTTGAGGCTGAAGTGGTAGGCCGCGTGGTTTGCGTATTAACTGCGCTTTAACGCCTGCTCAGATGGACCTACACTTCGAGTCGATACCCGAATGTCTATCTTCAAAACGGAAATGCCAGCGACCGCACGAGCCCACCTCTTCCTCAGATGTTTGCGCGCGAACAAAGTGAACATTTTTCGGGAAAAATGAGACGCTATGTATTGGGTTTCGAGAGGTTCTTGCCGAAGAGGCATAATTGACAATCAAGTCTGCTGATTTCTTCCACCAATTCTCTATCCGTTCGTAACAAAAATGATCCGCTTGATTGGTTGGTTTGTGAGGTTAGTCGTGAAGTTGAGAGACCTAGCTTAGCCTAGTCGACGCCACCTCGGTCCAGGATAATCACCTTAAGTGTCGGATAGCGCCAAAATATGTTGCTGCAGAAATCCTCAAGGAAGAGGTGGGAGGCTTAGGTGGTTTAAGAAGAGCTACTGCATCTGACCGGAGCGAGCCGCGTCATAAACGCGCTCGCCCATCTAGAAGCTTGGAGATATGGAGGATCGTGGAGGTTATGGAGGATCCTGAAGCTAATGAGAACTGCCTAAATATACAAGTTTATGACTTGCCTTTGAATCTACTCGCACTAGTCCCGGAGTGCTGATCACATCAACAGTAATCCTTTGCATCTCGCAACTTGCCCTCCTCGTGGTGCACGCGAATCCTCCACATCTTCCACTCCACGTTATCTCCAAGTCCCGGCGGATCGCGCAGACGCGCGCCCGCCGATGGACAGCCGTACAGCAGGATCGTTTCTCCTTGGGTTGTACCGCGCCAACGAAATCGCTTTAGTCGGTAGCTAAGTTGAACTGCTAGCATCGTGGGCGAGGCGCAGACAGCGCCCGCCTTTGAATAACGTGGAGGAATGGAGCTTCCAGATGGCGGATACAGTGCTGGCAATCGTGCGACGCTCGCCAAGCCTCATATAGAATGTTCAACGGTGGAGTGCTTCAAAGCTTCGTCGCTGCATAGGGGGCCTCAACTGCCCTCTGGTTGCCTCCGCGGCATATGACGGCAATTCTCCACATCCTCCATCCCTCCATCCTCCACGAAAGTTGGCCGCCATCGCGGCCCCTTGGTTATTGTGCCTGGCGTGGGGCGATCCAAAACGTCCGGCTCACCATCGGCGAACACCCTCTTTAGGAAGGCTCTGATTTAGGCGCTTTCCGATTTAGGCGCTTATTGCGAAACGACATAAGCGAGGACGGGCCAACAAGAGAGCTGATCCGGGGTGGTTTAGCAGCCCCACCTACAGGCCTCGCAATCTTCTGGCCAACTGGAACTCACCCAACAACTCCAGCCTTTGTTTGGTTTTGCAAATCCCGATATCGCGCAGTTATTCCTGCTGGCGCCTCCGCAATTCGAGATGCAACACGGGAAGTGATGATACAATCAGAGCATGAACGGTCCGATTCGGGTGGAGCTACGGCAAGTCTGACTCGGGCCTATAGTAATCAACCAAGTAAGAGGTTTCTATGAACCAAACTGACATCGTAAGGACGAACAATCATCTGGCCGGGTGGCTTGAAGAAACGTCGAAGTTTATCAAGCAGCATGTAGTCCTAACGGAGGAGCAGTCCGTAGCCGTGACTGGCTGGATAGCGCACTGCTATTTCCATCAGATTGCGAGATATTCGCCTTTGTTGCTACAGTCGGTGGCGTCGCTGAATATTGCGCCGGGCTCCCGAAGGGCGTGGTGCCCGGCAGCTAAGTCGACTTCACGCTTTCGGGCGTGCGAGGATCGCGAACAGCCGGCGGCGGTGACGGCCCCAGCCGGTTGTCGTATCTGCGCCTCCACCGGCCGAAATGCCGATGCCGACTTCGCGCTCGATGGTGAAGTCACGGTTCACCAGCTCAAGGAGAGTGCGTGCGGGGATCGGCACGAATGGTCCCTGAAGCGGCACCTGCCCCTTGCTTTCCTGCTGTTTCCACGTGATGCCGTAGCGGGACGTGAGATTTCGCGCGCTTACAATAAGCACACCGTTAGGTTTGAGTATGCGCCGCGCCTCCGCGAGTACAGCCGCCGGTCGCGCATGTGTTCCAGAGACTGCAGGAACACGACAACATCGGCATGGTGGTCGGGCAGAGGAACGTGTGGCCCCGGCATCGTCGAGAATTCCAGCGACAGATGACCGAGCTCCTCCTGGTTCAGGCGCTCCCGTATGAACGTCAGATTGTGCTCTGATAGCTCAACAATCTGAAGCAGCGCGTTCTGCGGGAGGCGCCTGCGAAGGGCAACGGTGCTGGTCTCACCCCAAGGAAGAAACTCGACGACCGTGGCGTCGCCGCTCAGCTCGGGGAGCACGTCGAGCTCGCGTTTCGTCGCCTCGCCTTGCCTTCGCGAATAATAGACGCCGAAATGGGGGATTTCGCCCAGACGGAGAAGCCGCGGAAATCGGCGAGCTGTGCCCAGCTCCAAGCCTCCGGATCCCACTCTGCGAATGGATTCCAAGCTTTTGAAATCTCGTGGTAGGGGTAGTCTGGCGCGGGTTCGACCGGGTAGATCGTTTCGGCAGGACGATCAAAGCGGCCAAACGACATAATGCTCTGGGGGTCTCGCCGTGCGGCCTCTATTCTTGGGGCAGTCGCCTTCGCCCGCCCAATGGCGAGAGCGCCGATGATCTCGAAATTGATGGGGATGCCGAACATCTCACGCAGCTTGGCGTGGTCGCCGATTCCCGCGTTCCAGATAGATGACAATCCGCGCAAGTGCGCGCTGATCATCATGTGATAACAAGCCGCCGCGACGCCCTGGATGACCGAGTAGTTGTCAAGCGCCCATCCTTTCTGAAAGCAGAGGTAGATCAGCGCCGAGCATTCTGCGAAGTGGGTTTCCGCCGGCGATCTCGCACGCGCGGACGAGATCGGCCCGGTCGGTTACGATTACGAAGTGCCATTGCTGCTGATTGCAGGAAGATGGGGCTTGAGTCCCGTCGATAACAATCTCTCTGAGCGTTTCCGGATCGATTTCCGACCCGTCGAAGGCGCGGCAAGAGCGTCTCGAGGCGATCAGCTCCAGCAGCTCATGGGCATCGATTTGTCATCTCGAACGGTTGAATTCTTGCAACGACAGGCTCCTCGTTTCTTGACAGTTTTGCCCTGTTCTGTAGCGCAGGTCGTTAACATGCAAGTGCAAACTGTTCACAGTTCTTCCTCGCCCTAAAGGGGGGAGCTCGGCTGCAGGCGCAGTTGGACATCACAGCGACAGAAGGTACCAGGAGCATGAAGAAATTTATGTTGGGCGGCATCAGCCTCGCCGCGGCGCTGATCGCCTCAGCGACGCAGGCCCAAGAGTTCCGGCTCAATTGGGGGCATTACCTGAATAATAGTCCGTACGTCCAGATCGAGAAGGATTTCGCGGCAGCCGTTGAGAAACGCAGCAATGGGCGAGTGGCATTCAATATCGTCTATTCGGGCGGCCTTGGCAAAGGTGACGAGCTGCTACCCTTAGCCGGGCGTGGTGGCGTCGACATCGCGGCGATTGTGCCCGGCTATTATGCCGACCAGCTCCTTTACGCGAAGACGCTGCAGATCCCCTTCGTGTTCAGAAGCCCGGCTGAAGCGATCAAGATCGCCAACTACTCTTATGAGAACATCCCTGCCTTCTCCGAGGAACTGTCACGTCTGGGAGTTCGGCGCCTGTTCCACCAGCCGCTCGGCTCGTACTACTTCACGGGCAAAACCGACGACTGCAAGTCTCTCGACCGCATGAACGGCAAAAAGATTCGGACATTCGGTACGGACATCCCGAAGATGATGACCGCCCTTGGCGGAGTGCCGGTCTCGATTCTACCCGCCGATCTTTACGAGGCGCTCGAACGCGGCACGCGGCCGCGGTACGCAGATGTAAGGCCCAATCTCCTCTTCGGGCCTAGGGCGCAAAGCATCACGCGCAGGGACTTACATGCTCGTCGAAAAGCTCTATAGAAGAGAGGCCCACCATCGAACGATCCCATGCGCAAACGCCGACTGCCCATAGGCCGCTTCATTCTCTTGCTGATTCTGCTCGCGGCAGTCGGCTTGGCATTCCGGCAAGGGCTCATACCAGCTCGATACAGCCCATTGCCAGCACTCGATCTCGCGAAACCGCTGCCTCTCATTGTTGACTGGCAGCTCGCGGAGCTGAGGCGCGATGCCGAGCTTTGCTCGCGCGTGCTGGTGCCCCCACACATCGAAGCGGTACCCATTCCCGACAATCCGCCTCAACGAGGATGTGGCTGGACGAACAGCGTGCGTATTTCATCCGTAGGTGGAGCCAGGCTGCCTGTGGACAAGTTGTCCTGCCAAGCTGCAGCGGCGCTTTCTTTGTGGATGGTTCACGAGGTCCAACCGCTGGCGATGGCGTTCTTTGGCCAGCGGGTGAGATCACTCCAGCATATGGGGACCTATTCCTGCCGCAACATCATAGGCAATCCCGTATGGCGGAATACAAGAAGTGAGCACGCAACAGCGAACGCCATTGACATTTCAAGCTTTACTCTCGAGGATGGCCGGCGCATTTCCGTCGCGAGGCACTGGCGTCGAGCGGACCGACCAGAGGGCGAGTTCTTACGCGCCGTGCATGAGGGTGCGTGCCGCTATTTCCGAGTTGTGCTTAGCCCCGACTTCAACCGCGCGCACTGGGATCATTTTCACTTTGACCGCGGCATTCTTTCGACCTGCCGTTGATCAATCGCCAGCGTCAATTCAACTGTTTTGTTTTCGGGAAAGGACAGCCGCTTTCGAAATCGTTTTGCGGAAACGGATTACTGCACTCGTAAGGTAAGAAACGAAAAGCCCCGCCCGGATCAGCTCCGAGCGGGGTGTGTATCCACCCAGCAGTCGAGCCGCTCTTAGGCCGCGGAGCGCCTGTTCAGCCGGTTGTTGATCAAATCCTCGACGACGCTCGGATCGGCAAGCGTTGAAGTGTCACCGAGATTGGAGAAATCATCCTCGGCGATCTTCCGGAGAATGCGCCGCATAATCTTGCCGGAGCGCGTCTTCGGCAGGTTGGGCGCGAACTGAATAAGGTCTGGCGCGGCGATGGGGCCAATTTCTTTCCGCACGTGAGCAACAAGCTCCTTCTTGAGCTCCTCACTCGGTGTTTCGCCCGCTATCAAGGTCACATAGCAGTAGATGCCCTGCCCCTTGATATCGTGCGGGTAACCCACCACGGCCGCTTCGGCGACTTTTGGATGAGCGACAAGAGCGCTCTCGATCTCAGCCGTGCCAAGACGGTGCCCAGAAACGTTGATGACATCATCCACGCGGCCCGTGATCCAGTAATAGCCCTCTTCGTCCCGGCGGCAGCCGTCACCCGTGAAGTACATACCCGGGTACGTTGAGAAGTAAGTTTGTACGAACCGCTCGTGATCGCGGAATACGGTGCGCATTTGCCCCGGCCAGCTGTCGAGGATCACGAGATTGCCGCTTCCGGGTCCTTCAATGAGCTCACCCTTATCGTTGACGATGCCGGGCTTCACGCCAAAGAAAGGTAGCGTCGCCGAACCCGGTTTCAGCTTAATTGCGCCCGGCAATGGCGTAATGAGAATACCGCCGTTCTCTGTCTGCCACCACGTGTCGACGATCGGGCAGCGGCCCTCGCCAACTACGCGGTAGTACCACTCCCAGGCCTCCGGGTTGATCGGCTCGCCCACGGACCCAAGCAACCGCAAGGATGAGCGGTCAGTCCGCTTTACGTAATCGTCCCCCGCCGCCATCAGTGCCCGGATCGCCGTCGGAGCCGTGTAGAATATGTTCACGTCCCACTTGTCGACGACATGCCAGAAACGCGACGGCGTCGGATAGTTCGGCACTCCCTCGAACATCAACGTTGTAGCACCGTTCGCGAGCGGCCCATATACGATGTAGCTATGGCCCGTGACCCATCCGACGTCCGCGGTGCACCAGTAAATGTCACCGTCGTGATAGTCGAAGACATACCGATGGGTGATCGCTACATGGACGAGGTATCCGCCAGACGTATGCAGAACGCCCTTCGGCTTACCAGTGGAGCCAGAAGTATAGAGGATGAACAGTGGATCCTCGGCGCTCATCTCCTCAGGTGGACAGTCGGAGCTGACCTTCACCAGCTCTTCGTGCAGCCAGATATCCCGTTCCGGATTCCAGGGAACATCTGCACCGGTTCTGCGTACGACGAGCACCTTCTCGCCGCCACCCGTCTTCTTAAGAGCCTCGTCGGTGTTCTTTTTCAGGGGCACAACGCGACCGCCCCGAAGCCCTTCGTCAGCCGTGATAATGAATTTCGAATCGGCATCTATGATGCGACCCGCAAGGCTGTCGGGTGAGAAGCCACCGAACACGACCGAGTGGATGGCGCCGATGCGAGCGCAGGCCAACATGGCGTAGGCCGCCTCCGGAATCATCGGCAGATAGATCGTGACCCTGTCACCCTTCCTGACGCCATTTGCCTTTAGGACGTTGGCGAACTTGCAAACCCGCTCATGCAGCTGGCGATAGGTGATCTTCTCGTCAACGGTGGGATCATCGCCCTCCCAGATGATCGCCACTTGATCGCCGCGCTTCTCGAGGTGCCGGTCGACACAGTTGTAGCAAACATTCAGAGTACCGTCTTCGAACCACTTGATCGAAACATTGCCGGGGCCGAAGGTGGTGTTCTTGACCTTGGTGTAGGGCTTGATCCAGTCGATGCACTTGCCCATTTCGCCCCAGAAACCATCCGGGTCGGTTATCGAGCGCTGGTACATCTCCTGGTACTTGACCCAGTCAATCCAAGCGCGGCTCGCCCATTCCGCAGGTACGGGATAGACCTTCTCCGACATCGACTAACCTCCCACGTTCTTGCATAAAATTTAGGCGCATTATGTCGGCCGTGTCGGAGGCCGGCAATCGCCCCGTTCGTCGAATTCGGTGCGTTCCTCGCGTCCCGGTACTTCCATCCCCAGCCTAAACGCCAATCCAGCCGATAACGGCTCCCTGGATCAGTAGGACGCCGAGCCAATGGGCGCCATCGACCAGTGTGGCCGTCCGGCTAAGGCGATGCACCATATGATTGATCACCAGCGCCGTCATCACGAACCCGGCCCATACGAACAGTGCCGAGATGATGCCATCGCGCACCGTCACTTGACCTAGGCCAAGATGGCCGATGACTGCTGCTAAGACGTAGGCCATCAAAAGCAAAGCGATAAAGGCGACGATGAAGGGCACCGCGTTGACGTTGAGCCGCACACGCGTGTACCGCAGCCTTGGCTCGTCCCCATCCGCCAGCGACCTCTGCGAGAATGCCGAATACCACACACCGCCGAACAGAAAGCTCGCGATGGCAGCCAGCAGCACGCCCAAGTGGTTAACGCCAGCGAGGGTCATGCTGCCTCCACGGATCCTGCACTCAGGAAGCTCAAATTGGCCGGCGGAACACTGAAGCGCCACACTGCGGTGCGCTTGACCTCCATGTCCTCGAGCTCGCGCGTCACCGGCACCTCGTAAAGCGCCACCTGCGCAAATCGTTTGACAGGAAAGTAGCTGCGTCGCGGATCGCCAACCAGAACATCGGTCCCCTGCTGCGAGGCGACCTCAAGCAGCTCCAACATGCGATCTGCCAGCTCGCGCTCGTAAAACAGATCACCAACGAGCAGGACGTCAACTTGGGGCAAGGTGCCTTCGAAGATGTCCCGCTCGGCGGCGATGACCTCGACGCCATTCACTGCTGCGTTGAGGCCAATCGCAGCTATCGCCAGCCTGTCGATGTCGAAAGCCAGCACTCTTCTGGCCCCGGCCCGTGCTGCTGCAATGGCCACGAGACCGCTACCGGAGCCGAGGTCGATCACCGTCTTACCCGCCACCAGCTCAGAATTGTCTAGCACGTACCGGGCCAACGCCTGACCGCCCGCCCAAGCAAATGCCCAGTAGGGGGGCGGGACGTTCATTTCGCCAAGCTCCTCCTCCGTCCGGCGCCAGATGGGCAGGGACTCGCTGGCGAGGTGCAATGAGATTTCGGGTGTCAGCGGGGGCGACTGAACCTCTGTATTCGCACGGATGAAGCTAACCGCGTCGATCTCCTTCATTTCCGCCTGGCACTCAGGCCACTTTCCGTCCTGGTTTACGCGTGAACTTCTTGGGGTCGAGCCCACCCATTCGGCAGACAATCTCCCACTCCTCGTCCGTCACCGGCTGCACCGAGAGGCGCGCCGTGGTCACAAGCGCCATCTTGGACAGCTCAGGCGTAGCTTTCACGTCACTCAATTTCACCGGTCGTGGCATGTCGGCGACCGCTTTCACATCGACACACTCCCATGTTCCTGTCGTGTCGGTGGGGTCGGGGTGAGCGGGCGCAATCACCTCCACAATACCGACGATCTCCTTACCCTGGTTCGAGTGGTAGAAGAAACCAAGGTCGCCCACTTGCATTGAGCGCATATTGTTGCGGGCGCGGTAGTTGCGCACACCGTCCCATGGCTCGCCCTGCTCACCGCGGGCTTTGAGCATCTCCCAGGAGAAAGTGTCTGGCTCAGACTTGAAGAGCCAATACCGAGTTCGTGACTCGTTTGCCGTCTTGGCTGCGGACTTCGGCATCAGGAGAACCCGCTGTGTGAGGCACAGGATGACTAATTCAGGCCACCTAGCAGAGTCTCGTTCAATTTCCCGCAAAATCAAGGACGGCCCGATGCTCGGAATTGGCCTTAGTCCTCAGCCTTGAGCGGGCGTTGCATGAGAGCGGAAACGGCTTGCGGAATCGACAAGCGCCCCTGAAGGATCGCATGAACCGCTGCCGAGACGGGAACGTCAATTCCGCGAGAGTCCGCAATGCTGACAACGGCTTCAGCTGTATAGGCACCCTCCGTTACGCCCCCGGCGGATGCCGTTGCAGCTTCGACGCTTTGGCCCTGGCCGAGCGCCAGTCCGAGGCGGAAATTGCGCGATTGCGCGCTCGAGCAGGTGAGCACAAGATCACCGAGCCCGGACAAGCCGGTTAACGTCTCGCGGCGAGCGCCTAATGCCGTGCCGAAGCGTGACAACTCGGCGAACGCGCGCGCAATCAAAGCAGCCCGTGCGCTCTCCCCGAGGCCGTGACCGGTGACGATACCGCAGGCGATGGCAAGCACATTCTTTACAGCCCCTCCAATCTGAACGCCCACGAGATCGTCGGAAATGTACGGCCGGAACGTCGGGGAGCTCAGGGCCTCCGCCACTGGTCGAGCTAACTCGAGGGAGCGTGCGGCAAGGGTGACGGCCGTCGGCAATTGGCGAGCAACATCGCCGGCGAAGCTCGGGCCGGAAAGGATCATCGGCTCGAGAGCGGGGCAAGTCTCACGGAGCACATCAGCCAGGAACTGAGAGGTCCCTTGTTCTATGCCCTTGGCGGTGATTACGGCGCTCGTTCCTGGCTGCAGATGCGGGCGGAAACCTCCCATCACTTCCCGCATGGCCTGTGCCGGCGTGGCGATCATAACCAGCTCGCATGCCGCCAGATCTTCGGGTGTCGAGGTAGCAGAAATCTCTTCGGGAAGTGTGATCCCGGGCAAACGAGCTTTGTTCTCGCGGGTAACATTTATCTCGCGGCTGGTTTCTGCCCCCCGCGCCCAAAGGGTGACCCGATGGCCAGCGCGAGCAGCCACCAATGCCAGCGCCGTGCCCCATGCTCCGGCGCCGATAACCCCAACCTGCAGCACTCCTTTGGTCATGCCTTTGCCCCGAGACGGCCTCTGCCGAGCACCGGCTCGGCAACGCGATCGAGCGGCCAGCGGGCGCGCGCCGCGAAATCCAAGCTATCCGTATGACCACGAACGAGTCGCTCTGCACCGGCCCAAGCGACCATAGCCGCATTGTCTCCGCACAGCTCGAGCGGAGGTGCATGGAGGATGAACCCGCTGGATTTGGCGAGATCTGAAAGCGCTTGTCGAAGGCGCTGGTTAGCTGCGACACCACCGGCGACCACCAAGTGCCGATTGTGCCCGAGTTTGGCCTCCGCAATTCGCATTGCCGTGGCGCAGCGGTCGACCACGACGTCCGTTACGGCGGCCTCGAAGCTGGCACAGAGGTCGCGGATGTCTTCCTCCGTCAACGGCACCAGTTGTAAGGCCTGTCGACGCACCGCGGTCTTGAGTCCAGCGAAGGAAAAGTGGGGCTCGTCACGCCCGATCATCGGACGCGGAAAGGCGAAGCGATGTGGGTTACCCTCGCGCGCCATTCGTTCCACGGCAGGCCCACCGGGAAACCCCAGCCCGAGCAGCTTGGCCGTCTTGTCGAACGCCTCGCCCAGGGCGTCGTCGATTGTGGTACCCAGACGGTCGTAGTGGCCTACGTCGTGGACAAGTAGAAGTTGTGTATGACCACCCGAAACGAGCAGCAGGAGATAGGGCGGAGGAAGCCCGTCGGTCAGGCCCACCGTGAGCGCGTGAGCCTCGAGATGATTGACCGCAATCAGACGCTTGCCGCTGGCCAACACCAGCGCCTTGGCAGTTGTCAGCCCGACGAGCAGGCCGCCAATGAGCCCAGGCCCAGCGGTCGCCGCGATGCCGTCCAGATGGGCAAGCGCCACACCTGCATCCCTCAGAGCTTCTGCTATGATCTCATCGAGACACTCGACGTGGGCGCGCGCGGCGATCTCGGGCACGACACCCTCGAACTGCCGGTGCTGCTCCCATTGCGAACGGACGACGTTCGACAACAGCCGCCCACGCGCCGGCCCTTCGCGGGCAACCACGGCCGCCGCGGTTTCATCGCAGCTCGTCTCAATGCCGAGCACCAGAACTCCTTTGTGCTCGGTGGCGGTTTTCACGCTCATGCGGCGTCGTGATCCATATGCCCGGTTTGCGTCTTGCGGCTGCCGGGCGCATGTATGGGCCTGACAGCTCGCGACCGACGGGCTCGGCCTAGCATCCGGAGATTAGCGCGTGCAAGCTGGCAGGATCAGAATCGGAAGCCGCGGATCGTCGCTGGCGCTCGCTCAGGCCAACGAGGTGAAGCGGCGCCTGATCGCAGCGCACGGGCTTGATGAGTCCGCCGTCGAGATCCGAACGATCAAGACAACCGGCGATCGCATCCAGGACAGGCCACTTGCCCAGGCAGGTGGTAAAGGGCTTTTCACAAAAGAGATCGAAGAGGCCCTGCTCGCCGGCGAAATCGAGTTGGCTGTCCACTCCATGAAGGACATGCCGACCGTGCTTCCGGATGGCCTTGTCATTGCCGCCATGCTGCCGCGCGAGGACGTGCGGGATGCATTCATCAGCGTGCGTTTCGGCTCGATCGCGGAGCTGCCGCCGGGTGCCATCGTCGGAAGCTCCTCCCTGCGGCGTCAAGCTCAGGTGCGCAGGATGCGGCCCGATCTGAAGGTGATCGAGTTTCGAGGGAACGTGGACACCAGATTGCGCAAGCTGGAGCAGGGCGTCGCCGACGCCACCTTCCTCGCCTGTGCCGGCTTAAATCGGCTTGGTCAGTCAGATCGAATTACTCAGGTGATGTCGACGGAGGAAATGCTGCCGGCCGTTGCGCAAGGTGCGATCGGCATCGAAATCCGCCGTGACGATGATAGGATCGCGCAGCTCGTCTCCGCCCTAAACGATGAGCCGACGTCCATCTGCGTAGAAACTGAGCGCGCATTCCTTGCCCGGCTTGAAGGGAGTTGCCGCACTCCGATTGCAGGGCTTGCCGAATTGCGGGACGGACTCATTCGATTTCGCGGGCTGATACTCACGCCAGATGGCAGCCGATTTCACGAACTCGAGCGGCACGGCTCGCCTTCTGACGCACGCGCCATCGGAGATGAAGCCGGGCGCGAGCTTCGGGCAATCGCCGGCTCCGACTTCTTTCAGGAATCAAGCTGATGCGCCTTCTCGTTACACGTCCTGAGCCGGATGCGACGGCGCTCCGCGCGCACCTAATTGCGCAGGGGCACGAGGTGCTCATCGAGCCGCTGATCACGATCAAGTTCGACAACGCCGACCCTATCGAGCTCGATGGCGTCCAGGCCCTAATCGCTACGAGCCGCAACGGGTTGCGGGCGCTCGCTGCGAGTTCCTCGCTTGGACAGGCGCAATCGCTTCCCCTTTTCGCGGTCGGGCCCGGTACGGCAGCCACCGCTAAAGCGCTCGGGTTTCAGCACGTCATCAAGGGGCCGGGCACGGGACGACAGCTTGTCAGCTTTATCGTCGAGCGCACGGACGTGAACGGCGGGCCGTTGCTGCACCTTTCAGGCGACGTGTTGGCCTACGACTTTGCCGCCGAGCTGTCGCGCCTCGGCTACCATGTCCTTCGACCTATTGTTTATGAGACGGAGCCAGCCAACAGATTCAGCGGCTCCACAGCCACCCGAATCGCGAATGGCTACATCGAAGGCGTGCTGCTACTTTCGCCACGCACAGCGGCCATCTACACCCGCCTCATCAAATTGCATGATTTGACCGCTTCTGCTCGGGAGATGACCTACTTTTGCATTTCGGAAGCCACCGCTGCGGAGCTCAAGGAGATCGACCCCGCAAAGGTAGAGATCGCCGCTGAACCCAACCTGCAGGAAGTGCTTGCTCTGACAGCGCGCACCGCGCCACAATTACCTTAGACATTCAACTTGGAAGAACAGCCAGCGGTTAGCCACGAATCTTTAACGTGATCCGCGCCATGAGCATCGCGGG
>Ga0207811_10546_pt1 | contig 15469 bp, 29 predicted proteins | sample CeladaPassaD2F04_FD_187493 | JGI IMG/M metagenome (GOLD analysis project Ga0207811, IMG submission 187493) | Cellulose-adapted microbial communities from the Joint BioEnergy Institute, USA - Passage D2F04 (SPAdes) (version 2) | ecosystem: Engineered > Bioreactor > Continuous culture > Unclassified...
CCTTGCTCAGGCGCCAACGCCTTACCATCTTGGATTTGTATTGGGCCCACGCATCAATGCCGGCGGACGGATCGGCGATGCCGCGCTTGGGGCGCGGCTTTTGGCGACCGACGACGAGGTGGAAGCTGCTCGCATCGCCCAGCTACTCGACAAGCTCAACCGGGAGCGCAAGGCGATCGAGACGGAGATGCTCGAGCAGGCTTTGGCCGAGGCGGAGCAGCACCTCGAGGCGGACCCGAATTTGCCGATTCTGATGCTGGGCTCGGACAGCTGGCACAAGGGCGTGGTCGGGCTGGTCGCCAGCCGTGTGACCGAGCGTTTTCACCGTCCTTCCTGCGTCATCTCCTGGGAGAATGACATCGGGACGGCGTCGCTGCGGTCTGTCCCGGGCGTCGATATTGGCGCGGCGGTCCGGGCGGCGGTTGCGAAAGGCCTTCTGATCAAGGGCGGTGGCCACGCTATGGCGGCGGGGCTCACGGTCGAGAAAGCGCGATTGTCGGACTTGCGGGATTTCTTCTGTGACGTGCTCAGGTCAGCCGCAATGCTCGCGCGGTCCGCTGCCGGGCTGGACATCGATGGCGCCATGACCTCGGGCGGCGTCACGGAAGAGTTGCTGCAGCTCATCGATCGAGCGGGCCCCTACGGGCAAGGCAATCCACAGCCGCGGTTCGCCTTCCCGGCCCACCGCATCAGGTACGCTAAAGTCGTCGGCGAGCGCCACGTGCGCTGTGTCGTTGAAGCGGGAGATGGCTCGCGGGTTGACGCGGTCGCTTTTCGGGCTGCGGGCCAGCCGCTCGGCGACGCCCTCCTTTCGACCGGCGGTCTGCCGATCCACGTCGCGGGCACGCTGCGCCGCGATACGTGGGGCGGCCGCGACCGCATCGAGCTTACGATCGATGATGCCGCCGATCCGCGCCGCTCGCGCTAGCAAGCACCGTACCAAGCCGACTCTGCCTCGGCCATGTGTGGATCGGACTGCGAGGCGAACGAGGTGACGCTCGCTGCCCTTGCCAGGCCCGCCGAACCCCCCTATACAGCCTGGGCCAACGCTCCCTTCGTCTATCGGTTAGGACGCCAGATTTTCAATCTGGAAAGACGGGTTCGACTCCCGTAGGGAGCGCCAAAATTCTCTTAAGCCTGATCTCCAAAGAAGTCGCTTCGCACCAAAGATTTCCGCCGCAAGAATATCGCGGCCAAACCGGTGTTCGCGAAGTTCGACGGTGTGGCGCTAGAGCCTGACTCATTCCCTACGTCAGCCGATTACGAAACAACCACGCCGCAAAGGGCAGGGTCACGGCGGCGACGGCGACGAGGGCAAACATGTCCGGCAACAATTGTTCAAGACCCGCGCCTTCGAGATAAACCCGGCGCGTGATGCTGATGGCGTAGTGGAGCGGGTTGATCATCGTGAAGTATTGCAGGACCACCGGCATATTCTCGGCAGGCGCCATCAGGCCGGATAACAGCATGAACGGCATCAGGAGGACGAAGGTCAGGATCACCGCCTGCTGCATGGTCGCGGCGATCGACGACAGGAAAAGCCCGATGCCAATCGATGCGGCCAGGAAAAGGACGAGGCCGAGATAGAGCACTGCATAGGACCCGGCGAAAGGGATGCGGAACCAGAATAGGGCCACCAGGAAAATCAGGGTCGATTGCACGATCCCCACCAACATCGACGGGACGGCCTTGCCAACCATGATCTCTGCCGGCCGAAATGGCGCGACGAGAAGCTGATCGAATGTTCCTTCCTCGCGTTCTCGCGCCACCGACATGGCCGTCAGCATCATCGTCATCAGCATTGTGATCCTCCCGATGAGCGCCGGGATCATGTTCTAGCGGGTCTCGAGGGACGGGTTGTGCCAGGCTCGTGTCGTCACCTGGACAGTCTCTGCGGCCAGACCGTGGGCGGCCCGCCATTCCTGACTGAAGGCGGCAGCGATCGCGCTAACATAGCTTTGAGCGATGCCCGCAATATTGGAATTGCGTCCATGGCGATGGCCTGCACCGAAGCGGTTTGGCCGACAGTCAGGTTTCGCTCGAAATCGCGCGAGATCAGCACAATGAGAGCGGCACGTTTGTCCTCAAGGTAGGCGGCGGCCCACGTCGGTGAGGACGAGCAGCGAGCCCCGCAACGGCACACCGAACAGAAGCAGGCTACCGATTACCGACAGGGCGAGCCCAAGCAGCCCCAGCACGAAGTACGGAATCATTTTCCCAACGAGCGCTTCAATTAATTGAACCGGAGTCACAAAGAGCGCCTCGAACGTGCCGCGCTCCCACTCACGCGCGACCACCAGAGCTGTCAGCAAGCCCCGATCGGCGTCATGACGAGAACGATCAGGCCGGGCACCAGGAAGTAATGGCCCCTCGAGCATAGCCGAGGGAGATGCGGGCCGAGTTGGAGTCGGCACCATGCAGGATGACCTGAATTTCGGCGGAACCGAGCGCCACCCGACGCGCGAAGTCGGGATGGATGCGGACAATGACTTTGACCGTGCCGTCAAGCAGGAGCCGCTCCGCCGCCATCGTTTGACCGTTGCAGGGTGCAAGCTGGCTCGCTCGCGAGGCGGCAAGGGGGGCGCATCCTTGCGCCGACCTCGGTCAGCGTCGAGAACCGCTTGTGGTTCAACGAAGCCAACGAAAGCACTTGAAATACGGGGAAAGTTCAAATCCGGAGGTGGCGCCGCGGGCGTCGGAGGACGTCTCCTCCATGACGAGTGCCACTGAGACGTTCTTGACGTCCAGGTTTAGGCCGTAGTCGAACAGAACGAGCAGGAGCAGCGGCATTACGATGCGGCAATGCTGCTGGGGGCCCGAAAAACCTGATAGGTCTCCTTGCGGATCAAGGCTGCAATTCTGCGCAGGGCACTCCGTTCCCGGACAATAATGATGAGAGGGCTCATGCCGCGCTTCTTTCGCGCCTAGGGGCCTCAACGATGGCGATAAAGGCATCCTCCATCATCGGAGTGCCGCCATCCCGACGGTCGGCATACAAACGGATCTCGCAGGGTGTTCCTTCGGCCAGCTTGCAGCTGGCATCAAGGATGACGATCCGGTCACCGTATTCGGCTTCCTCCATGAAGTGCGAGGTGACGATGACCGTCACCCCTTGTTCGGACAGCGCGGTGATGCGGCTCCATAACTCTCGCCGCGCCAAAGGGTCCGCCCCACTCGTCGGCTCGTCGAGAAACAGGATTTCGGGCTCGTGCAACAGGGCCGTGGCCATTGCCAGCCGCTGCTTGAAGCCGCCCGGCAGCTGGCCGCTCGGCAGGGCCGAAAACCGATCCAGCTCGAATTGCTCCTTGCCCCACGCAATCCGCTCACGCTTGCGAGGGCCCCGCAGGCCATAGGCACTGGTGAAGAAATCGAGGTTTTTGTCAACGCTGAGCTGACCGTAGAGCGAAAACTTCTGGGCAACGTAGCCCAGTCGCTGTCGGGCCTCGGCCCGTGAGGTGCGCAGATTGGCGCCGGCCACCTTCAACGTGCCGCCGCTGGCTGGCAGCAGCCCGCAAAGCATGCGGAAGGTCGTGCTCTTGCCGGCTCCGTTTGGCCACAGCAGTCCGAAAGTTTCGCCCCGGCGGACCTCGAAGCTGACGTGATCGACGGCGACGGAGTTACCGAAGGTTCGCACCAGGTCCTGCACCTCCACTACCAATTCGGTGCTGCTCTTCCGTTGGCCGCCGAACGTCATAATGTTCTGCAAGCCCTCATCGGCCGCAGCACGGAAAAGCGTCATGAAGCCGTCCTCGAAGCGCGCAGGGCCGCATCAGCGGTTTTCCACCACCAGCTGTCACGGGGTTCATGACGATCGATGCGCTCCTGGCGATCATAACTGTATCCCTTGACGTCTTTAGGCACGCCCCAGATCGTGTTGGGTAGCGGAGTAGGGTTGCGCTCGACCAGTCCGCCCAGAATTTCTTTGTTGAACCCATCGTAGTCGAAGGCGTAGTTCAGTGCTCGGCGCACGTGTACATCGTTCAAGGGAGGGCGCTGGGTATTGAACTGCATCATCATCACGCGCATCGATTCGGCTTCGAGGATCTTCGCAGTGCTCGACTCCTCGATCCGCTTAATCTGATCCGTTTGCAGATAGCCTCCGATCCCGTTGAAGTCGCCCTTAATGAGGCCGAGCACGCGGGTAGTCGTATCCTTCACACCCCGAAACTCAATTTCATCGATGTACTTCGGCCCCCACCCCTTGGAGTGGTCCGGATAGCGCTCGGCGACGAATCCAATGGCGGGATCGAATTGCGTGAGCTTGTAAGCACCCGAGCCAGCTTCATTTTTTGAGAGCCACGCGGCGCCCCAATCGTCGTTCACCTCATGAGCTTTGACGAGCTTTTCGTTGACGATGTGAATCTCAGGTACGATCGACAGGAAAATAGCCGACGGCTTCGTCAGCTTGAACTCGACTGTGTAATCATCGAGCGCCCTTGTTTGACCGGGGGCTATCATGGTTTTGAAAAGGGAAGCAGCCCCTTTTCCAAGCGCCAAAATGCGCTCCATTGAATAAACGACATCGCTGGCCTTGACTTCGGTGCCGTCGTGGAATTTGACGCCCTTGCGCAACTTGAATGTATAAGTGAGCCCATCAGGGGAGATGGTGTGGCTTTCAGCCACCCAGTGCTCGAGTTGGGCCGGATTCTTTTGCCACCGCATCAATCCGTCATAAAGATTTAGGCGCACTGCGATCCGGCCCACGTCGAATGCAGCATGTGGATCGAGGGTGTCGTAGTCGCTTTCGTTTGCAAATACAAAACGCGACTTCGCTTCGGCCCCGGCAGTTAGCCCGTCGTGCCCCGCGGACAGGAGCAACGCGGCAAGCACGCCAAAAACGAATCCACGTGACGGCTTGGGTAGGCCTCTCAGAGTGTGCTTACGCATGGGGTACCCTCCACCTCAATAATTTTTTCAGTGACGGCTGAGCTCTGCTGTTATCTTGTTCAACCGCCACCATCTTGTGCGAATTGATCAAGCTCGGCAAGCGCCGGTTTATTCCCTTCTATGCTTGCAACTCTCTTCAGGCGTACCCAGTCACCGGCTAGCCGTCATTTTGATTTCAGAAGCTCCGACCATACACGTCTCTTGCTGCCTCCCGGCTGATCTTTTCGTTCAGCACATCCTCTTCGACAGCTTGCGGGTCGCGTTCCTCAGGGGGCCGTACCCACCTCCACCGGCGGTCTCGATAACGACCTTGTCACCGGGAGCCAGACGCGTGACCACCTTGGATTGAATCGTCTCCGTGGTTCCGTCTTTGCGGACAATCCACGAACGCGCCAAAGCGCCAGGTCCTCCGCCGTTCACGCCGGCCGCCGGTAAAAAAATGGCGCTCTCCGCGATGGGAAAACGATATGCTGCCCTCGACATCATCGAGCACCTCGAACTCTTTGATCTGGCCAAGCCCGCCACGCCATGTACCTGGACCGCCGGAATCGGTCTTCAGGCTCCAACGGTTGACCCGGATCGGCGCTTCGAGCTCCATCGCCTCAGCAGGGAGGTTCATGCAATTAGTGACATCCGATTCAATCGCGTCGATGCCGTCGAATCCGCGTCCTGCCCCGCTACCACCAGCCAGCAGATCACCCGTTACGAAGCTCTCACCGTTTTTTCGCTGGCCACCAAACGCCATGACCAAGAGATGTCCGCTATTGGGTGCCGGCACATGGTCGGGGGCCGCAGCTGCGAGCGCTGACAACATCGTCCCGCAGATCCTTTTAGTCGTCGCCGTATACCGCGCGGACGGCAAAGCAGGCAGCAGCCAGGCTGCCGGAGGGCACGCAGTTCACCGGGCCGGGCACCTGCGGGCTCGTCCCGGTTAGATCGAAATGGATGCTCCCGTCGCCCGGTAGCGTGACCGCGACTTCGATTCGAATGCGCTGGTCCAGATCGATGCCGTCGTTGTCCAAGTAGTCGACGTGGCGCCAAGTCCCCTTGGGCAGCTTCCGCAAAGCCTCGCGCGTCATGATTTCCGAGCGATCGAGGAGAGTCTCGAAGGCGGCAAGGATCGTGTTGTCGCCGAGCTTCGCTGCCGTGGCTGCCAGCCGGATTGCAGCAATCTTGCCGGCAGCAACCTGAGCATGGAGGTCGCCGAGAAAAATGTCGGGAATGCGCACATTCTGTCTGAGGATCTTTGTCAGTGTTTCGTCGAATGGACCGGCGCGCGCCCATTGCACGGCAGGTACGCGAAGCCCCTCCTGGTATATCTCAGTTGCGTCGGTCGGTACTGAGCCAGCTGTTTTGCCACCGACATATTGATGATGAGTCATAGTGGCAGCGAGTGCGATTGGCCGCCGCCCGGCAAACACGGGCATGACGACCGCGAAGTCGGGCAAATGTGTCCCACCGCAGTAGGGATCATTCAGGATGTAGACATCGCCCGGCTGCATCCGCTCTACCGGAAATGTGCGGATGGATTTCGCCAACCGCTGGAATAAGTGTTCCCAAATGGATGGGTATGGCGCAGGCCTGAGCCAGCGTCGTTCCGTCGAGGGTGAATATGCTGGCAGACGCATCGAGCCCCTCTTTTACAATTGGTGAGCAGGAGCTCTTGAGAAGGGTCATCTCCATCTCCTCGGCAATGCAGTCGAGGCGATGGCGCAGCACCTCCAGCGTGACGGGATCGAAGCGGTCGGCACTCGAAACGGTTGTTTGGGGCTTGCTCATGAAGTTCTCTCCATTTTTAGGGCCGCTCCGACCACCACTATCGCCTGCCAGCCGGGCGGCACGAGTGTCGTCGAGTCCTCCTGCTCGATCACCGCAGGACCGACAACCCGCTCGCCCATCGCGAGAAGACTGCGCTCATAGATTGCGGCGGCATACGGTTTGCTTTCACTCGAAAGCCAGACAAGTCGTTCGCCTTACTTGGCCTTGCCTGCAGAGAGTCCTGGCCGGCCACCAATCGCAACTTCTGGTAACCAGGCGATGTGAACCGTCCGCAATTGACGATTTTGGCAGGCGCGCCAGTCTTATGCCCATTCAGCCGCTCGTGTGCAGCTTCGAAGCTCGCATAGAGCGCTGCGAGGGGATCGTCTGCCTCGAGATTCAGCGGGACCTCTATAAAGTGGCTCTGTCCCATATAACCGACATCGGCAAACGTACGGCGCTCTCGTCTTAACCCATCAATTTGCTCGGCCTGCATCAGCTCTTCGGCACAGGCATCAAGCTCTGCGAGAAGCGCGCGGACCGCTCCAAGGTCGGTGGATTCGAGCGGTGAATGGAACGAACCAGACGCTTCGTGGGCAATCGGAGCAGCGAGCAACCCGGCCGCAGCCAGATCCCGGGGTAGCGCGGCACAAGAATTCGGCGGATTTCGAGCTCGGCAGCAAGCGCCGTTGCGTGGAGGCCTCCGGCGCCGCCAATGGGCACGAGGTAAACTCACGCGGATCGTAGCCGCGATTGACCGATACTAAACGAATGCCATCCGCCATATGCGCATTGGCAATCTGATGAATGCCGAAAGCCGCCTCTTTCACGCTCATGCCGAGGGGGCGCGCGATCGTCTCCTCGATAACCTGGTGCGCAAGCTCGGGCTTGAGGGGAATTGTACCACCGACGAAGTATGCGGGATCGAGATAGCCGAGCACAATAGAGGCATCAGTGACCGTCGCCTATCGCCCGCCCTTGCCGTAGCACGCCGGCCCTGGATCGGCGCCAGCCGACTGCGGCCCGACACGCAAGCAGCTGCCCGTGTCGATCCAGGCAATGGAGCCGCCACCGGCACCGAGCGTCGTTACGTCGAGCATTGGTACGCCACCGCGTACCCGGCGATCTTGGCTTCTGGCCGCACCTCGACTTGGCCGTTCTGAATGAGCGCGATATCGCTCGATTTTCCTCCAACGTCGATCGTGATCAGGTCTCTGTACCCAGAGCCTCGGCCCCCACAGCTGCACCGCCGAGCGCACCAGCTGCTGGCCCCGAGAGAAACAGCCGTACGACCGAAGCCGCGGCCAAACCTCCGCGCGACTGCATGACCTGCAGCGGTGCGCCAACGCGCGCTGCCGCCAAATGCTTTTCCATATCACTGAGATACCGATCTACGACGGCTTTGATATACGCATCAAACGCCGTAACCACGGTGCGCTCGTATTCTCGAAAAGCCGGGTCGACCTCGCAGGACAGGGAAACTGGAACGCCCGGCATGGCCTTTTTCAGACGCTCCGCAATCTGCAGCTCGTGCGTTGGATTAACGAATGAGAACAGAAGCGAAACTGCCACCGCCTCAACGTCCTGCTGTTTCAGAGTGGCGATTGCGCTTTCAAGCGAGGCTTCGTCGAGAGGTACCAACACTGTCCCGTCTGCAGCGATCCGTTCGCGCACCTCGACGCGGCGTGCCCTCGGAGCCAACCATGCCGGTGTCTCGGGACGAAGATGAAGGTCGTAAAGCTGTCGCCGGATTTGGCGACCTAGCTCGAGGATGTCGCGAAACCCTTCCGTCGTGATAAGGCCTACTCGGGCGCCCTTCCGTTCGATGACCGCGTTCGTTGCTCATGTTGTTCCATGTGCGAAGCGGCAGATGTCCTCGCCCCGGATATTCCATTCACGAGAGAGCTTCTCCAGTGCCGCGACTACGGCGTCGCTCGGATGTGCTCGTTGCGATGGCACCTTGAAAATGATCGCTCCGTCTTCTCCGATTGCAATGACATCGGTGAACGTGCCATCAATATCGATACCGATTTGAGTACCCCTGGACGCCACTACGCTCACCTCCCGTCTCTAGCGACGCAGAAATTTTCTGCACGTCGGCCACCGCAACGCAATAGAGAATAGCTCGACTGAGGGCTGGCTGGCGAGCCGTCGGTGAGGGTGGTGAGACGACTGACGCAGATGCTCGGACGGATCACCCCGATGAGGCGAGTTAAAAGGTAGCAAGGCGCCCAAGTTTTACGCAGTCGTATATCCACGGCAACTCAGTGGCTTTTGCGGGTATCCTAGCCATTAGGGCCTTCCGAAACGGCGCGCCGGCATTTTTTTTAAGCGCGTCGCCTTCTCAAAATTTCTGCAACCTTTAAAGGGTGTTCCAAATACGGATAAACACAGCACACAATCGATCGGCCACATTGAATAGACAGAGAAATCCGTGCTTTGCAGAATCTTGGCGAGGGGGAAACGCTATTAGCACGCCAACTACATGCCGAAGCATTTCCGAAGATTGTTTCTCTGCTGACGGGACGGTCTGATTTGATATTATTTGATTGAAAGCTTAGATTGAGCCACCTCGCCGGCTAGAAGCGCCGGTAACCATCAAAGCCCGAGGAAATCACGCACGTACGACATCGCGATTCCACGCCGCCCTTTCCGAGCACCCGCAGCGTGCACCTGCAAGAAGATTCGGGGCGATTCCGCGGGCGAAGAAATCATTGGCGTCCACAGATAGTCCCCCGCCCGCGCGCTCCCAGCAATTTCAACCAGCCCTATTGCTTCGGCGGCCGACAGAAGATTGTGCCACCTCATGCCCCGAAACCGCCGCAAAACCACCAAGTGCGAAGCGGACCATGTGATCGACAAGGGCCTGTGCATCAGCCGCGTCAGCGCCTAGTGCCGGAACACTTGTTTGATCAGGTGTCGATCAGCCACGAGAAGCGGGAAGCACGGCGCCGCGATGCTGAAAGAGACCCGTGCCACCGTGGGATGATCCGGCGGCAGGCCGAGCATTTCGGAGACGAGGCCGAGAATCAGCGATCACTCGGCAAATGCTGGCACCTTCAAGAACGCGCACCATTACAAGAACCCGAAAGTTGATGAGCTGCTCGACAAGGCACCGCTTTGGCAAGCTCAGCTTTCGCTTTCTCCAGATTGCCGATTGGACAGAATACGATGCCCTGAAGGTTCTTCGAATACGGCGCGTACCATTTTGTATTGTAAATCCAGAGGCCCGGTGCGTCTTCCACGACGATACGGGTCGCCTCCTCGTAAAGCTTGGCGTGATCGCTGGCAAGCAGAGGTGTAGCAGCGCATCCCACAGCCAATCCATGCGCCCTAGGTGGAGATCCAGTAAACCGAAATGTCGGGGGTGGTCTCCACCTTGGCGACCTTTTCAACCACTGTCGGCCAGGGTGTCCCTACGACCTTGGAGCGGATTCCAATTTCGACGTACGGCTTCTGGAGCGTGTCGAGAACGCCAGCCCGCGTGAAGCGAACCACCGTCGCCAGGGCCGGCACTGCCAGCGGGCAGGATCCAGTAGGCGACCCCGCCGAGTAGGCGCCTCAGCGTGCGATCGTCGATTGGCATGGGCTTTACTATCCTGACCGCAGCAGCGCTCGGATTTTTAGGCCTTGGAGCGCCACCGCCTGCGCCGGAGTGGGGCCGCATGATCTCCGAGTCACGGGAGTTTCTGCCCGAGGCTTGGTGGTATGCTCTGGCACCCGGTCTTGCCATCTTCATAGTCGTGATGGGTTTTAATCTCCTCGGGGACGGGCTCCGGGACGTCCTCGACCCACGTATCCGGCGCCGTTATGAGCACTGACCTTCTGCTCGAAATCCGCGACCTTAGGATCAGCTTTGGGACCGAGGCCGGCCTCGTGCGTGTGCTCGACGGCGTTAATCTCGCCATTCGGCGCGGCGCTATCATGGGGCTCGTCGGCGAGTCGGGTTGCGGTAAGACGACGCTCGCGCGCTCTGTGCTTGGCATTTTGCCGCCAAACGTCCAGTACGATGGCGGCTCCATCCATTTCGATGGCATGGATATTCTTGCTATGGACCGCACGGCGTTCGAGCGCGACATTAAAGGCCGCTGGATCACCTTTGTGCCGCAGGATCCCTACGCCTCATTCAATCCACTTTTCCGCATCGGCGACCAGATAATGGAGCTGATGAAATGAAAGTGGCCACGACACGATCCGGCCGAGCGGGGATTTGGAGCTCTCATGACTCCCTACCCACGTGCACGGAAGCGGGCCGATCGCGAGGCGGCACTTGCGATGCTTCGTGAGGTGCAGATCCCACACCCCGAGCAAGCCTTCAAGAAGTTGCCGCAAGAGTTTTCGGGCGGGCAGCGCCAGCGATTGATGATCGCCATGGCCCTTATGACCGAGCCGGACCTCATTATTGCGGACGAGCCTACGACGGCTCTCGACGTCACGATTCAAGCACAGATCTTGAAGCTGCTAAAGCGGCTCGCCAAAGAACGTGGTGTATCCGTGCTGCTGACCACGCACGACCTCGGCACGGCCTATGAGATTTGTGACGACATTACCGTCATGTACGCGGGACAGGAGGTCGAAACTGCACCGGTCGAGGTATTCTTCCGAGAGCCACGCCATCCGTACACCGCCCGGCTGCTCGAAAGCCTGCCTAACCCGAGTGGAGAAATTCGCGACATCGGCGGCGAGATTCCGAGCCTCATCAGTGCGCCGACGGGGTGCCGGTTTCATCCACGCTGCACTTCGGCACTTCCCGTTTGTGCTCAGGAGCGGCCCGGTGTGGCAGGCGACGTGCACACTGTCCGGTGCTTCAATCCGGTGGCTCAACCTGCGGGAGCCGTTTCGTGACCGTACCCGAGCCCATTTTGCGGATCGAAAGGCTGTCGCGCCACTTCACCTTGCGAAACGCATCGGGTTTGCGCGCCGGGACGATCAGAGCCCTCGACGATGTCTCATTCGAAGTCATGCCGGGCGAGACGCTGGGAATTGTCGGCGAGTCGGGCTGCGGAAAAACGACGCTCGGCAAAACGCTCGCTGGGATATATCCGCCTACAGCCGGCAACATTTTTTTCGAAGGCACCGACATTACCGCGCTGAGTCCAGCCGAGCGGCGCGCAGTCGCGCAGCGGCTGCAGTACATCCACCAAGACCCGGGGAACGCGCTCGATCCGCGTTGGAAGATCGCCAGCTCGCTCGATGAGCCCCTCGCCGTCCATACGGCGCTTCCTCGATCCGAGCGGCAAGCGCGAGTGAAAGAAATCCTAAATGCTGTGGGTTTACCCGTGACCCACCTCGACCTCTATCCGCACGAGCTTTCGGGAGGGCAGCAGCGCCGCGTCGGCCTTGCCCGTATCCTGACGCTTAAGCCGCGGCTGGTTATTCTCGACGAGCCGACATCCGGTCTGGACGTATCGGTGCAAGCGACCATCCTAAAGCTATTCCGGCAACTCCGGCAGCAATTTGATCTCACCTATCTTTTCATTTCTCACGATCTGTCGGTAATTCGCATGATGTGCGATCGCGTGGCGGTGATGTACCTGGGCCGGATCGTCGAGATCGCACCTACGCCAGAGCTATTTGCGAAACCGCAACATCCTTACACTCGGTCATTGCTGTCTGCGATCCCGGTGATCGGTGGCAGGCGTGTGACGGATACATTCTCACTGGAGGGTGAACCGCCGGATCCGAGCCAGCTGCCCGAAGGATGCCGGTTCCAGGCCCGCTGCCCGATTGCGGCGCCGCTCTGCTCCGAAAAGGAGCCAACACTCGATTCGATTTCGGACAAGCACAAGGTGGCTTGCCACTTCGCGGGAGGCGCGAATGCCTGAAATGATCTCCCGACGTATTCTGGTAACCGGCGCGGCTGCAGGCATTGGTTTCGCGATCAGCCACCGGCTCGCAGCTGCCGGCGCTACGGTCCTGATGTGTGACAAGGATGCCGATGGATTGCGAACGGCTGTTTCGAGCACTGAGTGGTTCGGCAGACAAGCCACACTTCATACTTGCCGACCTGACAGATGTCGCCTCGATAGAGCGGGTGGCCGCCGAGGCAGGGGAGCTTGACGGACTCGTGAATTGCGCCGGAATTTACCCCGTGACTTCGGCGCTGGAATTGACGGCCGAAGAATGGGACCGCGTGCTTGCTGTGAACCTGCGAGCGCCATTTCTGCTCACTGTGGCCGTGGCTAGACGGATGATCGCTGCCGGTCGCACCGGTTCAATCGTCAATATTTCCTCGACCGCAAGTGTAGTAGCAAGGCCGGGTATCGCTCACTATGGTGCCTCAAAGGCTGGATTAAACCAGCTTACCCGCATTCTCGCTGTTGAGTTCGCGCCGTTTGGAATACGCATCAACGCCGTCCTTCCAGGAGTGATCTCAACCGAAACAGTCAAACAGTCACTGGCCTCTCCCGCAGCCCGTGCAGAAATGCAGGCCAAGGAAGCCCGGATTCCGATGGGTAGGCTTGGCAAACCGGAAGAAGTGGCCGTGCTGGCAGCCTTCCTGCTTTCGGATGCGGCGTCGTATTCGACCGGCGGTTTGTTTACCGCCGACGGCGGGTTTTCTCTCGGGATCAGCCGATATTCTTGATTGAATTCAGTTGATAAACTGGCCACCGTCGACGTCGATCACCTCGCCGGTGATGAAGTTCGGAGTGACTGTTGCCAAAAATGCCACGACCTCCGCGATGTCCTCAGGAGTACCAAGCCGTTGGAGCGGGATCGAAGAAACGATCGTGTCTCGCCGCTCCCGGATAAGCCTATCCGTCAGGTCGGTGTGGATAGATCCCGGGCAGATGGCGTTGACGGTGACCGCTGGTGCCAGCTCCTTGGCAAGTCCGCGTGTTAAGCCGAGCACCCCCGCCTTTGCGGTGCAATAGGCAAAGCGGCTAACCGCCATCGGTCCGGCGCCGTTGTTGGCACTGACTGAAGAGATGTTGATGATGCGGCCAGCTCCTGCTTCAACATTTGCGGAGCTACGGCCTTGCACCAATTGAATTGGCTCTTGAGATTGACGGCGATGGTCCTGTCAAATTCGGCCTCGCTGATCTCGATGAGCGTTTTGGGCTGCGAAATGCCTGCGTTGTTGACGAGTACATCAATGCGACCGAACTGGCTAACGATCTGCGCGCCCCACCATTGGGCCTCATCGTAAAGAGAAACATCTGATACGATTGACATCGCGCGCCGGCCAATTGCCTCGACGGCAGCTTTCGTCAAGTTCGTCTTCAAGAAGATCGACCAGTGCAGTGTCGAATCCGCGGCGGGCCAGTGCCAGCGCCGAGGCACGGCCGATTCTGCGAGCCGCGCCTGTGATCACGGCCAGTCCAGTTGGGGCGTTCGTCATGAGCATCTCCTTGCTTCGCCTGCCGACATGCAGTTACTTGATTTCCAGGGAAACACGCTAGCGACTGGCTTCAACAGCATCAATCGCCAGCTCTGGAGGAGCCTCATGTCAGAAGAAGTCGTTATTTCAGAAGTCTCGGCGGAGCGAATCCGAAAAGATGTCGAGTGCATCGTGCGAGAACTTCCCTATCGGGCCGCCGGGAGCGAAAACGGGCGGCGTATGGCCGAGTATAGCCGCGACCCCTTGCAGGCCGCCGGACTGACCGAAGTGGTCGTGCATGAACTCCCGGCGATCGTATCTTTTCCAGAGCACGCCGAGTTCCGAGTCGAGGCTCCCACGGAGCTCGCTATCCAAGCCAACACACTGGGTCATTCGCTACTCACGCCGGAAGACGGCATCAGGGGCGAGCTTGTCTACGTCGGCTCCGGCGCATATTCCGATTATCAGGGGCGAGACGTGCGGGGAAAGATCATCCTGACCGAGCTTTCCTATGCTCCCGCGCGGCACAAGAAACAGCGCATAGCCGGTCAACTTGGCGCAATCGGCGCGGTCATGATGAATTGGGGGCCGCCCGACAATACGGCGGTGCCATTCGGCTCGGTCAAGCCCGTTTGGGGCAATCCGACACCGGAGAATTACAAGACCGAAATGCCGACACTGCCCTGCATCGGTATCGCGCGCACCGCTGGTCTCAAGCTCAAAGAAATGTGCGCTGCCGGCCCGGTCCACGTTTGGTTCCGCACCCACGTCGAAAACGGCTGGCGCCCCGTGCAAATCACACTCGGTCGGCTACCTGCACCGCCGCATTCGCCGGAAGCTGGAGACTTCATTCTTGTCGGCGGGCATCAGGACAGCTGGTTCGGAGAAGCCGCAACGGACAATGCCGCCGGAAATGCCTGCAAAATGGAGCTTGCCCGCGTGTTCTACCAGCATCGGGAAAAGCTGCGCCGCGGGCTGGTATTCGGCTTCTGGACGGCACACGAGACCGGCACCATGGCCGGCTCGGCCTGGTTCTGCGATCGCCACTGGGACGAGCTGCGCAAGCTGTGTCGCTTACCTCCAAATCGATCAGCCGGCCATCATCGGCACCACGGAGTGGAATACGGCATCCAATGCCGAACTGAAAGTGTTCCACACCGAAATAGAATCGCGACTGCTCGACTGTCGTATCCGCTGGCATCGCGCCGTGAAAAACGGAGATTCCAGCTTTTTCGGCATTGGCATCCCAATGTTCCAGGGCGAAGGCGACTACACCGAAGAAGAGTTAAAACAAACAGCGCTGGCCAGTTTCGGGTGGTGGCACCATTCCATTGAAAACCGGCTCGACAAGATCGACTGGGGCGCAATGCAGAAGCACATCGAGGTCTATGCTGCCTATCTCTGGAGGCTGTGCACAGAGCCGGTCCTGCCATTCCGATTTACTCCCGTTGCCGATGAGCTGATTGCGCGGTTGGAGGAGCTCCAGGAGCCAGGACGCAGCAT
>Ga0207811_10585_pt1 | contig 14008 bp, 11 predicted proteins | sample CeladaPassaD2F04_FD_187493 | JGI IMG/M metagenome (GOLD analysis project Ga0207811, IMG submission 187493) | Cellulose-adapted microbial communities from the Joint BioEnergy Institute, USA - Passage D2F04 (SPAdes) (version 2) | ecosystem: Engineered > Bioreactor > Continuous culture > Unclassified...
ACTCCGCATGGAACCAGCCGCGGTCGATATTTACCTTGGTCGCGCGGAAGCCGATATCGATGTTGTATTTGGATATGTCAAAATGACTTGCAAAATCGGATTCGCTGCTTTGACTCGTATGGCTGTATCCGCCGAACCAGATGTTGAGCGAGCTGGTGTTGAAGTCGGAACGGGAGTACAAGGAAGATTGTTTGGAGGACTCGCCTTTGGAAACCGAGATCGTCACATCCATGAATCTGCCCGCGGGAGGCATGCCGGAAGGGAGCAGTACCTTGGTTCCTTCCGCGCGCTGCTTGTTGTCGGGATCGCCATTGGGATCGACGACGTTGGCGTCGATGACAGCTTTCAGCTGATCGATTTCCTTCTGGAGGGCGCTGATTTTTTGCACAAGGAGCAGTTCGGCTTCCTTGGTGTCCGTGGAATCCGCTTGCGCCTTCTGCATTTGCAGTTCCGCCAGCGCGCGGGAATTGGCTTCCAGCGTCCGCTGATTTTGCATGATCAGGGCCTGGCGGTCCAGAATGCCCTTGACCGTTTCCTGACTCAGCCCCAGTTTGGTCGTATCGAAGCCGTGCTGGGTCAATAATTGAGTGACGTTTGTGTAATCCCCGGCTGTCATGGTGGCGATGCCGGTGACGGAGTCGATCAAATTCGGGAAATATTTCAGGGCGAAGTTGACGGCGGAAATCGCGGCGCTCGTATACAGCTGCGTCATCTCGACCATGGCGCTGTCGATTTTGCGTTGCGCCTCGTTGATCCTCGTCTGCAAATCTTCGGGAACGCCCGTGCGCGCGGCTTTCAGTGCCGCCAGTTGAGCCGAAAGGGCGTCTTTTTCATTTTCCTTGGCGATCAATTTCTGTTCGTAGACGAACGGATCAATGGTAAGGTCTTCCGGCGTAAAGTCGGTGCTGAGGGCTTCAAACCAATCCGCCGGCTGGAACTGAACGGGATAAATGGTTTCCGATTCGTCCAGCGCGGACATCGAGGCGGCGCGCAGGCTGGCTTTGGCTTCATCCAGCATTTCCGTCGGGGATTTGACGTCGATGAATCCGAGTTCGGTCCGCACCTCGTGATAGAATCCGCGCACGACCAAGTCGGAGAACAATGCCTCCAGCCGAGCTTCCCGGACGGGTGCTTCCGTCGCGAGCCAGCGCGAATAATCTTCGAGATCCTGTTTGTTTCCTGCAGCTTCCGCCTGGCGGAGCCGGTCCAATTTCTCCTTTTCCCAGGCTGCCTTTGCCTTCAAATAGCGATCGTTCAATTTCTGGTACAGCTGCATGCGCGAGCATTTGTACGTCTTGACTTCGCCGGTGGTTTCGTCTGTTTCGTCGTATTCGACCTGCTCCAGGAGCCATGCCCGCATCTTGGCTTTGTCCTGGATATAGGTGCGCTGGGAATCTTGCAGCTTCGGCAGCAAGTAGTTCAGGACCGATTCGTAGGTGGTTGAAAATTTTCTGCCGTTCGGACCGCCGGTGATTTGCGCGATATCGAACAGGTCGTCGCTCAGCCGGAACTCCGCTTCCGTAACCAGTTGCGGTTTGGTGAGCACCGAATACGGAGACGTGATGTCGTATTTGTAGGAGTCGATGTCCAGCACCCGTCCCGGGTATTCCATGCAAAAAATCTGATCGCCCCCGGGATGGAACAAGCTGTTCAACTGATCGTAAATCTGGTCGGCGATATGTTTTTTCGACTCGGTTCGGATATCTCCGCCGTCGCCGCCGCCCGTTTCTCCTCCTCCGCCACCTCCTCCACCGTTCCCGCTTTCGTCGTCGGGTTTGAACCATAGTTTGGTTTCAGGCCAAGCGTTCATTGGTTCACCTCATCATGCGGAATTTCAAACACGATACCCAGTATATTGGGCAACATTCTGGAATATGACATTCCTCCTGCTTCTCATGGCATGGAACTAGTGACCGGGGCAAAAGGTTGTAATTTCGTTTAAGCCCCCTCCACGTTTGAAAAAGGTAGCAAAAATTGAAAGTGATGGTTTTTTGTATAAAATGGCAAATGGGTGATCGCGATGAATCCAAATGACAAAAACGCGAACCGTTCGCGGGGCGGATCCCGGAACGGCGCCGGACGAAAAGCCATCGGCGTGACCAGAAAAATATCCCTGACGATGCCGGAAGCGTGTTGGGCGGAAATCGACCGGCGGAGCAACGGGGATTACTCCGTATCGGAGATCCTGCGTTCGATCGTGGAAGACTACTTGAGGGATGTGGATACGTTGTAGAAAGGGGAGGCGGTATTGCAAGCGAAATTATGGCATGCGGATCCAGACCGGCATGACCATGCGGATTTCGGATTTCTAAATAGCAAATCCAGCGCCGGCATGTTATGGTTCTTGATTCGCAAAAGATGGGTGCAATATGCGGGGCTCTTCATGATTTTGGGTTTAGGGATTGTGCTGCCGTCATCGTTGGGCAGCGTGTTGCTGAAGCAACGTCTTGGAAAACAAACATGCCGCTTTGATCCCGAACCTTGCGGTCCAAGTCAAAGCGGCATGTGCTTCACGCCGATTGATTTTCCTTTTATTTGCAGTATAATGCATGACATGGATGCAAGACAAGGGTGAAGCCGCAACGAACGAACGATTCCGTTTACGAACGTATTTCTGCAACGACGCTGCAATTGAGCGTATGTCAGCGATATGACGCCGCAATCGAGCGTATTACGGCAAAACGAAACCGCAATATGATTATGCCAGATTTCAAAACCAAGATTGTTGAGGGCAGCCGATGAAAACGTCGAACTATTTTGTCGCCATTCCGCTGCCGGACACCGTCAAACGGGAACTGCGGGAAAAATGCGAAAAGCTGCGGGAGAAATACGTTTACCGCAAATGGGTGGACGGGCGGGATTACCATATCACGTTGAAATATTTGGGGGCGTGCCCGCCGCGGCAGTTGGCTCTGGTCAAACGGCAGCTGTCCGATGCGGTGCGGGGCGCAATCCCCTTTGCTTTGTCCTTGCACGGCGCCGGCTTTTTCGGCCGCAGCGATTCGCCGCGCGTATTGTGGGCGGGCGTGCGGGGGGAGCGGGACGTTTTGGACCGGCTGCAGTCGGCGGTGGAGAAGGCGATGGTGTCCATCGGTTTTCCGCCGGAAGATCGTCCGTACCGCCCGCATGTGACGTTGGCCAGACAGTATCAGGGGGAGGCCGTTCCTTTCCGCGAGCAGGCCGCGGAATGGGGCGCGGACTGGTCGGGCGAGATATGGACCGTGCGGTCGGTCGTCCTGTACAGGTCCGAACCCGGACAAACCCCGATGTATGCGCCGGTGGAAGAAGTTTATTTCGACTCATGTTCGGGATCATAGGGCGGCACGTTGGCGGTTGCTCATGTGCGGCGGAGATGTTCAGAAGCGCACGGCGGATGGCGGGCTGAAACAGGCTGTTTTTCCAGATCGGGGACGTGCGGTTGAGAGGGACTGCCTTAAAAACGGGGGGCAACGGTCATTCGTGACCAAGACCCGGACGTCGGCTCCCCACCACGCGTCCGGCAGCGAGACGGGTGCGACGCTCCATCGACTTATGGGGAACCGCGGGACGCATCCAACTTTGCCTTCACCAACTTCCAATCCTCGACAAAATACGGCCACAAATTCGGCCGTCTGCGCACGGCCAGCGGGTGGTATGACACCGTGGTCGAAAATCCCCGGGTGAGGTGCCACTGCTGCCGCATCGTTTTCACCTCGGCGTCGGCCTGCGCGAAAAATGCGCGAACGGCGACATTTCCCAGGCACAATATCCACCGGGGCGACTGCACGGCGAGCTGCAGCAGCAAATGCCGCATGCAGGCGGCCCTGGCCTGATCCTTGTCGTAGGCGCGCCGCGGCCGGCGTTTTAGAATGTATGTGACATACAGATCCTCGTCCCTGAATCCGGCCATCCGGGCCGCTTGCCGCATCGTTGCTCTTGTCCCGCACACAAACGGATTTCCTTCCCGATCTTCCCTTGCGCCGGGGTTGTCCAAAATGATCATGACCGGCGCTTCCGGATTTCCCTCCCCCCAGACCATCCGCGAGCCGTGTCGAAACAGTCCGCAGTCGGTGCAGTCGGTCTCGCCGGCCGGAACTTGATGTTCCGGCCAAGGTACCAGGCAATCTTCGTTCAAGTTGGTCCCTCCGTCATATTTCGCGTTGAGTGAGCGTTGACATGGCTTGCAGGCATCAGTTGGCTCGGAGTGCGATTTTCATCCGTTTTTGATATTATAGGAAGCAGGTTTGGTCTCATACATATGGATTGATGACGAACATCGGAAGCCGTTCCAATCGGGCGGTTTTCCGGAAGAGCGCATCCTGAAATGGATCCGATAAAATTTTGCGGGGGAGGCATGTTTATGACGGCCGAAAACAAGGTGATCATCAAGGTGAACGACAACGGGTCGCTCCGGGTGACGGGAGAGGTCGAATTGGTGGACGCGGAGGGCAATCCGTTCGAGCACAAACCATCGTTTTCGCTGTGCCGGTGCGGCGCGTCGAACAACAAACCGTTTTGCGACGGCACGCACAAATCGATCGGCTTCGAGAGCGCCCCGAGAGCGAAGAAGGAATAGGTACTCTTATCCATGCACGGATTATCGGCGTCTAGGCGGCGGAAATCGATGATCCGTGCGGCACATCCCACTCGCCGAAACCGCGGAGGAACCCGTCAATGGGAACCCGAACGGGCAAGGCGATCATCGAATGGACAAGGTGTCATGCCGGAGAGAAAAAAACGAGAAAAAAAGTGATAAACCTGCGACAATCCTGACAAACTTGTTGTCAGGTTTTTCTATTTATAATCGAAATCGGATGGGCCGACCGGGTTCATCGACAGAGGAGTGATGCCCATGAAACTGGATCGACTGCTCGGCATAACCCTTGAGCTGATGGCCAAAAAAAGGGTGACCGCCGCAGAGCTGGCCGACAAGTTCGAAGTATCGGTGCGCACCGTATACCGTGACATCGAGCTGATCAATCAGGCCGGCATTCCGGTGGTGTCGTACGCCGGCGCGGACGGCGGATACGAGCTGACGGACGGATTTTTTGTGACGCGGCAGCATTTCTCGGTCGACGACTTGTCGGTCATCTATTCCCTGTTGAAGGCGATGGAAGGGGCGATGGGCGGCGCCGTGTCATCCGCGATGCGCAAGCTGTCGAGCCTGCACCCCCAGTTGGCGGGCGACGGGGACCGGGAAGCGATTGTACTTGGCATCAGTGTGCCGGAACGCGACCGGCATCACGTTCAGGAGCTGTTCCGGGCGATCCGGCAATGTCGAGTCGTGCGGCTGGCCTACACGGATTTCGCCGGCTCGCCGTCGGAGCGCTTGGTGGAGCCGATGAATCTGGTATGGTCCAAAGGCGTCTGGTATTTGGAAGCGTACTGCCGAAAGCGGCGGGCAAAGCGGTACTTCCGCGTATCGCGGATCGACCGGCTCGAAGTGTCGGAGGAAACGTTCATCCGACGGGCGCTGCCGAACGAACCGGAGCGGGAAGAGGTTCAGGGCATCCGCGCCCATCTTCGCTTCGACCTCTCGGTGCGCACACGCGTGCTTGAGCAGTTTCCGGGTGAATGTGCTTACCTGGGAGACTGCATCGAAGTCCGGACGACTTTTTACAACAAGGAATACGCGCTTTCGGTTATCGTCAGCTACGGGACGAACGTGGACATTATCTCGCCGGATGAACTGCGGAAAGACGTGATCGCCCATATCGACGCCATCCGCCGACATTATGAAAAAAACGAGGAGGAGAAGGAAAATGAAAATTTTGGTGACAGGCGCGACGGGAACGGTCGGACGGCATGTGACGGAACAGTTGGTGAAGCGGGGGGCCGCCGTGAGAGCGTTGACGCGCAATCCGGAGAGGGCCGGTAAAATACTGCCGGCCGGAGTGGACATCGTGGCGGGAAACCTGATGAAGCCGGAGACGCTGCGGCACGCTTTGCAGGGAGTGGAGGCGATGTTCCTGATCGTATCCAGCGACGAACCTTCTGCCGACCTGAACACGGATCCGCGAGTCGTAGCGTTGGCCGAGGAGGCGGGTGTAAAGCGCGTCGTCGTGCTGGTCGGCTTCGAGGAGGGACCGGTTGAAGAAGCCGTTCGGCGGAGCGGCATGGAGTGGACTTTGGTGAAACCGGTGGAATTCATGGCGAACATGCTGTCCGACTGGGGTCCGTCGATTCGCGAAGCAGGCGAGGTGCGCGAGTTCAACGGGGATGCTCCCAGTGCGCGAGTACACGAGGGCGACATCGCCGCCGTTGCCGTGGAAGCGCTGCTCGGCGGACATCACGGCCAAAGCTATGTGCTGACCGGTCCCGAGGTGCTGACGCGCAAAGAGGCGGTGCGAGCGATCGCCGCGGGAATCGGCAAGGATATCCGCTTCGTGGAGCTGACCGAGGAAGAGGCCCGGCAACAATGGCGAAACCAGGGATACGATGAGGAAAGCGTCGAATTTTTCGTACAGATGGCGGTCAATCCGCCGGAAGCGGGTTATACGGTGCTGCCGACGGTCGAACAGGTGCTCGGTCGGCCGGCGCGCACGCTGGTCGAATGGGCGGCCGAACACAAACATCTTTTGCTGTAAACGGTGCTTTGTAAACGATGTCCTTGCAGAGTGATGTTACTGTAAACGGCGCTTTGTAAACGGCGCCCTTGCGAGGATGCTGCTGTAAACGGTAAGGGGTAAATGGTTGTACAAGTGAAGGTGGGATCGGACGATGATTTACGCCATTGAGGCGAGCGGATTGCGCAAATCGTTTCGAACGAAGGAAGCGGTGCGCGGACTGGACTTGGCCGTACGGAAAGGGGAACTGTTCGCTTTGCTCGGTCCGAACGGCGCCGGCAAGACGACGACGATCCGCATGCTGACGACGCTGCTGCGGCCGGACGGGGGAACGGCGCGCGTCTGCGGCTATGACGTGGTGACGGAAGCCGACGGCGTGCGCGGCCGCATCAGTGTCACGGGACAGTCCGTGGCGCTGGACGAGGCGCTCACCGGCAGGCAAAACCTGATGTTGTTCGCCGGGTTGTACGGTTATTCGCGCAGGGAGGCGAGGAGAATGGCGGCAGAGCTGCTCGAATCGTTCGGCTTGGCAGATGCCGGAGGGCGTACGGTCGGGACGTACTCCGGCGGCATGCGCCGGCGTCTCGATCTCGCGGTCGGCCTGCTGCCGCGGCCCGAGATCCTGTTTCTCGACGAACCGACGACCGGGCTTGACCCGCAAAGCCGGCGCGATTTGTGGGAGGCGGTGCGCGGGCTGGTGAAGCAGGGAATGACCGTGCTGCTCACGACACAATATTTGGAGGAAGCGGATCAACTCGCGGATCGGATCGGATTTATCGCCGACGGACGAATGATCGCCGTCGGCACACCGGCGGAGTTCAAAGCGCGCTACGGCGGAAAAACCTTGACGATTCGGCTTGCGGCCGGGGCGGATGCGGCCGGCGTTTGTCGGATGCTCGCGGACGCGTACGGTTTGGAAAGCCAACAGGAGGAGGGCGGGCGGATCGTGAAGGCTGCGGTACGAGATGCGCGGATGGCGCATGCCGCCGTCGGGACGTTGCTCGGCAGCGCGTCGGGTGTGGAAGACTTCGCGTTGAGCGATCCGAGCCTTGACGATGTATACTTTGCGCTGAACTCCGCTCGCAAGGGGGTGGCGGTATGAGCGGGCGGCATATGCGGCGGCCGCAACACCGGGAGTTTTCCGTCAAGAGGAGCCCGGAGCGGCGAAGACCGGGGCGGCTGGCCGCGTCGGCGTTGTTCATGAAGAGAATGATGCATCTTCTGGGCAACAACGGCATTGGATTTGCGATGGAGGCGGTCTTGTCCCCGATCGTCATGCTGCTCATCTTCACGTTCCTTTTCGGCGGAGCCATCGCCGGATCCGTCGGCGAATACGTGCAGTTTTTACTGCCCGGCATTCTCGTGCTGACGGTGGTGCCGATGGCCGTATACAGCGGCACGACGCTGTGCGCCGATATCGCCAAAGGCTTGTATCAACGGTTCCGCACGATGCCGTTTTGGCAACCTGCCGCCGTTTTCGGTTTGGTCGCGGCGGACGGTGTGCGCTATGTGGCGGCGCTGGTCGTCGTTCTGGCCTCGGGCTTGGCGCTCGGGTTCCGGCCGGCCGGCGGCGTCGCCGGCGCCGCGTTGGCGGCGGTTTACGTCATCTTTTTCGCCTACTGTGTCAGCTGGGTGTTCGCCTGGATCGGCAACAAGGTCAAGCGGCCGGAAACCGTGTCGGGGTCGAGCATGATGATCTTGTACCCGCTGCTTTTTGCCAGCAGCGTGCTCGTTGATACGTCGACGATGCCCCGCTGGCTGCAGACGGCGGTCGACGCGAATCCGATCAGCGTTGCCGCCACGCTCACGCGCGGACTGCTCCACGGTACCGCGACCTCGGTCGAGCTGGCGGCCGGCATCGGCGTCGGTCTCTTGTTGATCGCCGTGTTCATCCCGTTGACGGTGCACGCTTATTTGCGAAGACAGACGGAATAAGAGGAGGAAGCGGGCGGCGCAAGACGCGCGGATCGAATACGGTTCGGCAGAAGTGGACAACGGAGCGGTCCCGTCGCGTGGAGTGTCAGCGCGGCTGAACTACGAGGCTGTCATCGCGACACGCATTCATGGCAAGAAACGGAAAATACCTGCGCGAATTTGTGGCGCCGCCCCCCACTCGCCTTCCCGACAAGCATTCGGCGAAGGAGGTTCATCCTCTTTTGTGTGTTTCTCCATTACTGCCATTCAAAATCAAACCTTCCCGAGATCGCCCCCCGGTTTCTTGAAAGCGAAACCCGAAATCGGCCTCCGATTTCTTGCTTGCGAACATTTCCTGTTGCGTTTCACTCCAAATTTCAGCAAACATCTTCGGCTCGCTGAAAAAATGATGCGTCGGCAGGTCAACGCTGCGTTTCCCGGGGCGGCTCGACCGGCCGCCAAAACTGCCGTTTACCTTCGTCGCGTACGATGTACCCGAGTTTCGCCAACTCGTCGCGCAGTTCGGCGATGTCCTTCTCGTTTTTGTCCTGCAGCGCTTTTTCCCTCGCTTTCAACAGCGCGTGCGCGGAAGGCGAAAGCTCGGGCAAATCCGGCACCCATCGCCGGTACCGGTCTTTGTACGGATCGCCGTCCGACCACGGGTATCCGTGGGCGCGAAAGGCGTTTGCGATTGCTTCCGGCGTGTCCACGCCGGGCATGCGCGCCAGCTCGTAACCGGAGGTGCCAAGGACGACAAGCTGCTTGCCGTCCAGAAACACATGCGCGACGTCCCGACGCGCAATCGTCTTCCGCCGGCCGTCCTGCTCCAGTTCCACTTCGTGATCGGAAACCGCGGCCTGCAGGCTTTCCCGGACGGCGATGTACGCGATCGCAAAGCCGGCCGACAAACCGACCAAGGCGAGTATCCATCGTAAGTAGGGGCCGTCCAGGGCGTGAATGAGGCGCATCGGTCCTTCGAAGGGAAACCAGGGAAGCCGGAGCGCCCATGCCGCGATATACGGCAGCGCATATCCGAGAGCGGATGCGGCGATGCCGAAGCCGGCGTACAATCCGATTTTCGTCCCGCGGGAATGTCCCGCGAACGTCGTGTCATGACGGTTCGATACGTTCATCCGTTCCACCTTCCGTTCGAGTTGTTTGCCGAGGCAGTCGTTTCGCGCGGCTTATTGGACACTTTTGGACGTTCTTTCGTTCGTGTTATTGGCCGAGGAGATCGTTCCGCACGGCTTTTTGGACGATGCGGTACAATTCGTCGGCGTACGTTTCCGGATCCACCTTGCGCGTGAGCGAACTGTCCAGCATGTACTCGCTGATCGCCCCTTGAATGAAGTGGGCCATGACGTCCGGATGGAAATCCGCAAACACGCCCTGTTCTTGTCCTTCGCGCAAAATGCTGCGCAGCATCCGCAAAGCCGGGTCCTCGTCCTCGCCGTCCTCCTGCAGCCGGTAGTACGGCACATTGTCGGGCGTTCTCGCGTGAAAGAGAATTTCGATCAGCGCGATGCTGCGCGAGGGATGGGCGCGCAAATAATCGACGCTGGCCCGGATATAGGCGCGCAGTTTCGCATCGGGTGTCCGTTCCCGTTGAACCCGTTCTTCAACGTATTCGGTGGTGGACGCAAGCAAATTGACGAGCAGGCTGTTCATCAAATCGATTTTGTCCGCGAAGTGGTATGAGATCAACGCCGTGCTGATGCCGGCCCGTCGGGCGATTTGCGCGAGGCTCGCCTTGGCGTAGCCGATTTCGTCCAACGTGCGGATGGCCGCTTCCATGATCTGATGACGCCTCGATTCGGCGATGAATGTCGATTTGCGGCTGTCGATGGGTCTCACCCCTTCTCCTTTTTCGTATCGACACAACCTCCAACCCGCGACCTTTTCCGAAACAATTTGACAGATTTGATCGACTGATCAAAAATTTGATTGATTGATCAAATCTTATACGATGGCGCGCCGAAAGTCAAGGTAATGGGTATTCAAGAATAAAAAACATGTTTACAAACATGAAAATCTTGTGGTAATATGGGGAAAAACAACCATGTTTCTCCGCTTCATTCTGCTCATCATGCGAATTGCTCCCCAGATCAAAATCCTCACGTGATTTTCGCTTACATACACATGTTGACCGTACGGCGGTTACTTTCACTGATTTCACTGCTACCAAGCGCGAGTCCGACAACGTTTTTCGTACATTGACGGCATTCGTCCCGTTTTGTACTTTTCGTCCCGGTGACAGGCGAAGCAATTCACGAGGGACGACCGTTGTTCAACGACAATCTGTTGCAAGTTTCGTTTGAGGCGGCGCGTCGGAATCCCGCCAAACGGGAAGTTTCCGGTTGATGTGCCAAAATGCGTAGTTTCCGGTTCACATGCCCGATCCTGTTCGACGTCCGGAAACGGAACGGCTTTCCATTTGGTTTGCCGTCGTCTCGGCGGCCGTTCGCTGCCGCAGATCTTTTGGAAAGGAGGTGATGCAGCGGTGCGGTAAATGTTGTGCAAACGCTTCCGTAGAGCGGTCCTATCGAAAAATGCGAAAAAAGGAGGAGTAAATGGTGAAAAAACGTCTGTTGCTCGGTTTGCTGATGGCGATGTTGATGATGATGTCCGCCATCACGCCGGCGGCGGCCGACGGCACCGAATGGTCGAGGAACGAGCTGGAGGATCTCGTCGACGAACTCGACACATGGATTACCGCGACGCAGCGGCCGCTGGTGCAGCAATTTTTGGAGGACGTTCGCGACAGGGCGAACGCGGTGTTGGCCCAAACCACCATTACGGATGAAGAAGGGACGGCGACCAAGAAAGAACTGGTCTATGCGCTTCAGCTGGCGGCGGACGTGAACGAGGCCGATGCCGGACTGTGGGCGTCCGAGCCGTTCGTCATTTACGCCGTGCCGGCGCTGAGTCCCGAAATGCGGCTGCCGGACAAGCTCCCCCGGGACGGCAAGGTGAGCGATCAAATCGTCGTCATCTCCGCCCAGGGAGAGTACGAAGCGGCTTCCTTCGTGATCGCGCCGCTGGCCGACGTGGACGAACTGACGTTTACGGTCGGCGATTTGCAGGGTGACAACGGGACGATTTCCGCCGACAACGTCGATTTGCGCGTCGTCAAAACGTGGTACCAGGGCGGCACCGCATGGCAAAGTTATTTTTTTGACAACACGCTGGACGTGCTGACGCCTGAACTGCTGCTTCATGACGAGAATCTCATTCAGGTGGACCACAACCTGAAGAAAAATTATTTGCGCGTAGACTACCCGCAAGGGTCGCAATATGTCGACATTTCCGGAAGTCCGCCGCCGGCGTTTTCCTCGTATACCGAACCGGTCGAGGACAGCCCGGTGCTGTTGCCGATCGCGCTTCATCAAGGCGAATCCAAGCAAATGTGGGTCACGACCAAAGTACCCGAGGGGACGCCGGAAGGCGTGTACACCGGCACGATCGCCATGACCGCCGACGGATCGCCGGCGGGACAGCTGACGCTGACCATTCGCGTGCTGCCGTTTGAACTGCCCGCCCCGAAAACTTACTACGATCTGGACAAAGATTTCTATGTGATGATCTATTCCAGTTCCGGCCTGAAAACGGCGCTGGCAGGCACCGGCGGCAACACGCAGCTGGCGGAAACGAGGCTGCTGAACCAGTTCCGCAATCTCGTGGAGCACAATGTGCTCAATCTGCCTGCAGGCGGCTATGATCCGAATCAACCGCAGCTGTTCCTGCGTCAACTGGAGCTGATGGAAGAGGCCGGCTTCGACCTCGATCCGCTGTTCGGTGTGGGACATGCGTTTCCGTCGAACGAGGATTACTGGATTTGGAGTAATTATTTGAACGCCAAAAAGCAGTATGAGGCCGATCCCACCCCCGAAAACGAAGCCTTGATGAATCAGTGGTACCAGAACTATTTGCAGACCACGGTGCGGATCAAATCGTTCATTGAACAAGCGTTCAATGCGGCGTCGGCGGCGGTCGGACACACCAACCTGTATTTCGACGGCTGGGACGAGGCCGATTGGAATCGGCTGTTGTGGCAGCAGGAAGTGTGGGATTATGCCATCAACGAAGTCGGCGCCAAAATTTTCGCCACGGGCAACGCAAAGCACCTGGATTTGCCGATCAAGGAGCATTATCTGAACTGGTCCGGCGAACCGACGCGGGGAAAGGCGGACGCGTGGCACGCCTTCGGCGACGACAAAATCATCGCCTCGTACGCTTATCCGCACACGGGACCGGAAAACCCGGATCTCATGCGCCAGCGTCACGGCATGTGGCTGTACAAGGCGAATTACGACGCGACGTACAACTATATCTGGTATCTCGAAAGCCAGTCTGTCAATCCGTGGGGGGAATACGTCGACGCGACGTTCCGCGCGTTCAACTTCGTCTATCCGACGCAAACGGACGTCATCGACACGATCGCCTGGGAAGGGTTCCGCGAAGGCATCGACGACATTCGCTACGCGACGAAGTTGAAAATGCTCGCCGAAGAAGCGCTTGATTCCGGCGATCCGGCCCGCGTCGCGGCGGCGAACAAAGCGCTCGACTGGCTGGAAGAGACCGATGAGCGCAAGGTGAGCGCGGATTGGCTGCGCAGTGAAATGATTTATCATATCTTGAAGCTGCTGGATTTGGCGGCTGCGGAATAAGGAGGGGATGACCATGACGATGTCCATCAAACTGACGCGTCTTGTGTTGCTGCTGGCGGCGCTCGCGTTCGCGGCTTTGTGCCTGCCCCTCTCCGCCTCCGCGAACGGAAGCAAACTCGTCTACGAAGTCACCTATACGACCGAATCGCTGTACACGCCGACGGACTGGTATAACAGCAGCTATTTCGACAACCCCGATTACAAGGAAAACCGGTTCGTGCAGTATTGGGTGGAGACGCCGATTGCGCCCGGCGGTCCGCGCGATACCGGGTTTTATATGGTGTACAACGACGAGGGATTGATCATTTTCTTCCAATCGAACGAAAACGAGACGGACGCCAACGGCGATTTTTTGAACAGTTCCATTGAATTGTTCATCAAATACGGGCGCGAATATTTGCCGTATCATCAAATGATCATCCACACGAACGGCGGCGACGCGGAATACTACGAATGGCAGACCGAATACCGCCACAACCGGCCGCTGTTGGGCCATGTCACGTATGTGAACGAACAGCTGCCGACCGGGTGGGGAACGACGCTGTTCATTCCGTGGGAAGCCGCGTATGAATACGTGCCGCTGAACGGGGAAGACTGGGAGTTCGCGATGATCCGCTGGTCGCCGTCCCACTCGCCGACCTGGGGCGGCCATGTGCATCAGGTCGGACGGTTCAACGTGCTCGACTTTCAGGCGCCGACCGCCGCGCAGCGCACGGCGATCCAGAAGAGCATTATCCTGAAAGCTTGGCAGAAGTTCAACGAGACGGTCGCCGAGCTCAACGCGACATGGCTGAACGGCGATGCGGACGACGAGTATTTTTACTATCAGTATGTGCAGCCGTTGATCGCGCAAGGTTTGGCGAACGGCAGCCAGATTCCCGA
>Ga0207811_10587_pt1 | contig 13954 bp, 10 predicted proteins | sample CeladaPassaD2F04_FD_187493 | JGI IMG/M metagenome (GOLD analysis project Ga0207811, IMG submission 187493) | Cellulose-adapted microbial communities from the Joint BioEnergy Institute, USA - Passage D2F04 (SPAdes) (version 2) | ecosystem: Engineered > Bioreactor > Continuous culture > Unclassified...
ACTGGGTGGGGGTGGAGGGGAAGGGGAGCTGGCGGGAGGCCAGGGAGGGGGCAGCTCGGGTTCTCTTGCCCGAGCTGGTGGTGCAGGTCATCCTGCGGGAGCTCCACGCCCTGGGTCTGGGGCCGCCGGGGGGAGGGGGTGAAGGTTTATGCGGGGTATGCGGGAGGTGCAAGTTTTGAGATACACCATGTTTCAATCCTCTACGAGGCTAACGAGGTTTGCAACTCAGAGTCCATAGATGTCCCGCTTGATGGCCTCTATGTTTCAATCCTCTACGAGGCTAACGAGGTTTGCAACTGTCCCCCCCGAGGGCATCGTGCTGCGGGAAGGGGAGTTTCAATCCTCTACGAGGCTAACGAGGTTTGCAACGGCTGGACGGCCTGCGGGAGATTTTGGAGCGGATATGTTTCAATCCTCTACGAGGCTAACGAGGTTTGCAACTGGGCTCAACCTCGGGGCGGTCAACATTTACGACACGTTTCAATCCTCTACGAGGCTAACGAGGTTTGCAACCCAACGCGTGGGACCGGGCCTTCATCCGCCTTAACCGGTTTCAATCCTCTACGAGGCTAACGAGGTTTGCAACGTGGCAAGCGCGGGCTTACGGACTCCTTCAACCTCTGTTTCAATCCTCTACGAGGCTAACGAGGTTTGCAACACACGGATCCACTCCCGGCGTATAATGGCCCCTTCCAGTTTCAATCCTCTACGAGGCTAACGAGGTTTGCAACACCCTGACTTTCCCGAAGGGAGAGTCCTCAAACCCAATGTTTCAATCCTCTACGAGGCTAACGAGGTTTGCAACGTGGAGCCCCCACTCCACAAGGCGGCGCCCCCACGGGTTTCAATCCTCTACGAGGCTAACGAGGTTTGCAACGGCCAGGACGGGCTTGGGCCAATCCAGGACCTGGGTGTTTCAATCCTCTACGAGGCTAACGAGGTTTGCAACTTCCATCTCCAGCTTCGCCTCGTAGGCCAGGGCGAACTCCGTTTCAATCCTCTACGAGGCTAACGAGGTTTGCAACCCTCGGGGCCCAGCTGAAGGCGTGGGCGCTCCACGCGTTTCAATCCTCTACGAGGCTAACGAGGTTTGCAACGGCCCCCTCCAGGAAGCGGCTCCAGGCGGGGGGTCTTGAGGCCATTTTCGCACGCGGGGGGATTATGCGTCAACCTGGAAGAGAAGCCGTGGGACTAAAGTGGGACTTTCCTTCTCCAGGACGAGTGCGCACGCGCACGAGGGGAAAGAACAAGTATGCAATTCAAAAGAACAGCCTTCTGTACAGCAAAAACCCCCGGTTTGGCACAGGGGGTTTGCATAAGGTGGCCTTCGCGCTCGCTAGACGAAGTCGGGGTCCTCGAGGCGCTTCAACCCCTCGTGGCCGATGCGCCAGGTGCGTCCCACCGCCTCCGGGGGCAAGAAGTACACCGCTAAAACGTCCTCCTCCTTGTTGACCAGGGCTTCCAGCTTGCCCTTGAGGTGGGCCCACTGCTCCCGGGTCAACCGGGCTTCAAACACGGAGTACTGCCGCCTTTCGCCAAAGCCCTTGAGCAGCTTGGCAAGCCGCGCCCGGCGACGGTCATCGGGGGTATCGTAGGCGATGACCAGGTACAGTTCCCTCATCGCACCGCAAAGGGCTCGTAGCGGGGAAGCTCCCCTAGGAGGTGCTTGACCAGGATCCGGGCTTGGGCTAAGAGGATTTCGCGATAGGCCAGGCGCTTTCCCAGAAGGGGGTGCTGTATCCGCTCGTTTAGTCGCTCTTCCCAAGCCCTTAAGAACTTGGGCCATGCCTCTTTCCGTAGACGGGGGAAACCTTCGCTGTCGTCAAAGTCCTCGAGGGTCACCCGGCGGTTATTGAGGAGGCTTAGAACCACCGAGTCCGCAAGGACGCTCCGGAACTCTTCCATCAGGTCCAACGCCAACGAGGGGCGGCCGTAGCGCACCTCGTGGAGGTAGCCCACGTAGGGGTCAAGCCCGGCCACGAGGAGGGCGCTTTCGCACTGCTTGGCGAGGAGGGTGTAGGCCAGGGAGAGGAGGCTGTTGGCCGGGTCCCGGGGCGGGCGGCGGCTCCGCTCCCCAAAGGCGAACTCTTCCGGCAAAAGCTCTGCAAAGGCCCGGAAGTAGAGGTCGGCGGCCCGACCCTCCGCGCCCCTTAGCGCTTCCTCATCTTGGGCGCGCTCGGCCTCTAAGAGGGCTTCCTTGAGCCCTTCCCAGCCCTCGGCCCCGTTGCGCCTTAGGAAGACGAGGCCATTTCGGATCTTCCCCAAAACGAAGCGCTGGGCCAAGGCGAGCTTCCACGTGGGCTCCAGGTGGGCTTTGAACTGGGCTACCCGAGCAGGAGCGTTCTTGGACGGGGTACGGGTGAGGCCCGCGTAGTAAGTCCCGGTGCGGGAGAGGTAGTGGATACCGACACCCTCTTGGGCGCAGTGCTTGAGGAGGGCTGGGGTTACCACCGCGTTGCCCAGGATCACGATCTCCTCCACCGCGATGAGGGGTTTTTGCAGGAGCACCTCCCGCCCAGCCCGGCGGGACACCTTGAGGGTTCCCCCCTCCTTGGAAAGGTAGGCTTCGTTTTCCAGGACGTAGACTACGCCCACCCCGCCACCCCCTTCCGCCACAGCTCGGGCTGGCAGGCGCCCCGCACGCTACACCCCTCGCACTTGGAGGGGGGAACCTCTACCCTTGGGGGGCGAGGGCTTCGGAGAAGGGCCCGCATTCGGACTACAGCCGCCTCCACGGCGCGAAAGAGCTCTAGGGTGAAAACCACTTCCCGGCGGGTGTGGCTTTTGTGGTAGTAGACGAATCCCCTCCGGGCCTCGATCCCTCTGGATTCTCGGAGACAAAGGGCCTGAGCGGCAAGCTGCACGGCATCGGAGAGGTAGGCCTCTTCCTTGGCCCGGCCCAGTTTGTACTCCACGGGGCAGGCCTCCCCCCGCCGCCACTCCAGCCGATCCACCACCCCGAGAAGCCCAAGCCGGTCCGACCACACCCAAAGCCCGCTCTCCTCCCCCGGCTCGGTGTAGGCCCTTTCGTGGAGGTAGTGGCCCTCAATCAGGTGGTGGTTGGCGTGCGCTTCCCCCAGTACGTACTCCAGATAGAAGCGCCGGGGGCAGTAGACCACCGTGTTCACCTTGGAGAGGGGCAGGTATTCCACGGCTCCCCCATGGCCCATGCCTTAGACTTACCTCGGGGGCGTCGCGCCCTTGGGTGACACGTGTCTGTCACCGAGGGGAGTGACCGAAAGGTTTTAGGTTGAGCCCTGGAGGTGAACCGTGGGCCTGCGGTGGGCTTTGACCCTTCTTGTCCTGGGACTGGCCGCCTGCAACGGTGGTGGGTACAACGCCAGCGGCACCTGGGAAGGTGTGGCCACGAACCGGAACTATCCCTATGACGCTGTGACCGTGCGCTTTATCCTCCACGATCAAGGCGGAGTTCTTTCCGGTTCCCACTACGCCCTCTTAGACGTCGGGTGGACGTACGTGGGGGAAGTCCGGGGTACCCGCTCGGGCCAGGAGGCCAGCTGACGCGTGGACGCTCCTAATGGCTACATCTTGGTGGAGGGCGCTTTCCAGGGGGAGGCCTTTCGGGGCACCTATACCGTCGCCGTCTACGGTTCGGGAAACCTTACCGCAACCCTTTTCCTCTCCCGGGCACGCGTTCAGAACTTGGGCTTTCCCCATGGGAAGGGCCCCTTGGCCCAACAGATGGCGGCGCTTCTGGAGGAAGGGCGGTAAGCCGGCTGGTCTCTTGAGAAGGAGGGGTTCGTGGTAGAATGGGCCCAAGCTATGGAAAGCCGCCTGCCGGATTTTCTTCGCCTCCTTAGGGAGAATCCCAGGGGACTTCCCGTGCAGGAGATCGCCGCCCGGCTCGGAGTGAGGCGGCAGAGCGTCTACCGCCTGAGGGACAAGGCCCAAAGCCTCGGGGTGTGGGTGGAAACCCATGGAGAAAACCCGGAGGTTCCCCCTGGGTGGATGCGCCTCGAGGCTCCCTTAGAAGTGACCGTCCGCCTCACCCTCGAGGAGGCCGAGGCCCTAAGGGCTGCCGTGGAGCGGATGGAACCCTTGACCCCCCTGGCCAAAAGGGCCTTGGAACGCTTGGCCCTCCGCACCCTTGCCGCGCCCGGGAAGGACCGGCAGGACCCCGTGGTCTACACCCCCCTGGCGGACGAGTACCCCCCGGGGCTTTTTGAGCGGGCGGTTCGGGCCATCCGGGAGCGGCGAACCTGCCAGGTCACCTACAAGAACGCCAAAGGGGAGGTCAAAACCTACCGCTTTGACCCCTACGCCCTCATTGCCCGCGACCCGCACCTCTACCTGGTGGGGGCCAACCACAACTCCCGGCGGGCGGGGCACGACCCCGTGAAGGACCTTAGGCTGGACCAGATCCTGGACCTTCGGCTTACTCGCGAGCGTTTTAGGAAGCCCCGCTTTGACGTGCGGGCCTATGCGCAACACCGCTTCCGGGCCTTCGCCGGGGAGGGTGCTCCCGTGCGGGTCCGGGTGCGCTTTAGCCCTGAGAAGGCGGGCTTCATCCGCCGGACCCGCCGCCACCCCACCCAGGTGGTGGAGGACCTCCCCGACGGGAGCGTGGTCTGGCAGGTGGAGGTGCCCCTCTCCGAGGACCTGGTGCACTTCATCGTGGGCTACGGCCCCCACGCCACCGTGCTGGAGCCCGAGGAACTGAGGCGGCGGGTGGTGGCCTGGGCCAAGGGGGCGGTGGCGGCAAACGAGGGCGTTTTGTCACCGGAAGGGGTGACGGGACTGGATTAACCTGCCCTGAGGTTAGGATGGAGCGGGTGATGGTACAAGCTTCTACCGTGGCTAGGGCCAAGCGGCTCGTGGCCGACGTGCGTTTCGGCGAGGCTCCTAGGGAAGCCCTCTTGGCCTATAAAGAAGCGCTTGACGAGCCGGAGTTTGGGGCCTTCCTGGAACGGATAGATCCACGGATCGTACGCTACCTGCGCGTGGCGCCTGGGGGTTCGCAGGCCCTCTCTGATCCCAAGGGCAAGGACCTGCTCCTGTACCTCCATCCCTTGCCCGGTGAGCGCCAGATGCGGGCTGCCTACGAGGTGGCCATTGAGGGCTTCCTGGAGCACCTCGAGGCCCAGGGCTACCCCGTGGTGGAGCGAGGTGCAGGCTGGGTGAAGGCGTACGTGAGCCCCAAGGCCCCGTCCTTGGACCTCGAGGGGGCCTGGAAGGCCTACATAGAGGAAGCCTTTAGCCTGGAGGGGCTTTCGGCTAGGCTTCTCCCCCTCCTGAACTCCGTGCGGTTGGCCGGGCGGGGCATCAGCGCCCCCAAGGTGCCCGTACCCACCCTAGGAGCCCGGGACTTCCTCGCCGCCTGGTACCTCGCCAACCTGCTTTCCGTCAAAGAACGCCTAGCCTGGCGGGATCAGGAGATACGCCGCCTAGAGGAGGAGGTTTCCCGCCTTCCTGAAGGTTCGGAGAGGTCCAGGAAGCTCCGGGAGCTGGAAAAGCGGCGGCAGGACCAAGAGAAGGAGCTTAAGAAATACGGGGGGGAGCTTCGGAAGAAGTGGGAAGAAATCGTCCGGAAAGAGGCGGAAAAGGCCGAAAAGCGGCGTAGGCTGGAAGAGCGGCTGCAAAGGGCCAAACCCAAGGATAAAGCCCGCATCCAGGACGAACTCCGGGCCCTCGAGTCTCCCCTCGCCGAGTGGGCTCTAGAGGGTCTGGGAAAAGCCAAAGACGACCCCGGACGGCTTTGGACGTGGCTGGACCCGGAAAGCCCCGAGGCTCCCGGGGCGATCCAGAGGCTTAAGCCGTACCTGGGGCGCTTCGGCCCTTTGGCCAAAGGACAGCTCAACACCGCTGTGGGCAACAAGTTTACCAAGATCCTCGAGGAGCTCCTCCGCCTCCTCAGCCTTTCGTCCCCCGAAGTGGAGGTGCCGCCCCTGGTTTCCGAAACCCCCTTCACCCTGGACCTAAGGGATCCGGGGGATAAAGCCGATGTCTGTTACGGGTGCGGGCGCCCTCTGGGCAAGGACAAGCTCAAGGCCAGCAAGCTGGTGTTCGCCAGCCCAAGCCAGCGCCTGCAAAGCGGAAATGGTCAGGACGAGCCCTGGGTCTGCCCTTCCTGCGCCGCCCTTGCCCTCCTTTCCCCCATCAAACCCGGGGAGGGGAGCGTCTTGGTGCGGGTAGGGAGCTATGGGGCTCCGGAGGCGGCCAAGCACTTCGCCCGCCTCCTGGTTACGGGAACCCTGCACGTGGCAGCCGGGCGCTACCTGCTCCTGAATAGCCCACAGGTGGGGGGGAAGCCCTTGACCCAAGCCTTGGGCCGCGTGGTCTACGCCCTCCAGGCCTTGGGGCAAGAAGTAAACCCCAAGGTCCTGGAGCGCTTTCCCTTCTACCTGGTGGAGGGCGCGCAAGAAATCCCCCTTCCCCCTAGAGCGCTCTGGCTTTCCCACGTCCTGCAAAGGGCCTTTGCCTCCCGGCCGGATGAGGGCGGCGAGGTCAACCGCCCCTTGGGGGAGGCCTTGCGCTATGCCCTGGGCGACCTTCCCTGGCATGCCCTGTACACCTTGGCGCGGCGCTATGGCCGGGTGGCCGATCGGTTTTCGCTGGAGGATGGCCTGATGCGGTATGCGAGCCTTTTGGAAAAGGAGGTGGGCATGAAGGAAAACACGGACCTTTCCCAACGCTTCCGGGACGTGGCCGGCCTCACCGGGCTTCTCAGCGCCTGGGTGGGGTATGTGGAGGGCCAGGTGGGCCGGAACTCCCAGGAAGCCAAACGGGCGGTGGTGAAGCTTCTGGATAACCTGGAGCGCCCTGGGGACTTCCTGTACGTGGCCGCCTACCACCTGGACAGCACCCAGGCCCGGCTTTACGAGGCGGGCGGGGCTTTCTTCTACCAGGAGGCCAAGCGGCTCCTCCAGGAGGCGGGGGCCAGGGCGCAGGAGGCGGAGGAAGGCTCGGGCCGCTTCCTGAACGTCTCCCAGGACGACCTTCACCGGGTTTACGCGCATCTGGCGGCGCGCTATCCGGGCAAGGCCTGGGAAGGGTTTATCTACGAGGTGCGTCTAAGTCTGGCCTCGAGGTTCCCCCAGTACATCCGGATGGAGAAGGAGGGTTAGGATGGCGAGCGGACTCACCCCCAAAGGCGAGGCCCTTTACCACTGGGACATCTACGCCCTGCTCTACGCCCCCCAGGAGGTCTACTTTGGCCACGAGACCCAGGTGAACGTGAACCTCATTGAGACCGTAAGCCTCCCCGACGGGAGCGAGCGGGTTTACCTTTCCCCCACCAAGCGCCGCGGGGTGGAGCGGCGGGCCCTCCTTTACGCTCCCGTGGAGCGGAATGGGCAGCACCTTTACCTCACCGACCTCCTGAACTGCGGCATCCCCAACACCTGTGGCCGGGAGAACTGCCCCGTCTGCCGGGTCTACGGGGCCTTGGTCACGGAGCGGCGGGGGAATATAGAACGCACCACTTTCATCGGCCGGCTCACCCACGGAGGTGGCGTGTCCATACCCGCTTGGCAGCCCCTGGAAAAGCAGCGGGCCATGCACCCTTCCGACCTTAGGCGGGAGTCGGGCGAAGAGCCCCAGCCCTTCAGGCGGCAGTACGGGGCTCCGGGCCTCCTCTTCCCCGTGTACAACCACGTCCTTGCCGCGAGCGAAAGGGAGTTCCGGGCGGTGGCCTACGCCTTCCTGGCAAGCCTTCCTCGGCTCGGGGCGGGCAACCCCAAAGGGCTGGACCTCTACGAGGACGAGACCTTCGGCCCCTACCTGGTCCTGGACCGCTACAAGGCCCCTTTGGGGCGGCGGGTGGTCCTCCCGCCCACCCTTAAGGACCCCGGGGAGGCCCTGGCGGAGTTCCGGCGCAGGGCGGAGGATGCCCCCGAAGGAGGAGCGCTTTTCCAGCGCCACCGGGGGAGGGCGGCCTTGGAGGCGCTTCGGAGGTTGGCCAAGGCTTTTGTGGAGGAGGACCTTCCGGCTCTGGCTTCCGCTTCCTAACATGTACGCCATCGCCCTCAGGATCCGGCCCACCTCAGCCCTCACCTTCCGGGTGCTTCCCGGCTCCATCCTGGACATCGCCACCTACCCCTTCGTCCCGCCCACCACCCTTTCGGGATGGCTAAGGCGGCTCTTCTGGGCCCGGGAGGGCCTCCTTCCCCCGGATCAGAGGGAGGGGAACACCCCCCGCTTCTACGTCCTCCCACGGCGGTACCTTCCCCTTGGGGCGTACCCCGTGGGGGAGTGGAGGGTCCACCGCACCCATCGGCATGGGCCAAGGGCCTTCACCCACAGCGAGTTTTCCCGCCTGCGCCGGGAAGGCAAGCCCCCCAAGGGAGGGGACCTTCAGCTGCATACTTGGGAGTACCTCCTGGCCGAGGAGTTTTTGGGGGCGGTTTTGGCGGAGAAGGAGGAGGACCTCCGGCGCCTCCAGGGTCTTGTGGGCTACGGGGCCAAGCTGGGCAAAGAGGGCTTCGCCTACCTCGAGGCCGTGGGCGAACCCCTGGAGGTCCGCCTCGAGGAAGGGGATGCGCCCTTCACCCCCGTTCGTGCGGAAACCTGGAGTGGGGCCATCCAGGGGGCTTACCCCCTCTACCGCTTCCGCTTTGGGGAGGCTGAAGACCCGGACCCCGCAAGCCCCGACCCCAGTCCGGTCATGGGGTACGAGGGGGCCTACTTTGTCCTCCCCCGTGGGCGGGGCCTGGCCAAAGGTTTTTCCTTGGAAGGGCGGTTTTTCGCTTGGGATCTGGTGGAGTTCCTATGGGCGAGGGCATCGGGAGGGTCTTCTTCCTAAAGGACGAGGTGGGTTTCCAGCCCCTTTCCAACCACCAGGGGCTCGTGGTCAAGCTCCTGGAGTCGTGGCGGGAAGGGGATGAGCCCCTGGCGCTTTCTCCAAAGACCAAGGAGCGCCTCCTCCTTGCGGCGCGGTACCACGACGACGGAAAGCGTTTTACCTTCCACATCGTTCCAGACGGGAAGGGCGGGCTCACCTATAGCTTCCGCGGGCACCGCTTCCGGGTGGCCCAGGCCGTCCAAGACCCCTACGCCCAGGCCCTTATCCGGGGTCACCATGATTACTCCACCCGCGAGGTGGTGAACCTGGCCGCGGACTTCCTCGAGGAGGGCTTGGGCCACCGCTTCCCCGAGGACCTCTTCCTCCTCATGATGGCCGACCAGTTGGAAGCGGAGCTTGCGGTGCGGTTGTGGCAGGGGCAGGCAGGAGAGGTCCGGCCCTTCGTGGAGTTTGACCTGTTACCCGACGGCGAAGGCGGGTTTCTCTTGGACCCGTGGCCCTTCCGGGTGGACGAAGTCGCCCTGGACTTCCTGGTCTACTTCCACCCCTACCGGGGCGAGGAGGCCGAGGTCGTGGAAGGGTGGGGGCGGGCCTTGGTGGGGGCTTTGGAGGAGGGGAAGGTGCCCGAGGCCTTCCAAGAGGAAACACGCCGGGTGCGCCTCAGGCCCTGGGCGGCCGAGGCGAGGAAGGCGGACGACCCCGAGGCCTTCTACGCCCGGTTTGGCCTGGAGCCCACCCCCTTCCAAAGGGAGGTCTTCAAGGTAGCGGAGGGGGACCCCGCCCACCTCCTCCTCGCCCCCACGGGGACGGGGAAGACCGAGGCCGCAGCCTTCCCCGCCCTGGCCCGGGGGGAGCGGCTCGTCTTCGTCCTGCCCACACGGAGCCTCGTGGACGACCTGGAGGGGCGCTTTCGCCGCTATCTCAAAATCCTGGCCCAGGAGGAAGGGCGGCCTAAGGCCTTGGTGGTGGACACCGGCCACCGCCAGGCGCGCTTTCGCTTTAGCCCAGATGGCCAAGAGGAGGCCACCAAGGAGCGGCACCTCTACCACGCCGATGTCATCCTCACCACCTTGGACAAGCTCCTCTACCGCTACTTCGGCTACGCCGAGGGGGTCAAATCCTACACCTTTCCCCGGCGGATCCACGACCGGAGGACGCTTTTCGTCTTTGACGAGGTGCACCTTTACGAGGCCACCGCCTGGGCGAACTTCCGCCACCTGATCGCCTCCTTGTACAAGGCGGGCGTGCGCTTTCTGGTCATGAGCGCCACCATGCCTGGGACGTACCGGGAGGAGCTGCTCCTCGAGGGCACCCTGGAGCACCCTCCGGCCAAGCGGCCAAGCCGGGTGCTCCGCTACATGCCCCAGGGCAACCCCATGGAAATCATCCAAAGCCACCGGAGCAAGCGGGTTTTGGTGGTTCTGGAGGAGGTCAAGGAGGCGGCGGAGCTTTACAAGGGGCTCAAAGGGGAGGGGGTCTTCCTCTACCACAGCCGCCTGGCGGAGGGCCAAAGGAGAAGGGTCTTTGGGGAGGTCAAGCGCCGGGACGGGGCCCAGAAGCCTTACCTCTTGATCACCACTCCCGCTATAGAGGTGGGGGTGGACCTGGACGCAGAGGTTCTGGTCACGACCCTCTGCCCGCCGGAAAACCTTCTGCAACGCCTGGGGAGGGTGAACCGGAGGGGAAGGGGCCAAGGGGAGGCCTACGTGGTGGGAGAAACCTACCCCGACTACCTCGGAAGCCTGCCGGAGGGCTACTTGGAACTCCTAAAGGCGCTGGACGGGCAAGACCTGGCCCAAGGGGGGGAGGAGCGCCTTCGGCAGGCCATCCGCTACCCCAAGTACCTGGACCCCAGGGCGGAAACCTTCTTTGAGGCCCTGCAGGAATACGTCTACGGGCTGGACCTTACCCAAGAACCCCTCCACCGCAAGGGCTTCGTGGCCACCCGGGGTTGGACGCCCAGCGTGCGCCTCCGCCAAGGAGAGGACGAGGTGGAGGTTCCCATAGACCGGCTTGTCGGCAGGAAAGAGGAGCTCACTCCCGTCCGGGTTGTGGAGCGGCTTTTGACCGATGGGGAAAGGGGCAACCGGCGTTGGGAAGAGGTTCCCTTGCGCTCTGGGGAGCTTTACGGACGGGAGCTGGTGGTGGACTACCCCTACCCCTACAACGCAGAGCTGGGCTTTGTGGAGTTGCCCAAGGTGTTTCAGCGCCTTCGCCATCCTGACCCCCAACGGGTCCAGCTCCTCTACGCCCCGGAAAAGGACGCGGGCGAGGCGCCGGAAGGCGTTATGGACACCGATCAGGTAACGGGTGGGGGGAGACGGGTTCTCTGGTATCTGGGGGAGTCGGCCTGGGCGGAACCCGCCAAGAGCGGGGAGGTGGCCGAAGAAACCGAGGAAGAGGAAGAAGAGGGGGACTGATGCCCCAGGCCGTGGTCCTCGAGCTCGTGGGGGAGAAACCCCCCCTTTACCCTGGCCGCTATGCCCACGGCCTCTTCTTTGCCCTGCTTTCCCGGGTAAGCCCGGAGCTGGCCCAGAAGCTCCACGAGGCTCCGCGCAAGCCCTTCACCCTGGCGCCGCTTCCCAGGGTTGGCCCCGAAGGGGCTACCTTGAAGGGGATCCTGAGGCTCCGCCTTACCGCCCTGGACGATGGCCTTTTTGCGCCCTTTCTGCGGGCCCTCCTGGAGGCCGCCCCGGATGGGCTTCCCCTGGGGGATAGTTCCTACCGGCTGGCGCGGGTCCTGGCTACCCGCGAGGGGCACCCCCTGGCCGGGGCCACCTCCTGGGAGGAACTCAAGGAGGCCCCCAAGCGGGAAAAGGCTACCTTTCGTTTCCTTACCCCCACGGTCTTCGCCACTTCTAAGCCGGGTGGGCGCACTCGCTACACTCCCTTGCCCGACCCCCGCCTCATCGCAGGCTCCCTCCTGGACAAGTGGCAGGCTCACAGCCCCTTTCCTTACAACCCAAAGGAAGAGGCCGCCTTGCGGGAGCTTTTTGAGTTGGACCTCGAGGTGGCAGGCTTCCGCAACCTGCGCTTCCACCGGGTACAGGCGGGGAAGGGCTTTTTCCCCGGTTTCACGGGTGAGGCGACCCTGAGGCTTTGGAGCCAGAGCCTCGAGGCCCAGGAGGCCCTGGGGCGCCTCCACGCCCTAGCCTTCTTCAGCGGCGTGGGGGCTAAGACCCCCTACGGCATGGGCCTGGCAGTCCCCCTCTAGCGAGCGCGAAGGCCACCTTATGCAAACCCCCGATGCCATATCGGGGGTTTGTGCTGTACAGAAGACTGCTCTTTTGGATTGCATACTCGCCCTTTCCCCTCGTTCGCGTGCGCACTCGTCCTGGAGAAGGAAAGTCCCACTTTAGTCCCACGGCGCCTCCCCTAGCTTGACGCATAATCCCCCCGCGTGCGAAAATGGCCTCAAGACCCCCCGCCTGGAGCCGCTTCCTGGAGGGGGCCGTTGCAAACCTCGTTAGCCTCGTAGAGGATTGAAACCTGGCCTGGCACGAGGGGCGGGGGGAGGTCCCCTGGGTTGCAAACCTCGTTAGCCTCGTAGAGGATTGAAACTTGGTTAGGGAGCTCCGGGAACTCCCGATTGGGCCGGGTTGCAAACCTCGTTAGCCTCGTAGAGGATTGAAACCGGCGCAGGGCCTCGGCCGCCTCGGGGTCGTCCCGGGTTGCAAACCTCGTTAGCCTCGTAGAGGATTGAAACCATCCCTATCCTCCTTTCCAGCCTCCCCGCATGGGAGGTTGCAAACCTCGTTAGCCTCGTAGAGGATTGAAACAGGGGTTGGAGGAGCCCGTACGCCCGCGCTTGCCACACGTTGCAAACCTCGTTAGCCTCGTAGAGGATTGAAACTTCAATCTGAGCCGCAGAGGCCAGCACCCGGACCTCGTTGCAAACCTCGTTAGCCTCGCAGAGGATTGAAACTAGGATGCGGCTTCCCCCCTGGTTCCCCCAGGAGGGGTTGCAAACCTCGTTAGCCTCGTAGAGGATTGAAACTGCGCAGGCGCTACGAGGCCCGCCCCAACGCCATGTTGCAAACCTCGTTAGCCTCGTAGAGGATTGAAACTTCTACGCCCTGGGGCGCGACCTCCCCACGACCCTCGTTGCAAACCTCGTTAGCCTCGTAGAGGATTGAAACTCCAGTACCCCCTTTGGCACCACGACCACCGCGCCCGTTGCAAACCTCGTTAGCCTCGTAGAGGATTGAAACCTGAACGGCCTCTATGGCGATGGAGACCGGGCTCCAGTTGCAAACCTCGTTAGCCTCGTAGAGGATTGAAACCGTTCACCACGGCTCTTCCCCCGGGAAGAAGGCGTAGAGTTGCAAACCTCGTTAGCCTCGTAGAGGATTGAAACAGCACCACCACGAGCGTCCGCTACGAGGACGGCATACGTTGCAAACCTCGTTAGCCTCGTAGAGGATTGAAACAGACGTGAGCTTGACCAACTTCATCCCGACCATCTGTTGCAAACCTCGTTAGCCTCGTAGAGGATTGAAACTTCTCGCACCCCTCCTCCTCGGCGCGTGGGTCCACCACGTTGCAAACCTCGTTAGCCTCGTAGAGGATTGAAACCAGATCTACCTCGGCCCGGGCGCCCTCGTGGACCCCGTTGCAAACCTCGTTAGCCTCGTAGAGGATTGAAACCAGATCTACCTCGGCCCGGGCGCCCTCGTGGACCCCGTTGCAAACCTCGTTAGCCTCGTAGAGGATTGAAACGACGCGCCCCACGACTGGGACAGTGTGCCCGACCCCGTTGCAAACCTCGTTAGCCTCGTAGAGGATTGAAACATATCCGCTCCAAAATCTCCCGCGCCTTAATGACAGGTTGCAAACCTCGTTAGCCTCGTAGAGGATTGAAACCCGAGATAAAAGCCGGTCGTGTAAGGATTTATGTGTAAGGGTCCGTGTTTAATAGGGGGGCACACCTTAGCACGAGGAGGTGCCCCGTGGACCAGGATACCTTGCGGATCTTGCTGAGGGAAGCGGTGCGGGAGACGGTGGCCGAGGTTCTGCAGACGGTTCTGGAGCTGGACCGGACGGCCTTCTTGCAGGTGCACGGAGGCCGCAGGAACGGCTACTACCCCCGCAAGCTGGAGACCACCTTCGGCCAGGTGGACCTGAAGGTCCCTAGGGATCGGGAATCTCGGTATTACCCGGCTTTCCTTAAGCCCTACGCCCGCCGCCTGGTGG